>MDTC01200987.1_pt1 | contig 14960 bp, 24 predicted proteins | sample 811181 | NCBI WGS metagenome assembly MDTC01 (sample SAMN05326644, study PRJNA326480) | marine metagenome | isolation source: seawater | place: Pacific Ocean: North | collected 2011 | reverse complement strand
TCTTCTCAAAGATGGTGGAGTAAAATCTCAAATCATTAAGAAGTATCTTCCCTTGATTAACCAGCAGGTTAATAAGTATCTGCAAATGATGGACTTCTACATCAACTTTAAACTTGATGAAGAATTTAATGAAACTATTGAAACACCCATTCATGAAGACTTTTCATACTCCTCATTTTCAGAGGGTGAAAAAATGAGAATAGATCTATCCCTCCTCTTTACTTGGAGGGAGATCGCAAGAATGAAAAACTCTGTCAATACTAACCTATTGGTTATGGATGAGGTGTTTGATTCATCTCTTGATGGAATGGGAACAGATGAGTTCTTGAAGATCATCAAATACGTGATCAAAGATGCTAATATCTTTGTGATATCTCACAAGACTGGGATGGAAGATAAGTTTGATAGTCTTCTCAAATTTGAAAAAGTAAAAGGATTCTCCACATTAACCTCATGAGATGAATAAACCTAACTGGCAACATCACAGTAAAAAACCACAGAAGAGGAAACTTAAACCTCAAGCCCTTAGGGCAAGAAAGCAAGCACTGCGCCACTTTAAAAAGAGGCACATGGGTCGCCCTAAGGGTGACCCTTTTGTTTTATTATGAGTTCATCAAAGCAAAGGACCCATGCCAGTCAATTATGAAATCAAGTCACAGCTTGCAAAGCTGCTGGCCACTGAGGACATTATTGTGGAGAACAGGGAAGTTCAGACTGCACAGTTCAATGTTGATACTCGTGTCCTGACTCTTCCCATGTGGAAGCGTGCAAGTAATAGTGTATATGATATGTTGGTTGGGCATGAGGTGGGTCATGCTCTCTACACTCCTAATGAAGATCCCCCATCACACATTCCCCATGGTTACATCAATGTGACAGAGGATGCACGCATTGAGAAACTGATGAAGCGTCGCTATCCTGGTCTGCATAAAAGTTTCTATGCTGGATACAAAGAACTTTCTGAACAGGACTTTTTCTGTATTGAAGATTCTAATGTTGAAGAGATGACTCTTGCTGATCGTGTCAATCTGTATTTCAAGATTGGCAACTTCATTGATGTCTCTTTCAATGATGAGGAGATTGAGATCAGAGATATGATTGCTGATGCAGAGACATTTGCAGATGCAGTTCTTGCAGCAGAGGTTCTTCACAACTATTGTAAGAGTGCTAACGCACCAGAGAAAGTTGGTGATCTTCCTAACCTCAATGACCAGGAAGGTTCAGGCACTGGACAATCTGTTGATACACCACAACAACAACAGCAAGAATCAGAGGGAGGTGAGGAAGATGGTGATGAAGGTCAGGCAGGAGATGAGATAGAGGAAGAAGAACAGGAAGAACCTGACACCTATTCAGATGGTGGTTCTGCACAGGCTCCTGATGTCACCACTGATGATATCTTCAATGAGCGTACCCAAGAATTCAATGGACAGGATATGGGTCAGGAGATTGGATACTATGATCTCCCTATCATTGATCTTGACAACACCATCATCAGCAATGAGAGTGTTCACAAAGACCTGAATGAAGCATGGGAGAGAGAACTCACACCCCTTGAAGATGCCTATGGCAACAAGCATGTTGGTGATTTTACCTATGCTGATCTGAAATACCAGAACTTCAAGAAGTCAGCACAACGTGAAGTCAACTATCTTGTGAAGGAGTTTGAGTGTAAGAAGTCTGCTGATGCCTATGCACGTGCTGCTACCTCAAAGACTGGTGTTCTTGATTGCAGCAAACTGCACACCTACAAGTACAATGAAGATCTGTTCAAGAAGGTTACTATCCTCCCTGATGGTAAGAATCATGGTCTGATCTTTATGCTTGACTGGTCAGGTTCTATGGCACATGAGATTGTTGACACTGTGAAGCAAGTTTACAATCTTGTTTGGTTCTGCTCCAAGGTCAACATTCCCTTTGATCTTTATGCCTTCACTAATTCCTATCACTCCTGTGTACGCAAGCAACTTACAGAAGAGGATGATGGTAGATTCCTTGTCCATGACTTCAATCTCCTCAACCTTCTGACCTCTGGTCATAACAGAAAGACTCTTGATGAGCAGATGAAGTCTGTATGGCGTCTTGTTTATGCAATGAGATACTATGTCAACTATCATGTTCCTCCTGGTTATGGTCTTTCTGGAACACCTCTCAATCAATCTATTGCTTGTCTCTATGAATTGATTCCTCAGTTCAAGGCAAAGCATGGTCTTCAAAAGGTTCAGTGTGTAATCCTGACTGATGGTGAAGCAAATGTTCTTCCTATTGTTCGTAGAAGGGACTGGGTTGATGATACTGGTTATTACAGTTGCTATCCTGCTGCAATCAACAGTTATCTTCGTAATAGGAAGAATGGATGCACTTATCAAATCCAATATGATTACTACAAGTTCACTGATATTCTCCTCACTGACTTGAAGAGAACATTCCCTGATACAAACTTCATTGGATTCAGATTGGTTGATGGTCGCTCTATGAAGCACTTTGTCAACAAGTATGAGATTGTTACAGATAAAGAGATCAAAGTTATGAAGAAGGACAAGTTCTTTGCAATCAAGAACTCTGGTTACACATCATACTTTGCTATGACTACCTCTGCTTTGAACTCAGAGACTGGTCTGGATGTTGATGAAGGTGCTACCAAGGCAAAGATCAAAGCAGCATTTGCTAAGAATCTTAAAGCAAAGGCACTAAATAAAAAAGTTCTCAGTCAGTTCATGGATCTGGTCTGCTGACCAGTTCTGAAACTGTCACCAGGGGATCCAAAAGGGGTCCCCTTTCCTTTATAATAAACCTGTTGAACAAACAAACCAAATGGCACTCTCTACTGAATTCATTGTTTCCTCTCTTCAATCCCTTTATGGTGATAATGTAACTACTGGTGATGTTCGTGCCTGGTGTGCTCTGAATGGCACTACCTATCAGACTGTCTCAAAGAAGATTGATCAATATAAGACTGGTCGTGGCAAGTGGAATCTGACTGAGAAAGAAACCCTTGAGCAAACCTATCAAGCACCTGCTGCTCTCCCTGCTCTGGAACAAAACCTTATCCCTAGTAAAGATGATACCTTCGTCAGCTTTGGCAACTTCACTGATATTAAAAAGATTATTAAGTCCCGTCTTTTCTATCCTACATTTATTACAGGACTTTCTGGCAATGGCAAAACGTTCTGTGTTGAGCAAGCTTGTGCTTCTCTCAAGAGGGAACTGATCCGTGTCAACATCACGATTGAGACTGATGAGGATGATCTTATTGGTGGCTTTCGTCTTATTAATGGTGAAACTGTCTGGCACAATGGACCAGTCATTGAGGCTCTTGAAAGGGGAGCTGTTCTTCTTCTAGATGAGGTTGACCTTGCATCAAACAAGATCCTCTGCCTGCAATCTATTCTGGAAGGCAAAGGTCTGTTCTTGAAGAAGATTGGCAAGTACATTCAACCTGCTGATGGTTTCACTATCATTGCTACTGCTAACACTAAGGGTAAAGGATCTGATGATGGACGCTTCATTGGCACCAATGTTCTGAATGAGGCATTTCTGGAACGCTTCTGTGTGACCTTTGAGCAGTCCTATCCTGCACCTGCCACTGAGCAGAAGATCCTTGAAGGCATTTCTCTGGACCTCAATGTTGCAGATCGTGCCTTCTGCAAGCACCTGGTTGACTGGGCAGACATTATTCGCAAGACCTTCTATGATGGTGGTATTGAGGAAGTAATCAGCACTCGTCGCCTGGTTCACATCATTCGTGCTTACAGCATCTTTGGTGACAAGGAGAAAGCAATTCAGGTCTGCATCAATCGCTTTGATGATGAGACCAAAGCATCCTTCCTGGAACTGTATGACAAGGTTGATGCTGATTTCCAACTGACCACTGAGGATTCAGTTGATGTTGCCACAGCAGCACCTTTCTGATATAATATTGGAGGATTATTATGACTGAATATATGTCTAATGGAGACGTGACACTGAGTGACTATCAAGACTTCTGGGGCACCACTGATGTAATCACAGGTGCCTTGGGTGCAGACTCTATCAGTCTGACTATTCCTGACCTTGATGAATCAATCACAGTGACAAATAAGTACAAATATGATGAGGAAGCTATCCTCAAAGAACTGACTGAATACATTGCTGGCACATACAAACAGCATTATTCAGCAGGAACAGATAAGATTCAAACACTGGATCTTATTGATGCTTGTGGTGATGGTGAAGCATTCTGTAGATCCAACATTCTCAAGTATGCCTCTCGTTATGATAAGAAGGGCACAGCAAGAAGGGACATTTTGAAGATTTTGCATTATGCAGTTCTTCTGCTACACTTTAATGATAAGTCCACAAAACGTGAAACCTACCCACAATGAATATGAAACTCTCTGAAACAACTGTAAACCTTCTCAAGAACTTCTCTTCTATCAATCAGTCCATTCTTTTCAAAGAGGGTAGCAAACTCAGGTCAATCTCTGTGATGAAGAACATCCTGGTTGAAGCAAATGTAAGTGAAGACTTCCCTAAGGACTTTGGTATCTATGATCTGAACCAGTTCCTTAATGGTCTCTCTCTGCATCAGAGTGCAGACCTAGACTTTACTAATGATCAGTATGTGGTTATCAAAGAAGGTAAGATGCGCTCCAAGTATTTCTTTGCTGATCCCACAGTCATTGTTGCACCCCCTGAGAAAGATATCTCACTGCCCACAGAGGATGTATGTTTTGTCTTGACCAGTCAGCAACTGGAGAAACTGAAGAAAGCAGCATCTGTCTATCAACTCCCTGATATCTCTGCTATTGGTGAAAATGGTGTAGTCAAACTGGTTGCACGTGACAAGAAGAATGACACCTCTAATGACTTCTCCATCATTGTTGGTGAAACTGATGCTGAGTTTGTTTTCAACTTCAAAGAAGAGAACTTGAAGATTGTTCCTGGAACATATGATGTAGTTGTTTCTCAGAAACTGCTGTCACGTTTTACAAATCAGAATGTTGATGTGACTTATTTCATTGCACTTGAACCTGATTCAACTTTTGGGTGATGAGAGACTGGGAAACTCTATACAACAACCTCTCTGACTCTGAGAAAGATAAGATTGCCATTCTCAGAGTTATGGAGTGTGCTAATGGTGTAATTCAACATGCATACAGAGATAAGTCTGACTTTGCCTTCCCTATTGAAGAAACAAGAAGGTCAATGAAGTTCAGTATGTCATGCATGAAAAGAATGGAAATTCCTCTCAAAGAGGAAACTATCACCTTTGAACCAGAGACACAAGAGTTAATGCGTGAAGCAAGAAGACTTTATGTCAGTGGATTCAAGAAAGGTGATCCTGATGACCTTGAAGAGTTTATGGAGGTATCAAGGGCATCAGCAAAAGCATGTGGTCTGATGAGACTAACAAAGGCAAGACAGATCTTGGAAGATAATGTTGACGCCATCCCCACCAGTGCCCTAAACTGGGGTCTAGCATACCTAATGCAATTCTTAGTATGAACATCTTTGTCACTGATCCTAGTCCTTGGAAGAGTGCTAGGGTCCTGCCTGACAAGCATATTGTCAAGATGCCCTTAGAGACCTGTCAGATGCTCTCTATTGTCTGCTCTGAGAAGTGGGGTCATGGGTTTGGGACTCTGCCTAGGCAGGATGGACAACCCTACAAGACCACCACAGGTGCTTTCAGAAACCATCCCTGCACAGTCTGGGCAAACTCTTTTGTGATGAATTGGCAGTGGTTATTGCAACATGGTCTTGCCTTATGCTCTGAGTATAGAGATAGGTACAATAAAGAACATACCTGCTATCATACTCTCCTAGAAGCAAAGAGAATTCTACCCACTGGTGATCCCACAGGAAGGTCTGGTAAAGGTCCAACACCCTTTGTCTTTGCAGGACCAGATGAGTTCAAGTATGACAAAAGCATAGATATTTTTACTGCATACAAGAGATATATTGCATCCAAACCATGGGTATCAGACAATTATCTACGCATCCCTGATCGTAAACCAGAATGGATTCAATGAGACACATACTATTCACTCTTAAAGGTTGTCCATTTGGTCTACTGGATGATGAGGCACATGTTCGTGTTGTTCTAACAAATGCTGCAACACTATCTGAAAGTAAGTTGTTAAACATTGCCTCTCATAAATTTAACCCACAAGGTGTGACTGCTGTTGCTCTTCTTGCTGAGAGTCACATTAGCATTCATACCTGGCCAGAGGAGGGTATGGCAGTGTGTGATGTATTCACATGTGGTGAACATACTAATCCAAGATGTGGTGCTGCATACATGTATGAAGCAATGGGTGCCACTGACATTGTATCTGAAATCTTTACAAGACCTCTTTCATGAATAAACTAATAGTAACACTGATTGCATCTTTTCTATTTGCAAGTCCAACATTAGCAGGAGGACCAGTTACACGTGAAGTCAGAGAACTTAGAATCAGAGAAAACTATCCTGAAGAAGTAAAAAATATCCTGACTCAACTGAATGACTTGGAGGTTGATGTTTATCTTGCCCCTGATAAGCAGTTCCCCAAACAATATCGTGGATTGTATTATCCAGATAAAAATATGATCTACTTGAATAATAAGTATGTCAATAATGATGAAGAGTTGTTGAAAATTTTGAGACATGAGGGATGGCATGTGGCACAAGACTGTATGTCTACACTGGCAAACTCAACTCTACTCAATGTATTAGATCACCACATTATCCCAATTGAGATAAAGGAAGAAACCATAGAGAGATATGGTCTTGATCCATATGTTGTTCGTATTGAGAGAGAAGCAGTCTGGGCATCAACTATTCCTGGAATGACTGCAACTGCCCTGTCTGTGTGTAACTCAGAATTTCCAATGTGGGAGGAGTATGATCCTCCATCAAGAACAAGAAGTTGGCTTTACATCAATGGTTATCTCTGACGTCCCACCTGAAATACTTGATTTCTGTGACAAGTTCACTTATGATACTGAAAGAGATACCCTCAAGTATCTGGACTGTGTTTACATGAATATGGGTCTTTATGGGAATGACCCAAAACAACTCCAAGAGATGAGACAAAACATTATTATCCCTGTATTTGATTGATTATGAGTCGTGATGAGTTTATTTGGGTAGAGAAATACCGCCCAAAGACAATTGAAGATTGTATCCTGCCAGAGGGTACAAAGAAAACATTCAAAGATTTCCTGGAGAGAGGTGAAGTTCCAAACTTGCTTCTATCTGGACCTCCAGGTTGTGGTAAAACCACAGTAGCAAAGGCACTGTGTCAAGAACTTGGTGCTGACTACTATGTAATTAATGGCTCTGATGAGGGTCGTTTCCTAGACACTGTACGTAATAATGCCAAGAACTTCGCTTCAACTGTATCGCTATCTTCTTCTGCCAAACATAAAGTCATCATTATTGATGAGGCAGATAACACAACCCCTGATGTACAACTCTGTCTTAGGGCATTTACAGAGGAGTTTATTGGTAACTGTAGATTCATCTTTACCTGCAACTACAAGAACAAAATCATCGCACCACTTCATTCCCGTTGCAGTGTGGTTGAGTTCTCAATCAAAGGTAGAGACAGACAAGAACTTGCAGCAAAGTTCTTCAAACGCCTCCAAGAAATCTTGGGTGCAGAAGGTGTTGAATATGATAACAAGGTCCTGGTAGAACTTATCCAGAAACACTTCCCTGATTGGAGACGTGTCCTCAATGAGTTGCAGAGATACTCAGTCAGTGGTAAAATTGATTCTGGTATTCTGGCAACATTCAGTAATGTAAAGACAGATGATCTCTTTAAAACGCTCAAAGAAAAGGACTACCCGCAAGTTCGCAAGTGGGTTGTTGATAACTTGGACAATGATCCTGCTGTACTTCTTAGGAGCATCTATGATGCTCTTTACACACACTTGGCTGGTCCTGGGATTGCTGCTGCTGTCCTCATTATTGCTAAGTATCAGTACCAGTCGTCATTTGTGGCGGACCAGGAAATAAACATGCTTGCATGTCTAACAGAAATTATGGTGGAATGTGAATTCAAATGACCTCTGAAATGTATAGTAGTAAAACAGGTCTCTATACTATCAGATTTAAATCTGATATAATTCATGAGGGTATTGAACACACAGAGTGTTCTGAACTTATGAATTATTATAGGGACAGATATGAATCTATGAAGGATACTGGATGGCCACTTGAACCTGAACACTTACATGTAGAAGAGTTCTCTGGTAAATTTGTATTGAAGAAAAAATGATTGACTTTTTGATTAGTACACAACTAGAAGCACTTGGTAATCATACTATTGCTGAATTCCTGGTTGGATATCTGTTTGGTGGTGCTCTGATTATTGGAGCACCTGGTGTGTTCTTCTTTGTTGTATTCAATGCATCACTACAAAGAACCAAAGGAGCACAGATTGGTTATAAAGATCATAAGGATTATGGTGATTCCTCTACCTATGAGAATGGTAAGATGGCAGACCAGAAACCATACAAACATTACATCAGGGCAGCAGTACAATGATTAAACAAATTAAATCACATTGGTATTATGTGTTCTGGGGCATTGCAACTGTCTCAGTGGTGGCAGGACAAATCTATGTTGGTTCTGGATATAGAGAGATGGCAAATGAAATCAGAACAGTGAGAGTAGAGGTGAAGCAAGTAGTTGATGAATTCAACTCTTGGATGCCTTGGGTCACATGGTAATTATTATTAGGATTGATTATGATTGTTAAAGTATTGCGTATGAGCACAGGTGAAGAAGTTATCTTCACCTTTATCAGAGAAGATGATAAAGTTATTGAGGTTGAGAATCCTCTTGTAGCAGTTCCTAATGCTCAGGGACAGGTAGGTTTTGTCCCATATTCCATGTTACAGAAAGAAGATACCACTCTTGAAATTGGTAAAGAGTTTGTTATTTACTCTTGTGATGCAAGAGAAGAAGTTGTAGAGAGTTATTGTAAGATCTTCTCACCCATTGAGACTCCTCCTGCCAAGAAACTGATTCTGTGATGAAGTCATATAAGACACCACTTAGATACCCTGGTGGTAAGTCACGTGCTTGTAAGAAGATTGATCCATACTTCCCTGACCTTCGTAACTATGATGAGTTCAGAGAACCATTTCTTGGTGGTGGTAGTGTCTCATTGTATGTGACTAAGAAGTATCCTAGAATAAAAATCTGGGTCAATGATTTGTATGAACCTCTGGTAAACTTCTGGAAGAATGTTCAGGAAGATGGTAGAGGTATGAGATTGAAGTTGACTGAACTCAAGTCAAAGTATCCTGATCCCACCTCTGCTAAGGGATTGTTTCTTTCATCAAAGGATTACCTGTCTGGTGATAATGATGATGACTTCTGGAGAGCAATTAGTTTCTATATTGTCAATAAGTGTTCATTCTCTGGTCTTACTGAGAGTTCTTCTTTCTCAAAGCAGGCATCCATTGGTAACTTCTCTATGAGAGGAATTGATAAACTAGAAGGTTATTCAAAACTTATTAAGGACTGGGACATCACAAATCACTCCTATGAGAAGCTTCTTGATGAGCAATCTGAGAGAAATGCTTTTGTATATCTTGACCCACCTTATGATATCAAGGATAATATCTATGGTAAGAGAGGTGCCATGCACAAGGGATTTGACCATGATCTCTTTGCACAGACTTGTAATGAGTCTAATGTACATCAACTAATTAGTTATAACTCAGATCAACTGGTTAAGGATAGATTCAAAGATTGGAGAGCAGCAGAGTTTGATCATACTTATACTATGCGCTCTGTTGGTGAATATATGAGAGAACAGAAGAACAGGAAGGAATTGCTGCTATTTAATTATGGAACTGAAGGATTGGTTGAATTCAATTAACCTCACTAAGAAGAATATCATTGAGGATGAACCTCACCTGGCAAGGGAGTATCCTCCTTTTATTATCAACAAGTGTTTGTCTGGACATCTAGATTGCATTCTATTTGCAAATGAGATGAATAAGTACCACTTCTTAGACAAGGATATGCAATACGAATTTTATATAAATATCCTGAGAAAGAGGAAAAGATTCTCTCCTTGGATTCGCAAAGATAAAGTCACAGACTTAGATTGTGTAAAACAATACTATGGTTATAGTAATGAAAAAGCATCTCAAGCACTGAAAGTTTTATCATCTGATCAAATCCAATTCATTAAACAAAGACTTGAAACTGGTGGTACAAAATGACACAAACTCCTGAACCACAGGTAACTTGGTCTCAAGATAAAATGATTGAGATCAAATTGAATGAACCTGATGACTTTTTGAAAGTGAGAGAAACACTGACAAGAATTGGCGTTGCTTCACGTAAGGAGAAGAAACTTTACCAATCTTGTCACATTTTGCATAAGCAAGGTAAATATTACATAGTTCATTTTAAGGAGCTGTTTGCCCTAGATGGTAAATATGCTAATCTTACTATTAATGATGTTCAGCGTAGGAATCGTATTACTCGCTTGCTTGTTGATTGGGGCCTCATCAGTGTGGTGAAGGAAGAGAGCATTCTTGATATTGCTCCTCTCAATCAGATCAAAGTTCTGCCTTACAAAGATAAGAATGAGTGGACTTTGGAACAAAAGTACAATATTGGTAAGAAAGGTAAGGTAGAGGCAGAGAAATGATTACTGCCATTACAGCAGCATTATTTTTAATGACATCATATGGAATCTGGTTGGCATTTGGTCCACCTTCAAAGCAACTGGATGATACATTTGATGATCATGAACACTAAATAATTCTGCGATCTTTCGTGCGGTCGCTTCAAAAGTCGGAAACCCCTATAAGATGGTGTGGTTAATACCCTACCATCTTTTTTGTTATCTTGTATAATTAGTAATGTCAGAGGAAAGGGGGTTATTGCTCCCCCTTTGACGCCAAGGATGCCGTAAGGATCCACACAACACAATCTCGCTTAACAAGGAGAAGTCAAATGACATTAGCGAAGTACAATGCCGCAAACCTGGACCAGTTGATGGACAGGATTAATAAGAACTCTATTGGTATGGATGAATACTTTGACAGAGTGTTCAATTCTTCTACACAAAACTATCCTCCTTATAATGTAATTCAGGTAAATAGTAATGAGACAAGGTTAGAAATTGCATTAGCAGGATTTAAAAAGGAGCAGGTGAATGCTTACACGGAGTATGGAAAACTTTTTGTCAGTGGGGAAAAAGAAACTACCCAACAGGAAGGGACGTTTATCCACAAGGGATTGGCTCAGAGAAACTTTGAAAGATCCTGGACCCTTGCTGAAGACACAGAGGTCTCCAACGTCGTATTTGAAGACGGACTTCTATCCATAACCCTGACCAAGGTTGTTCCTGAGCACCATCAAAGGAAAGACTATCTCTAAATAAAATTGAATATCGTCGCTGCAGGGGTTCCACTGGCAAAATCCAGTGGACACCCCCATTTTTTTATGCTAAGATACTATCAGAGTAAACTGTGTCATGGCAGCCAAGAAAGAACATGTGGATGTTGTCCTTCCCACCTCTGGTGAAGGTGTTGAATATGAGGTGATCAGTCGTAAAGTGACTGAAAATGCTCATCGCAATTGGCCTGATATCAAATCTGATCCCTATGATGAGATTCTAGAAAAGAGAAAGAAAATCTCCTATGGTAATCCAGAAGAGACTTTTGAAACCTATGAGACAGTAAGGTATCGTAAATACCATGAGTTACCTCCTATTCCAGCAGAGGTCAAACCAGCAAAAGCAAAAGCAGTAGTTAAAGATGAATCTTAAAGTTTTAATCCTTGATAAAGTAATTCTTCTCACACAGATTGAAGAAGTGTCTGCTGATCTGGGAGAACCAGATTGTAAACTGATTGAGCCATTTGTTATTAATCCAGATGGCTCTGGCACATTGTCTCCATGGTTGGTTGATTTGACAACCCAGAATACATTTATGATTCATTCTGATAAAATTTTGACCATTGCTGATCCCAATGGTAAACTGATTGATAAGTATGAAGCTCTGGTGAAGGTATGAAGTTTTACACCAATGCCCAGGTGATTGGTAACAATGTCCTGGTTCGTGGTTTTGAGAATGGAAGAAGCTTCACTGTCAAAGAAGAGTATCAACCAACTCTTTATGTGAAGTCAAAGAAAGAAAGTAAGTGGAAGACTCTTGATGGGGAATGTGTAGAACCTATTCAACCAGGCACAATCAGAGATTGTAGAGAATTCTATAAGAAGTATGATGATGTAGATGGATTCCCTATCTATGGGAATGAGAGGTATGTCTATCAATATCTCTCTGACAAATATCCTGGTGAAGAAATCAAGTTTGATATCAAGAAGATTAACTTGGTGACTATGGATATTGAGGTCCAGGCAGAGGATGGATTTCCTGACCCTGAATCTTGTTCAGAAGAGATGTTGACTATCTCTATTCAGGACTACAATACAAAGCAGATCACAACTTGGGGCAGGTATCCCTATGTGCCCACACAGAAGAATGTAACCTATCACCAGTTCAGTGAAGAGGTAGAGATGCTGAATGCATTCCTATACTGGTGGCAGAATAATACACCTGATGTTGTCACTGGTTGGAATGTTAGATTGTATGATATTCCATACCTTTGTGGAAGGATCAGCAGGATCATGGGTCCTAAGAAGATGAGAGAACTATCTCCTTGGGGTCTTGTGAATCATGAAGAAGTCATGATTACAGGCAGACAGTTCAATGTCTTTGACATCACTGGTATTTCCACACTTGATTATCTTGATCTGTATAAGAAGTTCACTTATGTGAATCGTGAATCATACAGACTGGACTTTATTGCAGAGACTGAACTGGGTCAGAAGAAACTGGACCACAGTGAGTTTGATACTTTCAAAGACTTTTACAGAGGTAACTGGAAGAAGTTTGTTGACTACAACATCATTGACGTGGAACTGGTTGACAGGTTGGAGGAGAAACTTAAACTGATTGAACTGGCAATTACTATGGCATATGATGCCAAGGTAAACTATGTTGATGTGATGTATCAGGTGAGAATGTGGGACACAATTATCTACAACTATTTGAAAAGGAGGAACATAGTTGTCCCCCAGAAGGATAGGAGTGAGAAGGGTGATAAGTTTGCTGGTGCCTATGTGAAAGAACCTACACCAGGAGTCTATGATTGGGTAGCATCATTTGACCTTAACTCTCTGTATCCACACCTGATGATGCAGTACAATATTTCACCAGAGACTCTGATGGAGGAGAGACATCCATCTGTTTCAGTGAATAAAATTCTTGATGAGTCTGTCACCTTTGAGATGTATAAGGACTATGCTGTGTGTGCTAATGGTGCAATGTATAGAAAAGATGTGAAGGGGTTCTTGCCTGAACTGATGGAGAAGATGTATGCTGAAAGAACAGTCTTCAAGAAGAAGATGCTTCAATCAAAACAGGCACTGGTTGATATTGAGAATGAAATGAAGCGCAGGAGGAAGAAGTAATGGGATATTTGATTGGTGGGGCAGGTGAAGGACCAGAGCAGGAGATTGTTGCATCTTCTGATAATCCCTATGCATCATTGTCTGATAGAGAACTGGTTAACCTTCACAAGAGGACAATCAATGATATTTCTAAGTACAACAACTTTCAGATGGCAAGAAAGATTGCCCTGAACTCTGCTTATGGTGCTATTGGTAACCAGTATTTCAGATACTATAAGTTAGCAAATGCTGAAGCAATCACTCTATCTGGTCAAACATCTATCAGATGGATTGAAAATCGTATGAATAGATACCTAAATAATCTGTTAAAAACAGAAGATGTGGATTATGTCATTGCATCTGACACTGACTCAATCTATATTAATTTTGGACCTCTTGTTGATAAATTTTTTGGTAATCACACTGGTAACAAAGTCAAACTTGTGGGCATCTTGGACCAGATCTGCCAAGAGAAACTGGAACCATTTATTGAGGAAAGTTACCAGGAACTTGCGTCGTATGTAAATGCATATGCCCAGAAGATGCAGATGAAGAGGGAGAACATTGCAGATAGGGGCATCTGGACAGCAAAGAAGAGATACATTCTTAATGTGTGGGATAGTGAGGGGGTCAGATATGATGAACCCAAACTCAAGATGATGGGCATTGAGGCAGTCAAATCCTCTACACCTGCACCTTGTAGGAAGATGATTAAGGATGCTCTGCACCTGATGATGGAGGGCACAGAGGATGATGTGATTGACTTTATTGATGATGCAAGAGCAAAGTTCAAGAAGATGCCACCAGAAGAGATTGCATTCCCAAGGACTGTATCTGATGTAACCAAGCACAAAGCACACTCTACAATCTATGGAAAGGGGTGCCCCATTCATGTGCGTGGTGCTCTGCTATATAATCATTATATTAAAGAGAAGAATCTGACTAACAAGTATTCTTCTATCAACAATGGAGAAAAGATCAAGTTCATTTATTTGAAGAAAGCAAATCCCATTAGAGAGAATGTTATTTCATTCATCTCTGACTTTCCCTATGAACTTGGTGTTGACAAATATATTGATTATGATTTACAATTTGAGAAAGCTTTCTTGGAACCTGTAAAGGTAATCCTAGATGCCATTGGTTGGAATGTAGAGAAAGTTGTAAACCTGGAACTTTTCTTTGGCTAGTGTACAAAGTCTGGTACTGCCCTATCAAAAAACCTATAATCCTTGATACAATTGAAGAGGTAATAACCCTTTCAAAGATGATTGAGATTGTAAGTGGTTCAACTCCCTATTGGGAAGAATTCAACACAGAAGATGATTGACTATGGATTTTTTAAAAGACATTGTAAAAGAAATTGGAGATGAATACACAAAACTCGCCTCTGACATTGATGACACTGAGAAATATGTGGACACAGGTTCGTACATTTTTAATGGACTTGTTTCAGGGTCTATATTTGGCGGTGTATCTGGGAATAAGATTACTGCCATTGCTGGT
>MDTC01106738.1_pt1 | contig 14967 bp, 11 predicted proteins | sample 811181 | NCBI WGS metagenome assembly MDTC01 (sample SAMN05326644, study PRJNA326480) | marine metagenome | isolation source: seawater | place: Pacific Ocean: North | collected 2011 | reverse complement strand
CGCTATTGCGCCATGTGCTGGATATGACGGTGGCATCGGGATTTGCTGAGGATTATCTGGATACCACCGGTGTTTTCATGGCCTATCGCCGGGCCTCGGCATGGAATTCGCTCGAGGTGGGTGCGACCACGGACGGTTTGCGCGCCTTTCTCGCCAGCATGCCGGCCACAGGCAGCCATCACGGGCATCGACATCATTATTGTTCGCCGCATACCGACCTTCTGGGCTGGATCATTGAACGCGCCAGCGGCAGCGCTTTCAATTTGCTGTTTTCGGAATTGCTGATGCAACCGCTTGGCGCGGTGCATGATGGTTATGTGACGCTGGATGCTTTCGGCGCGCCGCGGGTTGCAGGGGGCATCTGCGTGGCCCCCCATGATCTGCTGCGCTTTGCAGAAATGGTCCGCAATTTCGGAACAGTAGGCACACGCCAGATCGTGCCTGAAGACTGGATTGCCGAATTCCGCAGCTTTGATGACACCGGACCATGGCAACGGCAACAGGATGGGCCGCGGCATTTCCCGCATGGCAGCTATCGGTCAAAATGGTATCGTACCGGCCTGCCGGATGATGAATTCGCCGCCATCGGCATTCATGGACAATGGATATGGGTGAACCCCGCGCGCGAGGTCACAATTATCAGGATGGCGTCAAACGACTTGCCGATTGATCCGGATGCGGGGCCTGTGGTTCATGCTGCTTTTGATGCGGTGTGCCGCGCTATTGCGCACGCATAATCACGATGCTGTCCCGGCGGGTCGGCCACATTCGAGATATTCGACCAGCAGGCCCTGCTTTTCCCATTCGGTGAAGCCGCCTTCCATTTCAATCATGTTTGTCATGCCCATATCCACGAACGTTATTGCTGGAAGGGTGGACCGCATGCCCGAGGCACAGAACGGGATCAGCTTGTGGTCGGTGTTGAAGACAATGTTGTGATATGGGCTTTGTGGGTCGGCCCAGAATTCCAGCATGGCGCGTGATACATGATAAGCTAAGGGCAACGTGCCGACATCCTTCAGTTCCTGCTTGTCACGGATGTCAATCAACCGTGCCTCGCCGCGTTCGCGCATCGCGGCCGCTTCATGCACTCTGACCTGTTCAAATTGCTTTCGCGCCATGATCACAAGATCGCTGACGTGTTGTAAAATCGGCATAGCTTTGACACCGGCGGCAATGGTCTGGCTCGCAGGAACGCTGCGCGCGGACAACTGGTCCTGGCAATACCCTGCTCCCTCATTTCATCGCATTTCATGGGTTCGTGAAAACAGGGCCAACCGGATCGGATCGGCGCCGCATACCCGGCGGCCGGTGTCTTTCTACGGGACTTCCGCATGTTGGATTTTTGTGGCTAGTATGGCGCTGCGCGATCCGCGACGAGTTCCGGGGCCCGGATAGTAGTCCAAATACAGAGGATATGTGATGGCAGATTATCGTGATATCTATCAGCGGGCGCAAACAGACAGTGAGGGATTCTGGCTTGAGGCGTCGCAGGCGATCGACTGGACGACCTCGCCAACCCGTGCGCTGGATACGGCCAACCCACCCTTCAGCCGCTGGTTTCCCGATGGTGAGTTAAACACCTGCCATAATGCCGTTGACCGGCATGTCGCGGCCGGCCACGGCGACCAGAAGGCCATCATCTATGATTCGCCAATCACCGGCAGCGGCTCGACCATGAGTTTTGCCGAGCTGCAGACGGCAACGGCACGATTCGCCGGCATGCTGGCCCGCCTCGGTATCGGCAAGGGGGACAGGGTGATCATTTATATGCCGATGATCCCCCAGTCGCTTGTTGCCATGCTGGGCTGTGCGCGGCTTGGCGCGGTACATTCCGTTGTCTTTGGCGGCTTTGCCGCCGCCGAGCTGGCCAAGCGCATTGATGACGCCCGCCCAAAGGCCATAATCAGCGCGTCCTGCGGCCATGAGCCGGGGCGGATCGTCGCCTATAAGCCACTGTTGGATGAGGCCATTGAACTGGCCAGCCACAAGCCTGATTCTTGCGTGATCTACCAGCGAGAGGCGTTGAGCGCCGGCCTTGTCGCTGGGCGTGATTTGGAATGGCACGCCGCGCATCACGGCGTGAAGGAGCTGGCCCCGGTACCGGTAAAAGCGACCGATCCGCTCTACATTCTCTATACCTCCGGCACGACCGGCCAGCCAAAGGGGGTGGTGCGCGACAATGGCGGACATGCCGTCGCGCTCAGCTGGTCAATGCCGAATATCTATGACACGCAGCCGGGCGAGGTTTATTGGGCCGCATCCGATATTGGCTGGGTGGTTGGCCATTCCTATATCGTCTATGCACCGCTGATGGCCGGCTGTTCGACGGTACTGTTTGAGGGCAAGCCAGTCGGCACGCCGGATGCGGGGGTATTCTGGCGCGTCATTCAGGATCACAATGTCAAGGTACTGTTTACCGCGCCAACGGCCTTTCGGGCTATCAAGCGTGCAGACCCGCAGGCCGAGCTGCTAGCTAAATATGACATCTCTTCGCTGGAATATCTGTTTCTGGCGGGCGAACGCGCCGATCCTGACACCATCATCTGGGCCCAGGACAAGCTTGGCGTGCCGGTGATAGACCATTGGTGGCAAACTGAAACTGGCTGGCCGATCTGCAGCAACCCTGCCGGGATTGAATTCATGCCGGTAAAGCTAGGGTCGCCGTCAGTGGCGATGCCGGGGTATGAAATTGATATTCTGGGTGAGGATGGTAACCGGAAGCCGGCAAACAAGCTGGGTAGCATAGCCGTAAAACTGCCGCTGCCGCCGTCCTGCCTGACCACAATCTGGGATGCGGACCAGGCCTTTATCGAGAAATATCTTACAAGCTTTCCTGGTTACTACGAGACAGGTGATGCGGGTTACAAGGATGAAGATGGTTATTTCTACATCATGGCGCGTACGGATGATGTGATCAATGTTGCTGGCCACCGGCTGTCAACCGGCCAACTGGAGGAGGTTCTTACCGAACATCCTGATGTTGCCGAATGCGCTGTGATCGGTGTCGCAGACGAACTGAAAGGGCAATTGCCGCTCGGCTTTATCTGTCTGTATCCGAATATCGATAGACCGGTCGATCAGATCTGCGCCGAGGCGATTGATTTGGTAAAATCACGTGTCGGCAGGGTATCGGCATTCAATCTGGTGGTCGCGGTGGACCGCTTGCCAAAGACGCGTTCTGGCAAGGTGTTGCGCGGTACCATGGCAAAGATTGCCGATGGGGAGGAATGGATCATGCCGGCAACAATCGATGATCCGGTGATCCTCGAAGAGATCGGCGCAGCGTTGACGACAATCGACTATCCAAAGTCAGGCTGATCAGAAAAAGTCATACTGAGCAGAAACGGCAAAGAAACAACTGGAATTTGAGCGAAACTGAACTGTATTTTTAGTTGGAAATATGTCTACGATATCATCAGTATGCAGGTCCGAATACAGCAAGGAGAAACCAAATGAGTAACAACAAACCTATTGTGATGATCGTGGCCGTCGTGGCCATAGCGGTCATCGGCTACCTGATTGCCGGCCAGCAGGAAAAAATGCCAGTTCAAAAAGATGTAAAGCTGGGGATTATCTTTGGCTTCACCGGGCCCATCGAATCCTTGACACCGCCTATGGCTGGGGCTGCCGAACTCGCCATGAAAGAGGTCACCGATTCGGGTGAATTCATGGGCGGTATGGCCGTATCGTCTGTACGTGCCGATTCGACATGTGTCGATAATGCGGCAGCAACAGCAGCAGCAGAGCGCATCATTTCCGCAGACGGTATCAGTGCAATCGTTGGCGCCGACTGTTCCGGTGTCACGATCGCAACGCTACAAAATGTTGCTATGGCGAAGGGTATGGTGATGATTTCTCCGTCCGCGACATCGCCAGCATTGTCTGATATGGAAGATAACGGCCTATTCTTCCGCACCGCCCCGTCGGATGCGCGTGAAGGCCAGGTAGTTGCCGAGATGCTGAAAGAAAAGGGCATCAACTCGGTTGCATTGACATATACCAACAACGATTATGGCAAGGGTCTTGCTGACGCTATTCAGGCTAACTTCGAATCCATGGGCGGCAACATCACGATTGTGACCGCTCATGAAGAGGGTAAGGGCGACTACAGCGCCGAGGTTGCGGAATTGGCGCAGGCTGGTGGTGACCTTCTCGTTGTTGCCGGTTACCTTGACCAAGGCGGCAAGATGATTATTCAGGGGTCATTGGATGCTGGTTCTTTCAACACCTTTTTCCTGCCTGGCGGCATGATCGGTGACTCGTTGCCTACCGCCATCGGTTCCGACCTTGATGGTTCGTTCGGTGTTGTCGCCGGCACGGACAGTCCTGGTGCAAAGATGATGGGTGAAATCCTCGGCGGCGAGCTCGGCCCATTTGTTGGTGAATCATACGATGCGGCGGCGCTGATCATGCTGGCCATGCAGGCCGCTGGCTCAACTAACAGTGCTGATTTCGCTGGGAAGGTCCTGGATGTTGCCAATGCTCCGGGTGAGAAGATCTATCCTGGTGAGCTCGGCAAGGGTTTGAAGATCCTGGCCGGTGGCGGCGACATCGACTATGTTGGTGCCTCGGCGGTTGAGTTGATAGGGGGCGGTGAATCGTCTGGCAGCTATCGCGAGATTGTCGTGGAAGGTGCTAAGAACAAAACCGTCGGCTATCGCTAGGTTAAAACAAAATACACGGCCCAGGTGCTTTGCCTGGGCCGTTTTATTTCGTGTGATGTGAATATGATAACTGTCGAGAACATCTCGAAGATTTTTGGCGGTATCCGAGCTGTCAATAATGTCTCGTTGAACATTGAAACCGGCTCAATTACCGGCCTGATTGGTCCCAACGGTGCCGGCAAGACCACCTTGTTCAACGTGATAGCGGGTCATTATGCTCCGACAAGCGGTCAGGTGCTACTTGATGGTGAGGATATTACCGGCCTGCCACCACACGAATTGTTTGCTAAGGGGCTGTTGCGCACCTTCCAGATTGCACATGAATTTTCGACCTTGACCGTGCGTGAAAACCTGATGACGGTCCCTGCCGAACAGTCGGGCGAAAAGCTGATCGATGCCTGGTTTCGGCCCGGCATAATCCGCGCCGAGGAAGCGCGGCTGCGCGAACGCGCTGACGATGTTATCGATTTCCTGCAGCTTGGTCAGGTCGCTGACGAGTTTGCCGGCAACCTGTCCGGCGGCCAGAAAAAGCTGTTGGAGCTGGGCCGGACCATGATGGTCGATGCAAAAATCGTCTTCCTTGACGAGGTCGGGGCAGGGGTAAACCGCACGCTACTGGGCACCATCGGCGATGCGATCCTGCGGCTCAATCGTGAGCACGGCTACACCTTTTGCATGATTGAGCATGACATGGAATTCATCGCGCGGCTGTGTGATCCGGTCATTGTTATGGCCGAAGGCGCTGTGCTGGCCGCCGGCAGTGCTGACGCAGTACGCGCCGACGAGACCGTGATTGAGGCCTATTTGGGCACCGGTATTAAGAACAAGAAAAGGCGCAGGACCACGGAGACAGGAAAATGAGTTTCCTCGTTGGCGAGAGCATGACTTGCGGCTATGGCGGGGCCGATATTCTGCATAGCTGCACCATCGGTGTGGATCCCGGCGAGATTGCTGTTGTCGTCGGCCCGAATGGGGCAGGCAAATCCACCGCGATGAAGGCGATGTTCGGAATGCTCGATCTGCGTGAGGGGCGGGTGATGCTCGACGGCATGGATATTTCGGTTCTGGCCCCACAGGAACGGGTGCTGCACGGCATGGGATTCGTGCCGCAGACCAACAACGTCTTCACAAGCATGACGGTTGAGGAAAATCTAGAAATGGGCGCATTTATCCGCCGAGATGATATTTCCGAGACGATGGCCCAGGTCTATGATTTGTTCCCTGTTTTGCGTGACAAGCGCCGACAGTCGGCTGGGGAATTGTCCGGTGGTCAGCGTCAACAGGTTGCTGTTGCCCGGGCGCTGATGACACAGCCAAAAATCCTGATGCTTGATGAGCCGACCGCCGGGGTTTCACCGATTGTGATGGACGAGCTGTTCGACCGTGTCATTGAGGTGGCGCGCACTGGCATTGCCATCCTGATGGTTGAACAGAATGCCAAACAGGCATTGAATATTGCTGACAAGGGTTTTGTTCTTGTGCAGGGGCGCAACGCCTATACCGACACCGGTGCCGAACTGATGGCAAACGCTGAAGTGCGGCGTGCGTTTCTTGGGGGTTGATATGGCAGATATGCTGAACGCCCTCGTAATCATCGTCAATTTCATCATTGTTCCCGGGCTTGCCTACGGTAGTCAGCTAGCGCTCGGCGCGCTTGGAGTCACTCTGGTATTCGGGGTGCTGCGATTTTCCAATATCGCGCATGGCGAAACCATGGCAGCTGGGGCGATGTTTACGATGCTGTTCACCTGGTGGCTGCAATCTATAGGGGTTGGTTTTGGCCCCTTGCCAACCGCATTACTGGCGCTGCCCTTCGGTATCGCCGCTTCGATGGTGTTATGCCTTGCCACTGACCGGGCCGTTTATGGCTATTACCGGCGAGTGAAAGCCACGCCGGTGATCTACATCATTGTGTCGGTAGGTGTGATGTTTGTCTATAACGGGCTGATCCGGTTTGTCGTCGGGCCACAGGACCGCACGATGAGCGATGGTCAGCGCTTTATTATAAAGGCACGGGATTTTAAAGAGGCGACTGGGCTGAATGAGGGGCTTGCCATAAAGACATCACAGGCTGTCTCCGTAATGTGCGCGTTATTGGCGGTAGGGCTGTTGTTCTGGTTCCTGAATAGAACGCGCACGGGCAAATCGATGCGTGCTTATTCGGATAATGAGGACCTTGCACTGTTGTCCGGCATCAATCCGGAACGGGTTGTGCTGATTGCCTGGCTCATCACTGCGGTGCTGGCAACGCTGGCTGGTACGCTTTATGGCCTCGACAAGAGTTTTCGCCCGTTTGTTTATATGCAGCTGCTACTGCCGATATTTGCCGCCGCCATTGTCGGCGGGTTCGGCAGTCCGCTGGGGGCCATCGCTGGCGGATTTGTTATTGCCTTTTCCGAGCTGGTCGTGACGTTTGCTTATAAGCGTGTGCTGGCATACCTGTTACCAGATTCGATGGCACCGCCCACTGCGATACAGCTACTGTCCACTGATTACAAGATTGCCGTATCCTTCGCCATTCTGGTGATTGTGCTGTTGATTAAACCCACCGGTATTTTCGGACAGAGGCGCGCATGAACCAGTCTCAAAACAATATGATGCTGTTTGGGTGCATGGCGGCTTTGCTTGCGCTTGTCGGTATCGGTCAAGGGTGGGATTTATCGCTTCTGCTGCTGAATATGTGCATTATTTCAGCGATCATGGCTCTGGGTGTGAATATCCAGTGGGGTTATGCCGGGTTGTTCAGCATCGGGTCGATGGGGTTTGCAGCACTTGGGGGGCTGGCCGGGGTAATTATATCGGCAAAGCCAGTGCCTGGCGCATGGCAGGCTGGCGGTCTGGGCGTGCTGGGCGGGATTGTCGCCACCGTGATCACTGCCGCGCTGGGCGTTTATGTCTGGCGTCGTCTCGCAGATTACGCTCGTCGGCGTTACTGGCTGACCGGCGCCGTTGTCCTCATTGGCTTTTTGGTGATTCGCGGCCTGATGGGGCCTGCTATTTCGGCTATCGAGGCTGTTGATCCCGCTGCCGCTGGTTATCTCGGCGGGATGGGGCTTCCCATCCTGTTGTCATGGGCCGTTGGGGGCTTGCTTGCGGCAGGGGCTGCCTGGGTGGTTGGTAAGGTGTCGCTCGGCCTTCGCTCGGACTATCTTGCCATTGCCACGCTTGGCATTTCCGAAATCATCATCTTTATCCTGAAGTTTGAAGACTGGCTGACCCGTGGTGTGAAGAATGTAACCGGCCTGCCGCGTCCGGTGCCCTATGAAATTGATCTGATTGCATCATCAGCCTTTCAGGACTTTGCGGTGTCCATTGGCAGCAATGCGACCGCGGCGGCATCGATTGTGGTAAAGCTGTGTTATGCCGGGCTGTTTTCGGTGGTTCTGCTGCTGGTGCTCTATCTGTCGGAATTAGCGCTACGGTCCCCCTGGGGGCGGATGATGCGGGCCATCCGCGACAATGAAACTGCTGCCGAGGCGATGGGCAAGGATGTAAAGGCGCGCCATCTGCAAGTGTTTGTGCTTGGCTCGGCGGTCATTGGCATTGCAGGCGCGATGCTAACAACACTGGACGGGCAATTCACCCCAACCAGCTATCAGCCACTTCGCTTTACCTTCCTGATCTGGGTGATGGTCATTATTGGCGGTTCCGGAAATAACTGGGGTGCGGTGCTTGGCGGTTTTGTGATCTGGTTCTTCTGGATCGAGGCGGAACCACTGGGCCTTTGGGCGATTGAGTTGATTACTTCCGGCATGGCTGAGAACAACCCGCTGCGACTGCATCTTCTGGGCAGCGCCGCCTACATGCGCCTTCTCACCATGGGTGTGTTGCTTCTTGTTGTGTTACGCTTTGCCCCGCGCGGGCTAATTCCAGAAAAATAGCCGGCCACTGCCAACATAAGGTCAAAAACATTGCAAGGTGACGGGACTGACCTTATTCATGGGTCTGTTACTGTTGTGGCTGGCAGGGTTGCTTTGGTTTATCACCTGCTGCCGCGCCGAATCAGACGTCCAAACTGAAAGGTCATCAGATGCTTGAACGCTTCCAGCCTGTCCCTCCTGATCCGATTCTGGGTCTTGGCCAGCTTTTTGCTGCCGACACGCGCGATACCAAAATTGATCTTGGGGTCGGCGTGTTCAAAGACGAGACCGGCAACACTCCTATCATGACCGCTATCCGTAAGGCAGAGGTTAAGCTACACGACCAGCAGACCACCAAGGCGTATAAGGGGCTGGCTGGTGACGAGGCCTTTCGCGATGAAATGCGCCAGCTGGTGCTCGGTGATGCAGTGGCGGCAGACCGGGTGGCTACGATCCAGACACCTGGTGGCACGGGTGCCATTCGCCAGCTTTATGAAACGCTGAAAATGATTAATGCCGATGCTACATTGTGGGTCAGCGACCCGACCTGGCCGTCGCATGTCGGTATGGCCGGTCATATGGGCCTGAAACTCGCGAAGTACCGCTATTTCGACGCCGTCACCAGCACCGTGAATGTTGCCGCTATGATGGAAGATATTCAGAAAATGAAGCCGGGTGACGTGCTGCTGCTGCATGGCTGCTGTCATAATCCGACAGGGGCCAATCTTAGCCTGGATGACTGGAATGCACTGGCCGATTTCGTTTTGGACAAGGGCGTGGTGCCCTTCATCGACATCGCCTATCAGGGGTTTGGTGACGGACTGGCCGAGGATGCTGCCAATCTGCGCATGATGGCAGCGCGTGTGCCGGAAATGCTAATTGCCGCGTCGTGTTCCAAGAATTTCGGCCTGTATCGTGATCGTGTTGGCTGTGCCATGGCGGTCTGCAGCTCAGCTGACCAGCATTCGGTTGTCAGCCGTAATCTGGCGGTGCTGAACCGGCTGAACTATTCCTTTGCGCCAGATCATGGCGCGGCGGCTGTGGCAATCATTCTTGGAGATGCGGCGCTGCGTGTGGAATGGGAGGCAGAGCTGGATGCAATGCGCGATATCATGCTGCAAATTCGTCGCGACCTTGCCGATGCGCTGCGCCGCCAATGCAACACAGACAGGTTTGATTTTATCGCTGGCCATCGCGGCATGTTCTCGCGTCTGGGGTTGGTGAGTGATGAAGTCGAGGCACTGCGCACTGATCATGGCATGTATGTTGTCGGGGACAGCCGGATCAATATTGCCGGCCTTGCCGGTGGTCGTCACGAACCCTTTGCCGCAGCGGTCGCTGCGGTGCTGGCAGGTTAATATGCATGGCCCGATGGCCCGCACGGTCCGGGAATGACAGACCGGCGTGTCAGGCGCGGCGGCCAGCTGTTGATGGACAGCCTCGTTGGGCTGGGCGCCACCAAGGCCTTTGGTGTGCCTGGCGAATCCTACCTCGCCGTGCTGGATGCAATGGTAGACCATGCCAATAGATTTGATCTGGTGTTGTGCCGTCAAGAAGGCGGTGCCGCTTATATGGCGGCGGCCTTGGGCAAGCTTACAGGTCAGCCGGGCCTGTGTTTTGTGACGCGAGGCCCGGGGGCAACAAATGCCACAGTCGGCATCCATACCGCGATGCAGGATTCGCTGCCGATGATCCTGTTTGTTGGCCAGGTTGGTACCGATGTGATCGGGCGCGAGGCCTTTCAGGAAGTTGATTATGTGGCCTTTTTTGGCCCATTGGCAAAATGGGCAGTGCAGATTGATCATGTAGACCGCATTCCGGAAATCATCAGCCGTGCCTGGACAGTGGCGCTGAGCGGACGGCCCGGTCCGGTGGTTGTGGCCTTGCCCGAGGATATGCTAGTGGCGACAAGTGACGCGGTGCCCTGTATGCCGGTTCTGATTCCGGAGCCCGGGCCATCGGCTGGGGAAATAGATGTGCTGCAGAGGATGCTGTCACAATCCGTGCGACCGGTAATAATTGTCGGTGGCACCCGTTGGCGAACGGAAAGCGCACGCGCCATCGAGGCGTTTGCCGTTTCCAACAATATTCCGGTGGTCGCCGCTTTTCGTTTTCATGACATTATCGACAATCATTGTCCGGCCTATGTTGGTGATGCCGGTGTCGGGATGAACGGCTATATGAAACAGCTGTTGCGCGAGGCAGACCTTATCATCGCGGTTAATATTCGCTTTGGTGAGGCAACAACGGATGGCTATTCTCTGTTTGACGCGCCGCGCATGACGGCACAGTTGATCCATAGCCATGCCTCGGTTGATGAAATTGGCAAGATCTATACAGCAGACCTGCCGCTGCATGCCGGCCCGAACCGGACGGCGTCGGCGCTTGCCGATATAACTGCCGGCCAGCCGGATGGGCGCGTTGGATGGTATGGCGCGGCGCGCGATGCCTATCTGCATTCGCTGGTGCCCCCCGCCCAGATTGGCGATGTTGATATGGGGGTAATCACTGCGCAGATCCAGGCGCAGTTACCGGATGACGCCATCATCACCCACGGGGCTGGCAATTTTGCCATCTGGGTCAATAAATTCATGCAATTCGGGCGCGACCAGCGGCTGTTGGGGCCGCAAAGCGGATCGATGGGTTTTGGTGTGCCGGCAGCTCTGGCGGCCAAGGCGCATGACGGCAACCGGTTTGTGCTGTGCTTTGCTGGTGATGGCGATTTTCAGATGAACGGGACAGAGCTTGGTACCGCACTACAGGCCGGGCTGCATCCGGTGATCCTGATTATAAATAACAGCAGCTATGGGACCATCCGGATGCATCAGGAACGCGAATATCCGGCGCGCGTATCGGGGACGGAAATCGTCAATCCTGACTATGTGGCACTGGCTGGTGCCTATGGGTTTCATGGCGAACGTGTCACCAGGACGGATGATTTCGCCGCTGCCTATGCCCGCGCACTTGCTGCCCCCGCTGGCGCCATTATCGAGATCGTGATCGATACTGAGGCCATCGCTCCGCGCAGCACGATCAGCGATCTGCGGGCAGCATCCAGATGACCGATGATTGCGCTCACGGTGCCGTGCGTCATGTGCGGATGATCAATGCCCATGCCGAAGGCGAAATCGGCTTTGTCGCTATTGACGGTGTTCCCGAAGTGCCGGGAAAAAGCCTTGCTGCCAAGCTGGACCATCTAAACCGGGTGAATGGAAGTCTTCGCCGCCAGCTGACACTTGCGCCACGCGGCAATCCGGCGGCGTCAGTGAATCTGGTCTTCCCAGCCCAGGACAAGGCCGCAGATGCCGGTTTTCTGGTGCTGCAACCAGATCAGGCCCATGCTAGTTCAGGGTCAAACACCATCTGCGTTGTTACCGCGTTGCTGGAGGCCGGTATATTGCCCATGTCGGAACCGGTGACGCATGTCACGCTGGAAACTGCGGCGGGGCCGGTGCCGACACTCGCGGAATGTGCCGATGGTAAATGCGTTTCGGTAAGCCTCGATATGGTACTGTCATTTGTTCTGCAGACAGGCCTGTCTGTCACGGATGATCGATTTGGCTCGCTGCAAGTCGATATCTGCTATGGCGGTGTGTTTTACGGTCTTGTTGATGTGCGTCAGCTCGGTCTTTCAATTACGCCTGGTCACGCCGCAACACTTGGTGCCTGTGGGATGGCCCTCCGTGACCAGATAAATCTGGCGGGACGGCCGGTACATCCTGATATCCCCGAAATCAATGGTGTTGCCTATGTGATGTTCTATGAGGATATGGGTGACGGGGTGTTTCGTACCGCAACGGTGTTGTATCCGGGGCGTCTGGATCGCAGCCCGTGCGGTACCGGTAGTTCAGCCTTGCTGGCCGTACTGCAGGCGGATGGCCGCATTGCTGTAGGGGATAGTATCATCACGGAATCGGTTATTGGGTCACGCTTTGATGTCATGCTGACAGGACTTGGGCAGGTCGGCGCGCGCACAGCGATATTGCCGCGCATTCGCGGTCGTGGCTGGTGCTTTGGTGAAACCATCCTGACCGGTGATCCGGCGGACCCCTTTGCCGACGGCTATGCGGTAAGCGATGTCTGGGGTGATGCAGATCTGATGCAGCCTTGAACCTTTGAGTCATCCAACAGCTTTTCGACGTGACAAGCGGCCATGGCGAGGCCAATCTGACCCGTCTGGAGGCGTTTCAGCTAGTTCACAACGCGTCACCTGCGCAGGAGAAGCAACATATGACAGCCCTCGATACCGATTTCGTGCGGTCCCAGTTTCCGGCCTATGCCGAAGCCAGTCTTCAGGGCCATGCCTTTTTTGAAAATGCGGGCGGGTCCTACACATGCGGCCAGGTGATCGACCGGTTACATCGTTTTTACACCCAGCGCAAGGTTCAGCCCTATGGCAATTACGAGGCATCGCAGCTTGGCGGCGCCGAGATGGATGAGGCGCGCAGCCGTCTTGCAGCAATGTTAAATGTTGAATCTGACGAGCTGCATTTCGGGCCATCAACCAGCCAGAATACCTACGTGCTGGCGCATGCGTTCGGCGAAACACTGTCGCCTGGTGATGTCGTTATTGTCACCGATCAGGATCATGAGGCGAATAGCGGCGCCTGGCGGCGGTTGGAAGCGCGTGGCATGCAGATTCGTGAGTGGCACATCAATCGCGAGACCGGCCAGCTAGAGACCGAAGCACTGGCCGGTTTGCTTGACGAATCGGTAAAGCTTGTCTGTTTTCCGCATTGCTCGAATATCATCGGACAGGAAAACCCAGTCGCCGATGTTGTGAAGATGGCGCACGCCGTCGGTGCGGTTACATGTGTTGACGGCGTCAGCATGGCACCGCACGGCTTTGCTGATGTTGGTGCGCTGGGGGCCGATATCTACATGTTTTCCAGTTACAAGACCTATGGCCCGCATCAGGGGATCATGGTCGTGCGCCGTGCCCTTACCGACTGGCTGACCAATCAGGCACATTTCTTTAATGCCGGGTACCGGACCAAGCGTTTGACGCCAGCCGGGCCCGACCATGCGCAGATTGCGGCCTGCGCGGGCATCGCGGACTATGTTGACGCACTTTATGACCATCATTTTGACGAGGTTGCCAGCCCGGCAGTCCGCACGGCCGCTGTAACCGCAATGAAACGTGCCCATGAAATCCAGACGCTGGCCCCGTTGCTGGATTTCCTAGCTAATCGTGACAATGTGCGCATCCTAGGCAATGCAAGCATTGGAAATAATGCCAGACGTGTGCCGACTGTGGCGCTGGATACAAAAAAGCCGGCCGAAGAAGTGGCCGATGCGCTGGCAACGCATGGCATCATGGCTGGTGCAGGCGACTTCTATGCCCTGCGGACTATTGGTGCGATGGGATGTGATAAGGATGCAGGTGTCTTGCGGCTGAGCTTTGTGCATTACACAACGGATGCCGAAGTTGCTAAATTGATGACCGCACTGGATGCTACCTTATAGGAGCTATTCCAATCGCCAAGAAACATCTGGCAACAGAAGATCAGACACCATATCCTTCTTTCCACTGAAGCATTATTGACAATACCTCTACGCCTGTTTTGCGCTGTCAAAGAGGTGTTATCCCAGAAATCTGGCAAGGAAAGACAAGACGTGACTATTGATTTCGACGCCATCATCGACCGCCGCAACACCCACTCCACCAAGTGGGATGACCTTGAAGCTAGGTGCGGAGTTTCACATCCCGATCCGATCCCTCTCTGGGTGGCCGATATGGATTTTCGTGCCCCACAATCAGTGATTGATACGGTGCATGATGCGGCAGAGCATGGTGTGTTCGGATATTATGGTGCGGGTAAAAGTTTTCATGAGGCACAAGCCGGCTGGATGAAGCGCCGCCATGGCTGGGACATAGAGGCCGAATGGAGCCTTGTTTCGCACGGCCTGCTGAACGGTATCGGGATCTTGCTACAGGCTTTGTCTGACCCCGGTGACGGGGTGATTGTATTCTCACCGGTCTATTACCAATTCATGGAAATAATCCGGAAAAACAATCGGCGGGTGGTCGTATCAGAGCTGGCGATCGAGGATAACCGCTATCATATGGACCTCGGCGTCTTGCAGAATCAGCTGAAGGGCGATGAGAAAATCATGCTGTTATGTTCGCCACACAACCCTGGTGGGCGAATCTGGACAGTGGATGAATTACGCGACCTTGCCGTTTTCTGCGAGCGGAACGGTATAATCATCTGTAGCGATGAAATCCACCATGACCTGATCCTGCCGGGCCATAAACATCATTTGATGGCGAAAGCAGCCCCGCAGATTACGGATCGGCTGATTACACTAGTGGCAACCAGCAAGACCTTCAACATCGCCGGCATCGAGACCGGCAGCATGCTGATTTCAGATCAGGCTTTGCGGTCGCGGATCATGCCTGTCTACAAGGCGGCATCGATATCACCCAACCGGTTTGG
>MDTC01176841.1_pt1 | contig 14969 bp, 19 predicted proteins | sample 811181 | NCBI WGS metagenome assembly MDTC01 (sample SAMN05326644, study PRJNA326480) | marine metagenome | isolation source: seawater | place: Pacific Ocean: North | collected 2011 | reverse complement strand
GTCTTATTAACAGAAATATCATCGATAATAAACTCTACATTTGATTGCCCTTTCCACTCATTTAGGGATAATTTTCCCGCAATATTAAATGATTTATTATTCTTTTTTAAAAGATAAACACCTAAGTCATTTTCTGTCGCATTAAAAGCTATGGATTTAATAGTAGAGCCATCTGTTCCAATTAAAACAGACTTTATATGCTTTTCTCCAACAATTTTTCCATTAATTGTTTTTAAATCTTCAATTATAAATTTTGGTTCCGGATTACCCGAGCCAAATGGAGATAGTAGTACAATTTTATTGTAAAATTCTAAATTAACTGCCGAAGGCGCAATAACACTATCTAATAGTAATGGTTTTTCACTTTTTAAATACTCGTTTATGCCTCTGAATCTTTTAAAAATGAAATCTTTAAACAATTGTATATTCTTTATCTCAATTGAAAATCCTCCTGCCATTTTATGTCCACCACCTTTTATTAAAATTTTTGCTTGTGTGGCAGCAATTATTGCTGAGCCAATATCAAATCCAACAACAGATCTTGCAGATGCTTTGCCAATATTACCATCTGATGAAATTAAAATTACTGGTTTATTAAATTTATCTTTTAATCGAGCTGCTACTATGCCAATTACGCCTTCATGCCAGTTTTTTCCACTTAAAACTAAAACAGGTTCATCAGATTTATCTTTAGTTTCATTTAAGATTTTTATTAAAAGATCTTTTTCGAGCAATTGTCTTTCTTTATTAAATTGATCTAATTCTGAAGCTAATTTAAAAGAATACTTAGGATCTTTATTTAATAATAAGTTTGCTCCATGCGAGCATTTACCAACTCTTCCTCCAGCGTTAATTCTTGGTCCAATTAAGTACCCAAGATGATAAGTTGATGGGTTAGTGTCAATTTTACAAATATCTAATAAAGTTTTTAAACCTAAATTTTTTTTTAATTTTAAAATTTTTAGTCCTTGTTTCACAATTGCTCTATTTAATCCAATTAATGGAACTACATCACATACTGTTCCTAATGAAACTAAATCAAGACAATTTATTAAATTCGGTTCTTTAATATTTTCATTTTTAAACCAATTTGTATTTCTTAATTCTCTGTTTAATGAAATTAAAAACATAAAAGTGACTCCTGCTGCACATAAATATTGTAGGTTAGATTTATCATCTAAACGATTTGGATTAACTATTGAAAATGCATTTGGTAATTTAACCTCAGATTGATGATGATCTAAAACAATCACGTCTACTTTATTATCTTTCGCAAAATTAATTGCTTCAAAAGAAAGGGTTCCACAATCTACTGTCAAAATTAACTTGACTTTTTTTTCTATTAATTCTTTAAAACTTTTTATAGTTGGACCGTATCCTTCTTTTTTACGATCTGGAATGTAAGTTACATACTCTAAATTTAATTCTGAAAAATAATTTCCTAGCAAAGCTGTAGACGCAGCTCCATCTACATCATAATCGCCAAAAATTCCTAATTTTTCTTTCTGATTGATAGCTTTAACAATTCTCTGCGTAGATTTTTCCATATCTCTCATATCATGTGGATTAGGTAAAAAACTTTTAATTGATGGATTTAAAAAAGAGTTTATTTCTTCTTTCTTTATTTTCCTTATAGATAGTAATTTTGACGTTATTTCATCTAATGAGAAATTATCTTTTAAGAAATTTAAATTTTCTTCATCGTACTTTTTTAGTATCCAATTTTTACCACTTACCGAAAGTGAATTCATTTATTATATATGTTGGTAACTAATTTTATAACATTTTGACTTTTATGAAGAGCGAAAGTGTTAACTTCAAATTCATTTCCTAAATCTTTTACACCTTTTGCTAAATCTCCATTGGTAACACCCGTTGCGCAGAAAATTACATCACCTTTTACCATATCGTCTATATTATATTTTTTACCAAAATCAGTTATACCAAGTTTTTTTGCTCTAATTTCTTTCTCTTTATCTAAGACTAAGCGTCCCTGAATTTGACCTCCATAGCAAGAAAGAGCTGCTGCTACAACTACACCTTCAGGTGCTCCTCCTGTGCTGTAATAAATATCATTAGAAGGATTTTCTCCTATAACACTAAGTGCTCCAGCTATGTCACCATCAGTTATATAATTAATTTTAACATTCATTTTAGTTAATTCTTTAACTATGCCATCGTGTCTTGGTCTTTTTAGTACACAAGCTTTTAATTCAGATGTTTTTTTATTTTTAACTTCAGCTAAAATTTTAATATTTTTTTCCACTCCATTATCAATGTCCATTAAATTTTTAGGTAAGTTTGATCCAACGACTATTTTTTCCATATAAGTATCAGGAGCTGAAAGTAACCCCCCTCTCTCAGAAATTGCTAAAACTGAAAAAGCATTAGGTTCTCCATTTGCAGTAAATTTAGTTCCTTCTAAAGGATCTACTGCAATATCAAATTTTGGGCCATTAAGTGTCCCAAGTTTTTCACCTATATACAACATAGGAGCCTCATCCATTTCACCTTCTCCTATAACTACTTTTCCCTCCATGTTAATTCTATTAAGCTCTTTTCTCATAGGATCTACGGCTCCTTTATCAGCAGCAATTTTATCATTTTTACCGATAAATTTAGATGCTCCTATTGCAGCTTTTTCAGTAACCTTAATGAATAAATCTAAAAATTTTTTATCAATTGACATTATTTATCATCAATTCTTATTAATCTAGGCTTCGATCTTATAAAATTTTTCCTAGCTACTTCTTTTAATATTTTTTTTAAAGCTAAGTCTTTCGCTTCATGAGTAATTACAATGATCGAGGATGACTTTCTTAATCTATCTGGATTCTGAACCAATCTTTTGATTGAAACTTTATTTTTTGAAAAAATATTTGTTATTTTAGAAAGAACACCGGGTTTATCAGCTACTTCAAAGCGTAAATATGCTGAAAAAAATCGATTTTCAATATTTTGAAATTTAAGTTTTTTTCTTTTTTTAGAAGATAATGAAAAAGGGAATTTAATGTTTCCTCTTAAAATAGAGGAGATATCAGATACTAATGCTGAAGTAGTAGCTGCTGGACCTGCTCCTTCTCCCTGTATTATGCTTTGACCTACTGGCTGTCCGTCAACTATTACAGCATTCAATACACCATCAATACTTGCAACATAAGAGTCTTTTTTAATTAAAGTTGGATGAACTCTTTGGTAGATTTCTTTATTTATTAGTTCAGCAAAACCAAGGAGTTTGATTTTATATCCAAGTTGATTTGCATTATCGATATCGGTTTTATCAATGTTTTTAATACCTTCTACATATATCTTATTATTTAAAAAAGAATTAAAACATAAAGATGACAAAATTTTTAATTTTGAGGATACATCATCCCCATTTAAATCAGCTGATGGATTGGACTCAGCATAACCCAAACTTTTTGCATCAGATAATACATCATTAAAATTCTTATTATTTTTATCCATTGTTGATAAAATATAATTCGAGGTCCCATTAAAAATTCCGTATATTTTGGAAATTTTATTAGCGATTAACCCCTCTTTAAGAGATCTAATGATTGGCACACCCCCACAAACAGATGCTTCAAATTCTAAATTTACTTTATTTTTTTCTGCAATCTTGGATAATTGATCTCCGTACTTAGCAATTAGCGCTTTATTAGCAGTAACAACATGTTTTCCATTTTTTAGTGCGTTGAAAACTAATTTTTTTGCTGGACCTTCTGCGCCGCCTATTAATTCAATTATTAAGTCAACGTCATCAAGTTTTGTAGAGTCCAAATAATTTTTGAGCCATTGTTTTTTTTTAATTTTTATATATCGTTTTCGTTTTTTATTTTTTGCTGATACATATTTAATAATAGGCAAACAATTATTTTTCTCAGTTAATATTTTTTTATTATCATTAAGATATTTGAATAGGTAACTGCCAATATTACCTAGACCAATTATCGCTATATTTAACTTTCTCATATTAAATTTATCTTCTTAAAGTTATATCTGGAAAACTCTTCTTTTTTCCTTGTTTTATTAAATATTTAGATATTTCCTCAATACTACATTTTTCCAATTTTGTACAAATATCAACAATATCCTTATTATTCTTATTTACATTTTTTTTAATTTTAATCTTTTTAGTATCTTTATCTTGTTTTTTACTAGTAGTTTTTTTTAAATCCTTGCTTACTTTTTTCTTTTTTTTTATTTCCCTTTTAATTTTTTTTATTTCTTCATTAGATAAAGTTTTTACTTTTATGTCAGTTTTTTCTTTCTGGAAAATAGTCACTTCTCTTTCTTCACCATCTTTTTGTTTTAAGTTTAGCTCAATAAGGTCTTGTTCTTCTTCTGTTTTTTTATTTAAAATCTTTACTTGTAAAGATAAATTTTCCTCAAAATATTTCTCAGCTTCTTCATTATTCACACACACATGATCTCCACATATCATTACAGTTTTATGTTTTGCACAGGCTGAAAGCATTACTAAAATAAAAAAAATTAATACAAATCTCATTTTAAGCCTAAATTTTCAGAAAATTTAAACATTAAATTCATATTTTGTATTGCTTGTCCAGCCGCTCCCTTTACTAAGTTATCCAACGCTGAAAATATTACAACTTTATTATTACTTCTCGTTTCACATATTGAAATTTCACAATTATTTGTATTTAGAACATTTCCTGAACCTAAAGGAGAATTAAGTTTTAAAATTTTTATAAATTTCGAATTTTTATAAAATTTTATCAAATTACTTCTTAATAATTTAGCAGAAACACCTTTTTTCGTATTTATATAAATAGTAGTTAAAATGCCCCTAAAAGTTGGAAGTAAATGAGGGTTAAAAGTAAAGTTAATTTTTTTTCTAGTTAATTTTAACAATTGTTGTTCAATCTCACAAATGTGTCTATGATTTTTTGTAGCATATGCGAATACTGAGCTATATAAATTTTTATGAGTAAATTTTTTCTCTAAATTCTTACCTGCACCTGAATATCCTGATTTAGAGTCTATACTAATATTGTTAATTTTAATTAAATTTTTCTTAATTAAAGGGACTAAAGGTATCTGAATAGATGTTGGATAACATCCAGGATTTGAGATAATTCTTTTATTTTTAAATTCTCTTCCGTTCAATTCAGGAATTGAATATAGAGAATGTTTAATAAGTTCCTTTGCTTTATGGCTTATTTTATAGTTATTCTGATATACTTTAGTATCAGTTATTCTAAAGTCAGCAGATAAATCAATAAACTTAATATTTTTATTTTTTAAAAACTTTTTTTTAATGTATTTTTGGGCTTGTCCATTAGGTAATGATAAAAATATCAAATCAATACTATCCCACTGAATTTTTGTAACTGGTGTGATATTTGGTAATTTTTTTTTTATTCTTTTATCAAAGAAACTAATTTTTTTTCCTATATTTTTTGTTGCGCACAAAAACTTAATTTTTACTTTAGGATGTTTCGATAGAATCAAAACCAGATCAAGTCCTGTGTATCCTGTTGCTCCAATTACTGCTACGTTTATTTTATTATGTATAGACATACTGTCTTATATCACCGTCCTTTATAATAGTTAAATCTAAATGATTATCTTTTAGAAAATTGAAAGCTTCTTCTAGCTTTTCTGTGACCGTATTTTTTACGCTCTACAACTCTTGAGTCTCTCGTGGTAAGCTTATCTTTTTTTAAGTTTTTCTTTAAGTTTTCATCATGTGCAATTAATGCTTTAGAAATTCCTAAAATAATCGCCCCAGCCTGTCCTGACAATCCACCGCCTTTAACTGAACATTTTACGTCATAATTTGTTGCAACCTCAGATATTTCTAGAGGTCTTGTCACTATTATTTGATGCACAGGTCTTTTAAAATATTCATTCATTTTTAATCCGTTAACATGAATGTTACCGGATCCTTTCTTAACCCAAACTTTCGCTATAGACTTTTTTCTTCTTCCTGTTGCGTATTTACTGTCTTTAAAATCAAGTTTAATTTTTTGGGGTTTATCCGTTTTAAAATTTGTTTGTTCCATTATCTTACAATATTTTTTTTATTAAGTTTTTCAAATTCAATTAACTTTGGCTTTTGAATTTCATGAGGATGTTTATCTCCATTATAAATCTTTAATTTAGTTAGCTGTTTTTTTGCTAAGGGACCACCTGGTAGCATTCTTTTTACGGCCAATTTTAAAATTTGCTCTGTCTTATTTTTCTCTTTAAGAGAGGATGGAGTTGACTCTTTTATACCTCCCGGATGACCTGTGTGTTTATAATATTTTTTATTTATAAATTTTTTCCCAGTAAATTTAATTTTATCAATGTTTGTTACGACGACAAAATCACCATTATCTAAATGCGGATTAAAAGTTGGTTTATTTTTTCCTCTAAGCACTTTTGAAATGTATGCAGCTAGTCTTCCAACAGAAACGTTTTGAGCGTTAATGATATACCAATTTTTTTTAACTTCTTTTTTTTTAATAAAAGGTGTCATGATAATGGGCGATAAATACAAAGATTGAGTATTAATGTCAATTTATTTAACTTTATAAAAATATAGATTTAGAGCGCTTAATATCAAAACCACACTAGTAATTTGGTGTATAGAAGCCAAATAAATATTTAAATCACTTATAAGAGTTAAAATTCCTAATAGTCCTTGTAAAACTAAAAAAAATAAAAAAATTTTTAAAGGTAAGAAGAGATATGCCATTTCCCTTTTGTAGATGTATATGCCTAAAATTATAATATATATAGTTATTATATACGCTAAATTTCGATGGTAAAATTGTACTAATGAGTGATTATTAAATTCAAAAAAATTTTCAAAATTTTTTACGTATAAATCATTTGGAAAATAAGAATTTCCCATTAAAGGCCAGGTTTGATAAATTTTGCCCGCATCTAAACCAGAAACAAACGCACCAATTATTATTTGAACAAAAAGTAAAAATATTAAAACCAAGAATGGTAAGTTATTATTTGAAAAATCAAAAAAAACTTTCTTGGTTTTTGAAAATAAATTTTTGATAAGCCAAAAGATAATTGAAACAATTAGTAAAGCAGTAAATAAATGCATTGCTAGTCTATAATGACTTACAGATATATCATTTACTAATCCACTTTTTACCATATACCATCCAATAAAACCTTGTAAAATTATTAAAACAAATATTAAATAACATTTTTTAATATGACTGCTGTCAATTTTTTTAGAGTAATGAAAATAAATTAAAGGTATCAAAAAAAATAAACCAATTATTCTAGCAAATATTCTATGGAAATATTCCCAATAAAATATAATTTTAAATTCATTTAAACTCATGTTAAAATTTAGTAATTTATATTGTGGAATTTGTTTGTATTGATCAAAATAGATCTGCCAAGAACTTTCATTTAATGGTGGAAGTATTCCTATAAATAACTCCCACTCTGTTATCGAAAGTCCTGAATTAGTAAGTCTCGTTAATCCACCTACGATAATAATCATAAAAACAAGTATTAATGAAATGGTTAACCAATAAAGAAATAGCTTATTAATTTTTTTCTCGTCTGTGTACATTTTTTATAATATATATATTTTATTTATAAATCTTAAATTTTAATTTTGTCGCTATGGTAAATAAAAACATACTAATTATAAGAAAAAAATTAGATAAACTAGACAATAGTTTATTGGAAATCATTAAAAAGAGATCACTCTTAGTTGATATTGTAATACAAAATAAAAAATATAAAAAAGATATTGTCGATAAAAAAAGAATCTCAGTAATCTTAAAAAAAATATCTAAAAAGTCGAAAAAAAAGAAAATAGACCCTAAAATAACTAACAAAATATGGAAAGCTATGATTAAAGCTTTTATTGATTATGAATACAGGAATTTTAAAAAAAAATAATTATTTACTATGCGGAGGTAATTTTTTTTCAATGAAATATTCGTGCTTTCGTGTATTAGGATTATATTTTTTTAACTTCAATTTATCTTTCGCTTTTTCACCTTTTGTAGGTTTTTTTGCATAATAAATAAATTTACTATCAGGTTTACTTTCAGGAACCATTCTGACTTTAAGATGAGTTTTTTTTGCCATTTTTCTTAATCTTATTAATTTTATTAAGTAGTAATTTACTTTTTAACTTTATATTTTCTTTATAATATTCAGCTTTTAAACTATCAGACTGATAATCGTCAAGTTTATTTCTATTTAAGTTTAACATTTTTTTTGCTCCCATAATACTCATACCTTTGTTTTTAAGTAAAAATTTTATAAATTTTATCTTTTCTATTTGTTTAGATGAATAATATCTTCTTTTATTAATTTTTTTTGGTTTAATTTCTTTGAATTCTTTTTCCCAATATCTTAAAACATGATTTGCTGGTTTTTTTGTTTTAGAGTCTATTAAATTTAACATTTTTGATAATTCTGAGATATTAATCAATTTACTCATTAATTTTTATTTAAAATATCTAATATCTTTTTTGAGGGAGTGAAAACAACGGAATTTCTTTCAAAAATTATATATTTTTCTTGAGTTTTAGGATTTCTGCCTACTCTCTCTTTTTTTTTCTTTATTTTAAAAGTTCCAAAATTTTTCAAAATTAAGTCCCCATTTTTGATACTTTGAATTATTATTTCGATTAATTCATTAACTATTTTTTTTGAATAACTGGAGGAAAAACCTATTTCCTTACTAAGATTGTTTATTAAATCAATTTTTCTAAAATTATTCCTTAACACTTTTTGAATGGTTTAAATTTTTTCTTATTTGACTCATTAAATCACCTTTTATTATTTTATAGCATAGATCTATTGAATGATAAAAACCAATAGAGTCAATTCCACCGTGACTTTTAACAACCGGTCCGTTCAAGCCTAGAAAAATTGCCCCATTATACTTTCTTGGATCTAATTTATCTTTAAATTTTTTTAGAGAGAAATAAGAAAAAAGTAACGAAATTTTAGAAAATATACTTTCAGTAAGATTTTTTTTTAAATTATTTGTAATAAATTTGGCTGTTCCCTCTGCTGTTTTTAAAGCAACGTTTCCAGTAAATCCATCTGTAACTATAACGTTAGATATACCACTCATAATATTATTTCCTTCGATATAACCCTGATAAATAAAATTATCTTGATTAGATAAATTTCTTAATCTTTGTGAAGCAATTTTTAACATTTCAGTGCCTTTCATTTCCTCGGATCCAACATTTAATAATGAAACTTTAGGTTTTTCGTTTGGAAATAAAGATTTAAACAATGCTGAGCCTAATTCTGCAAAATCTACTAAATTTTGATCACTACACTCAATATTTGCACCTAAGTCTAAAACTACGTTCATACCATTCTCATTTGGCCAGAGACCAGCAAGCGCAGGTTTGTTAACATCATTAATCATTTTTAAGATCATTCTAGAAATTACAAGTAAAACACCAGTATTACCTGCAGATAAACTTATATCTGATTTTCCATCAAGTTGATGTTGAATACAATCCCACATACTTGTATTTTTGGAATTCTTTACTGCAGTAAGTGGTTTTTCTTCATCAGAAACTACAAGATTAGAATTTATAATGTTTATTTGATTAGAAGAAATTTTGTATTTATTAATAATATTTTTTATCTCTTTTTCTTTTCCAAAAATATTCAAGACAAAATCATCTTTGGTTTTATATTTGTCTAGAAATATTTTTATTCCAGCAATTGTCTTATCAGGAGAATTATCACCACCCATTGCATCTATTGCAATAGAAATTTTTTTTGACATAAGGATTTAAATATCCAGAATTTTCTTACCGTTGTAGTATCCTGATTTTAGGTCAACGTGATGTGAGAGTTTGTATTCACCGCTTTTTTTATCTTCAATAATATTTGCAGAGGTAAGTTTATGATGAGATCTTCTCATTCTTTTTTTTGAAACAGATGTTTTTCTTTTTGGAACAGCCATAATTAATACCTAAAGTTTATAGAGTCTCTTATCATATTTTCTAAAGGTAATTCAAAGCAAAAATTAAAGAATTTGATAAAATAAGAAGAAAAATACCTATAATAATCACCTTTTACATCATCTAACATTTTAAAATATTTTATTATTAATGATTTATTAATGTTAAAAGAATTTTTGTTAGCGTTTTCTTCAATCTTTAAAAGTATATCGTAAAGCAATTTATTGAGATCTTTCATTTTTTTATTAACTGTTACATCTCCAAATCCTAATTCTCTAAGATTATATTCAATATTGTGAAAAAATAGATCATAAATTTTCTGATCAAATTTTTTACCCTTTTTTTTTGTTATTATCATTAATAACGAAAAATGAATAAACATTAAATAAATGCGTGTTTCAAATGTATCTGGAAGTTTAATTTTCTCGTAAAAAAATTTGTTTCTAGATAAAGTTAATAATATATTGTATAGGTTATTACTCATGTATGTTTTTATTAAAAATAATATTATACTTTATAGCATTTTTTTTATTTTAGTTGCATGTCAATTTCAAGAGCCAACTAACAAACATGGTATTTTATATTTAGAAAATAGAGCAAATCAATTAGCAATTAATAAACAAAATAAAAACGATGTTATAAGACTTTTAGGAGTCCCTCACACTAAATCAATCGATGATAGCGACCAGTGGATATATATAGAAAGAGTTCTTACTAAGGGAGATTTTCATAAATTAGGCCAAAATGTTATTAAGTCAAATAATGTTCTGGTGCTTAAATTTGATAAATATGGAATTTTAAAACGTAAAAAATTTTATGATAAAAATGATATAAATAAGATGAACTTTTCTGACAAAAAAACTGAAAATAATTTAACGAAAGATAGTTTTGTTCAATCTTTTCTAAGTAGTATTAAATCTAAAATGTATTCTAACAGAAATAGTAGATAAATTAGTGGGCAATAACAGCTAACAATAACAAAGCTACAATATTGGTTATTTTAATCATTGGATTAACAGCAGGGCCAGCTGTATCTTTATAGGGATCACCGACAGTATCGCCAGTTACTGCAGACTTATGTGCTTCTGATCCTTTACCTCCAAAATTACCGTCTTCAATATATTTTTTTGCATTATCCCAAGCTCCACCACCAGCTGTCATCGAGACAGCTACAAATAAGCCAGTTATGATTACTCCCAATAACATGGCGCCTAAGGATGATAATGCAGACTCTATTCCACCAATTTGTAAAATTACAAAATAAAGAACAATTGGAGATAAAACTGGTAGGAGTGAAGGAACAATCATTTCTTTTATTGCCGCTTTTGTAAGTAAATCTACTAATCTACCGTAATCAGGTTTTCTTTTACCTTTCATGATACCAGGTATCTTTTTAAATTGTCTTCTAACTTCTATTACGACGGCACCACCTGCTCTTCCAACAGCTTGCATACCCATTGATCCAAATAAATACGGAAGCATGCCCCCAATCAATAAGCCTGCTACAATAAATGGATCTGATAAGTCAAAAGTTACATTCACACCCTCTAAAACTGAGCCCTTTACTGTTGAAAAATATTTAATGTCTTCAGTGTACGCTGCAAATAATACTAAAGCCCCTAATCCTGCGGAACCTATAGCATAACCTTTTGTTACAGCTTTAGTAGTGTTTCCTACTGCATCCAAGGCGTCTGTAGTTTTTCTGACGTTCTTGGGAAGTTTAGACATTTCTGCAATACCTCCAGCATTATCAGTAACTGGACCATATGCATCTAGTGCTACTACCATACCAGTAAGTGCCAACATAGATGTGACCGCTATTGCAATACCAAATAATCCTGCAAGACTATTTGTGTATAAAATTCCTGCTACAATTATTAGAGCTGGAATAGCGGTAGCTTCCATAGAAATAGCTAATCCTTGAATAACATTAGTTCCATGTCCAGTTGTTGACGACTTTGCAACAGTTTTAACTGGTCTATAATTTGTTCCAGTATAGTACTCTGTTACCCAAATTAATAATCCAGTGATCACAAAACCTACAACACCACAAATATATAAATCAAAGCCTGTAAAAATTGCACCAGCGTTATTATTATATGTGCTATTAATTCCCACTATAGAATTGGTAACCGGATACATAATTATCAAAGATGTTATTGCTGTAACTATGAATCCTTTATACAAGGCACCCATAATATTTTTACTTTTACCTAGTTTTACAAACCAGGTTCCTATTATAGATGTAATGATACAAGCGCCCCCTATAGCTAATGGATAAATCATTAAATTTAAATCTTGTGGAGAAAAAATTGATGCTAACACCATCGTTGCAACAATAGTAACTGCGTAAGTTTCAAATAAATCTGCGGCCATACCTGCACAATCTCCAACATTATCACCAACATTATCTGCAATTACCGCAGGGTTTCTTGGATCATCTTCTGGTATACCTGCTTCTACCTTCCCGACTAAATCTGCTCCTACATCAGCTCCTTTTGTAAATATTCCGCCTCCCAGTCTAGCAAAAATTGAGATTAAAGAAGCACCAAAACCTAAAGCTACCAATGCGTTTATAATTTCTCTGTTATCTACATTAAGATTAATTAAAACTATATAATAAAAAGTAATTGATAATAAAGCTAAACCTGCAACTAATAATCCGGTTATCGCTCCTGACTTAAAAGCTATTGTTAAACCTGATTGCAAACTTTGACGAGCTGCTTCAGCAGTTCGCACGTTTGCTTTAACTGAAATAAGCATTCCCACATAACCAGCAACTCCTGATAAAAAAGCGCCAATAAAATATCCTATACCTACTAAATAACTAAAAAAATAAGTTACTATTGCTAAAACTAATATTCCAACAATGGCAATGGTTTTGTATTGTCTATTTAGATATGCCTTTGCACCAATTTGAATTGCCTCTGCAATTTCTTGCATTCTTGAATTTCCGGCGCTAGATGAAATAATTTGACCAGATAGAAGATAGCTATAGGCAACAGCTAAAATACCTATAAAAGAGATTAAATAAAGTAATTCTAAATAGTTTGTCATGATTTAAAGCGCATAAATGCCAAATTAATATTAAAAAGGCAAGCTAAACTTATACCCAATAACATTTTTTTATTCATCTTTTCTAAGTTCTTTAGCTATTTTGTCTAATATTGCGTTTAAATAACCTGTTTGAATTTTCTCTAAAAAATGTTCTGAGGCTAATAGATATTCATTAATAATGACCTTTTTAGGCGTTCCATGTTTAAACATTAGTTCAAAAATAGCAGCAAAAAGTATAATTTTAAGTAATTTATCAGTTTTTGTTAAATCTATATCCTTTATTAGAAAAATATTTATTTTTTCCTCAATTAAATCTGATCTTTCTAGAGTGCCTGTTACGATGTCTTTAATAAATTTTTTATACTGACTTTTTGGATATTCTATTAGTGCATCAGGATTCATCAATGAATTATATAATTTTTGAATTACTTTTATTCTAGGTGAGGTTTTTTTAGATTTTTTTTTTTCCATTTTTAAGAATTGAAATCATAGCACTGGCTGCTTCGGATCCTTTATTGGGTTTTTTACTAATAGATAGGCTGCTTCTACTTACAGCTTGTTTAAAATTATAAGCTGTTATGATACCGTTACAGATAGGCTTATTAAACTGAATAGATATATTCAATATTGCATTAAAAGTTGATAAACAAATTAAATCAAAATGAGGAGTTTGTCCTTTTATGACGCAACCTAATGCGATAAAACCATCGAATTTTTTAATATTTTTTCTTATTGCAATAGGTATTTCATATATACCTGGTACATCAACAATACTTAACTTATTATTAGTTTTGTGTAATTTTTTTTTTGCTCCTAAAACTAAATTTCTGGATATATTTTTATAATAATTAGAATTTATAATTAAAATTTTTTTCATTTTATGATTACTTGTTTTTTAATTTTTAATCCGAAGCCTTCGAGACCAATAATTTTTTTTCTACTTCTAGAGATTAATATCATATTTTTTACGTTTAAATCTTTTATTATCTGCGCACCAATTCCATAATACCTTAATGTGCTTATACTGCTATCTTTATGATTAGTATCTTGATTATTTATGATTAAGAATAGAAAATTTTTATACTTCATCAAATATTTTAATGATCTTTTAATTTTTTGATTATTTAAAATATTCTTGTATTTAATTTTAGTTGAAAGAACTCTTACAGGAATAGATTTTTTTTGATTAAACTTACCTTTTGTTATCACATAATTAGTATTTTTTTCTAATTTATTTTTATAGTTATAAATATTAATTCTACCAGTATTTTTAATGGTTGATGTTCTAGATGATAGTCTTTTTACCAATTTTTCATATTTTAATCGATAAGAAATCAGATCCTCTATTGATGCTAATTTGATTTTATGTTTTTTTGAAAATTTGAAAAGATCATTTAACCTTGCCATCCTTCCATCTTCATTCATAACTTCACAAATAACCGAACTAGGATTTAATTTAGATAATTTAGAAATATCTACTGAAGCCTCAGTATGACCCGCTCTCTCTAAAACACCGCCATTTCTTGCTACTAGAGGAAATACATGTCCTGGGGAAATTATATCATTTTTTTTAACTTTTGGATTAATAGCAGTTTTAATAGTTTTTGCTCTATCTTGAGCTGAGATACCGGTTGTAATACCTTTTTTTGCTTCTATCGAAATTGTAAAAGCAGTTTGCATCCTCGATCTATTTACAGAAGACATCAATGGTAATTTTAAGTTATCAACTTGTTTTTTAGTTAATGCTAGACAAATTAAACCTCTTCCGTGTTTAGCCATAAAATTTATACTTTTTGAATTACACTTAGACCCAGGTATGATCAAATCACCTTCGTTTTCTCTATTTTTATCATCAACTAAAATAAACATTTTACCTTTTTTAGCATCTTGTATAATTGAAGATATCTTTGAAAATCTATTTTTAGTCATTTAATTAGAATATTTATATATATATTTACTTAATATATCTAATTC
>MDTC01141459.1_pt1 | contig 14969 bp, 15 predicted proteins | sample 811181 | NCBI WGS metagenome assembly MDTC01 (sample SAMN05326644, study PRJNA326480) | marine metagenome | isolation source: seawater | place: Pacific Ocean: North | collected 2011 | reverse complement strand
TCCTTCAACCCTTTCTTTAGCCATTTTAGCAAAAGCCTCCATTGCCTCCCTTGTCTGGAAAAACTCTTCCTTAGACCAATTCTCTAAAGCTTGATCTCTTTCGGCTACAGAATCATATTCTTCTTTTCTTCCATCTTGAAAATCCAATGAAAACTTTCCGTCTTCAGTTTGCCTAGCAATTGGCATAGCCGCAAACTCTTCTCCAAGTTGATCAGAGTAAACATTTCGCATTGCCTCGTTGCCGAAAGCCTCTTGCTCCTCTTTGCTCATTGACTCGCCTTGCTTTTTATAAAGAGCTAAAGCTGCATCTGGATCTGTCATTGCTAGCTCTGCAACTTCTTGGGCTTGCTTTTCAGATCTTCCGCTTATCATTACGTCGTTCTTAGCTAGAAGCACTTTTCCTAACTCTGCTGTAGAAATTGTATCGCGAGCCGATTGACCTCCACCACCAAGAATAGCTAGAGGTAAAACAGCTAAAAATCTTCGCTGATCCCACATTTTAAACTGATCCCAGTTGCCATAAGGCATATCTTCTTTTAGGGCGCTAAATAAATCTAATGTCAAAGGAAGCGTAGCCTCTTGAAAAGATTCTTGTAAATATTCCGCCCCAGTTATACCTGCTGCTGCTACTCCGGCTCTCCTAAAGGCTTGTGCTACAGATACAGGATTAGCGCCTTTTATTTTTGATGTGACATTTTTAATTGTTGGAAACTTTTTAAGGAAAAATCCTGTAGCTAATCGCTCTGAAAAAACATTCATTCCAGCAGAAAAACGAGCCATGCCCCTAGCTTCTTCATATGAGAGATTAGGGTTTTGCGATAACATTTCTTCAGTATCAAGTTGCCGTTGAGAGTCATACCTAGTATAGAAACCAACAGGATTCATAATAAGGGGCATTTGCGCCAATGTGCCAGACTGGTCTAAGATCATAGTTGAAAACCAGTTTTCTCCATCAATCTGAGAAACAGCTTGTTTAACATTAGAAATGTCAGCCGAGACTTGTTGGACATTTCTAAAATAAGCTTTTTCTTGTTCTGAGAGCTTCTTAGCAACTTTTCTGCCATTTACTGTTTCAAAATTTTTAGAATCAGGATCATCTGGAAAAAATAAAGATCGGTCACTTTCTTCAATATTCCTTCTTAAAATATTTCTACCGGCAGCTCCAATTTCAGACTCATAAAACCTAGATGCTTGTTTTAAAAATTTAGTAAAGAAGCTAACGTCAGTTTTTGATGATTCTTGTTCAATTTTATTATTTAGAATCATTAAGAATTTTTCCCGACCGCCTGGCTTTGCATAAAATTCAGCAATAAGACCAATTGATGCTTCCGGTAAATCTTTCTTTTGTTCAAATAAACCTCTTTCTCCTTCTGATTTAGCCTTGGCAACAAGTTTGTTAACTTGAAATAACATTGCTTTTCCATCGCCTTCTCTCATCTCGTAATAAGCATTATGAAATGCGCTTTCTGCCGAAGGTCCAGCCTCTCTTACTTTTTTTAATCCATCAAGAAAGCTTTTCCCATCATCTGCTATAAAGGCATCAATGCCCATCTTATAAGCATTTTTCCCAAGTTCAACTTTCTCGTTTTGTTTTACAACCCATTGCTTAGCTAAATCAATAAATGATTTTTCTGGGTGATCTTTATGCTTTAAGACATCTTTTGCAACTCGCGCTTTAGTTAAATCATCTCTACTGCCAGCAAGATCTTGCAAAAACATTTTTTCGCGAAACTTGTTTTTTAAACTATCAGATTCGCCAATGGTGTTTACTACTTTTTGGTATCCTGTTTTAAGACCTCGTCTATCTAATGCCTGCTCAAACTTTTCATCAGAAAATAAATTCTGCCACACTGGTAAATTTTTAGCATAGTTTTCACTTCTAAACTTTTGGTTTGCTTCTCGCATTGACGAAAAAGGAGCAACACCCCTTCCTTTATTCCATTCATCATATGATTGAAGAAACTTCTTAGAAAGAGTTCTGCTTAAATTAGCAGATAGATCTCCTGGAAAGAAATTGTTTGGTTTTTGAAAGTTCCTAACTTGTTTGATTGCTTCTTTATCAGCATCAACCTGAGAAAGTAATGGGTCTCCAAAGAAAAACTCTGGTGTTTTTGTAAATTGTTTTAAATTACTCATTTAACCTATCGTTTAGGGAGAATACCTTTAGTGCTTGAATCCGGGGAAATTATATCTTTATAACTTCGTATAATCTCTTTTTTCTCAAATACGTCTTCGACGTAATTTAATTGAGTAAACTCAACTATTTTTTCGGCTTTTTCCTCACGAGTTGCATTTTCGTTTTCTGGACGACTAGCCCATTCTTTTACATCTTGCTCAACTCTTTCGCGAATATATTCTATCTCTGCTTTTTTTATAGTTTTGCTAATTGGCTTAACGCTATCATCTTCTCTAGAAGGAACTTCCCCCATCCCCCCGTAAGAAACAAATGATTTAACCATTGATTCTATTTCTATATCTTTTTGTGTTCTAGAGCTAGAGCTGGGCAATCCGTTAGTCCATTTTGTTGGATCAAGCGCGTATGCCCTTTGCCTTAACCCCCCAGTTCCAGGTCTATTTGACATAGCGTAAATTTTAGACGAGGCGTTATGATGAGCTTCCGCATAAACATCTTTAGAAATCTTTCCGTCTTTATACGCTTTAAACAAATCATTAAGTGTATCTAAATGCTTCTTTTTTTCAGCAAAGCTTATTGGAGTGTTTTTGTCCCAGTTATTTAACATTTTAACAGCCGATGCTTCTGATATTCTTGGGTCTCCATTTAAAGCCGACTCTAAATCTTTCTTTGTCTTAATCTGACTTAATTCAATTTTTTCATAAATCTTTTCAAGAGACTCGTTTTCCATTCTGGCCCTGTTTAATTTAGCGGACTGCTTATACCTTAACCTATCACTCTTAGAAAGACCTTGCCTTTCATGTTCAAAATATTCTGCATTCCCAGATGCAGCTTGATCATCATACTCAGCTTTTGTTTGCTCTTGCTGAATCTTCATAAGGCCAGCTTCGACCTCATCATTTCTTAACCCTAAATCTAATGCAGATTCTTCAAGGTTTCTTGCTGCACCATCAAAATCTCTATTTTGCAGTAATGCTGTTTGTCTATTTTGAAACTCGCCAGATAAAATTTGAACTTGAGCAAGTTGTGCGTCTCTAGCTACTCCTTGTAGCATCTTAGACTCGTAATTTGCAATCCTCATCTTTATTGAGTCTAGAGCCTCTGGCGCTAAGCTTTTTCTAGAAAGGCCGTCAATAAAATCATCCGAAGCTTTTTTTGTTTCATCAATCCAACTTACTGGATTATTAACGTCTAATTTTTGCTGATGACTAGCCATGTGCCTCCCGTAAGCGCTTTCGTTATCAAGAATATCAAGCTTGTTTTGCCTATCTAATATTTTAACTTTAGCATCTAAGATCTCTTCCCCAACCATTCCGACAGCTTGCGCTATTGCTTGTAGGCCAGAATTAGAAGGGACTCCAACTCTGATGCCTGCCGCTTGCTCTGGAGGCACTGCCGGCCCTGTTAAATTTGGTAACTGTGGCATATCTTGCTATTAATTATTTTGTTTTTGATCTTAAATCAAATTCTCGTCCAGAAATTCTAGCTGCCCCCCCTATAAGCTGACCCATTGCCGTAGCTTGTGCGTTAGCTCTTGCCACTTTGCCTTGGTAGATCTGCATTTGGGCTTCGTTGCGCCTTGCTTTTTCTCTAAATGACATCTGTCTGGCTTCGTCTAAAATCTGTAACTCAAGTCTTGAGGTGGCCTCATCAAAGTAATCCGCGCTAGATCCCTGAGTCGTATCAAGTCCAGACTCCTGCATACGGAGCTTGATCGATGATAACGCTCTTTCGTTTTCGGTTCTTTTGCGAGCCATGCTTTCTAACGAAGCTTCTGCCTCTTGCTCAGCTTGCCGCGCAATAACTCTCGCATTATACCTAGCAGACTGCATTGCCATCTGCCCTTGTTGAATTGATGCACCCGCTTTCATTGCAGTTGCAGCACCCATTAAAATGTTTGGAAGTCCCATTTCTTTATATTGTTTGAACCATTTGCGCCATAGGTGGCCCGACTTGTGTGAAACCTGAGCGAGAACACTCCCTGACCATGCCTTTAGACTGAACAAAAGCGATTAGCTTGTTGACGCCTTCTGCCTTGGCTATCTTGTGCAGCTCCTTAAATAAAGTGTCAGCAATCTTTCTAGACTTGGACACAGTTGAATCAGGGCTAATAACCATAGCCTCAATAAACCCAAGCGCTCCTGTAACATACAAGAAACACGCTCCAACGGGCCTAGAATCGCTTTCTGCCACCAATCCTATACCAGACTCCAAATCAGACCTACTAGCCCTCAGAGAGCCGTGTGAGTCCCACCATTGGCAAAGCAATGGATAGTGTTCTGGAAAGTAAGGTTTCAAGGTTAGCTGGTCTTCTCCCATTTGGTGATAATATTACGGATAAATACGCCAAAAGGAATATCTGATTGGTAAAAAACATTACCATCAAACGATCTAGGCAGAGTATTTCTGACTTCTAGTTTGCCGCTGTAGAGTGCCGGCGATGATCCAAGGTCTGCATCAGACTGTCTTGGAGTAAGATCTGTAGGCTCCTTAGTGTCATCTGGTGAGTCTTTTGTCTGGATTCCGAGCGAGTTCATAACGTCAATCGTAATTTCTTTGACGCGCTTCTTGTCTCCAGAGGTCGTTCCTGACGCTGTAATGCCCTCTAACGGCATTGGCCATAGCTTAGCCTCAATAGATAAGCCACAAGTTGCCTTGCTAGCAGCAAAGTATAGATTTGAATTTGAATCTACTGCTAATGCCGGATCAGTTTGCGAAGAATTACCTCCAGTGTATGCAAGAACACAAACAAAATAAGTATAGGTTCCGCTAGACAAAAACCTTACGCGATCCCCGACTTTGTATGAAGATGCGTTATTGAAATTATCATTAGTAATAGTAGGTATCGTAACAGACCCGCTGCTTACTGTTTTCTTGCCAAAATAGTCCCCGTCTAAAAGAATCTGTATTTCTTTACCTTCTAGGTGAGTTGATCCAGCAATAGTGGTGACATCAGTCGTAGAATTTGTAGAAATATTAGTGCCGGTAATCGTAGTGCCGCAATCGACATAAAACATATCGTCTTGCAGGCCATCATCTTGAATTCTGATCTGATCGTTCTTTAACCTCTCAATGTAGCGCTTGGTGCTTCCATTAATGGTTCTTTTAACGACAAAGTAGACCTCGTCTTCTTCTCCGGTAGCCGGAAGGATAGCAACTGACTCAATTGTCCCTCCTTGCGTTTTGAGGCGATACCAGCCCATTTTCTCCACTTCTGGATCAAACACTAGGCAGGCAGCAATACCCTCTCCTGTGACGGCGTAGAGCGTAGAAACACGGTTTAGCTGAAACGCCATCTGCTTGACACCACCTTTTGTTACGTGTTCAGCCTCTCTAGTCATATCAGCAGCAGCGTAAACGCCCCGCTCATAATCGTTTGTGAGACCTCTGATGATCCTGCCTCCTAGCTGGACGTAGAATGTAAAGTCATCAACCTCTACAGGCTCTAAATCAGCAGCGCCGCGACCGGCTTGTCTTGCCGAGCTGTTCTTACCTGGCGCTAGAATAGACGACCCGTCTTCACCGGTTAGGTTTCTTATCTGCGAGGATAGCCCTAGAAGCGTCTTTGACTGCTCGGATACCCATTGTATCGGATCTTGGTTGCCGGTCCTTAAAACGTCTTTAAATGGCTGCGAGTCTCCTTGTATGCCACGCTTAAAGTTATCCCATTTATCTACTTCGCTACCCCAGATAGCTTGGTTGTCTGCCTTAGTAGAAGCAAAACAAAGCCGGTTGTTTTTAAAGAACACCTGACTTGGAAACCCTTTTCTATAATTCCACTCATTTTCTGACCAGTGTTTAGTTGCTGCCGTAGAATAAAGTGGCCTAGTTGTGCTTACATTAGCAGTGACTTCTGTCGGAGAAGTGTAACCAGTAACTGTAACTTCTCCTGACTTTTCAACATCGGCAGTTGTCCACGTCACTCTATGGTTTGTTCCGCTAGCAGTATTAAACAATACAACACGGAGCCAAATTGGATTGGCCGACTCGTCACCCTCTCTTACGTAGTTATCAGAGCCAGAGTAAGACGCCATTGAAAATCTAGTTATCCAGTTATTGTCCTGCCCATCTTCTGATTCTTGAATACCCCATTCACCATCCCATGAACCCTCTGTTCTGAATGACCATTCTCCTTCAATGTAAAACTTCATCACATCAGAAGTTGTCCCTAAAACCTCTGCAACTACACCAGGAGAAAAATATTGATTTAAATTAAGAGGATTTGTTTCAGCAGAAGCAGAAGTATTTGCAGGGTATGCTGTATGGCAGGTGTAGTAAAAATATGTAGTGCTTCCCGTAGTAACGGGATGTCTAATTTCATCTCCTACTTGGTGAGAAGTTGTAGGAGAAAAATTAGCAGGGCCTAGCACTTTAGTTTCATTAATAGAGCTTTCTAATACAGTCCTAGGAACATAGTGAGAAATTTTAAACGTGCTTGCATTTGGACTGCCATTTGGATCATCCATGTCATCAGTAAATAAATTACTGGAAGACGTTAAGGTTATACCTGTTCCTGCTGTTGCAGACGCGCTTATGGTGACATCTGTAAGGTTTTCGTCTTCAAACGGCTGGTTCTTAAACTCAAGCAGCGCAAAATCAAACGTAGTGTCAGATGTTCTGGTTAACTTGTATGGAGTATGATTAGGCGAAGCGATATAGACAATGTCGTTTGTCGATGTCATTCTTAGACTAAACACCTCATTCTCAGTGTAGGGAGTTGTTTTAACGTAAGGATTACCTCCATTATCCGTTAATAGTGACCCATTTCTCCAGAACCTTAACTTAAGATCGCTAAACTCTAGCAAGTAAGATTCCTCATTAGAAAACGTGAAGCTTTCAAGCCGTGTTTTCTTTGATGAATCTCTGACCTCGCCAATGTATTCAGTGCCAGGTCGCTTTCTCGCGCCGCCAGGTATGGTCGGGGCAAAGTTCTCCATCGTTCTTAGCGATGTAGCGTATCGTGACAGCTCTACACGGCCAAGCATGAGCGGAGACCACTCACCATTAAAGTTAGACTGCAAAAACTCAGGCATTGTATCTTCCGCTTTCGGCGTTGTTTTCTTCGGATCTTTGGAGGAAGTCAGAGTTTTCTCCTGATCGTGACTGTCTTGCGTCGCTCAGCCATGCGTCTTTGATGGCATTGTCGGCCATATTAGATAGATCGCCGGCCAGTCTGGACTCACCGAGGGGAATTGCTAGCTTTGATGCCAGCTTGATTGCTAGAGCCTTAACAAGAAGTGGTGACAGATCTGATGAGATTACCTCTTTGATGTAGACTAATCCGCAATGCTTAATGTTACTAAGGATAAGGCCAGGCTCCTTCTCAAACTTGCGAATAGGAACTGGACTTGGTGTGGGTGTCTCTTCTGAAAGCTCAAACAAATCCAAGACTCTCAGGCAGTCTTCTGGGATAATGTGAGCGTAAGACCACCCGAAATCTGGTGTTGCGCCGGATAGCGTCATTCTAGTTCTTTTCCGGCCTACTGACCACCTGTGTTTCTCCATGATCTCACGGAGCGTCTGGTCAAAGTGGAGCGAGACCTGCCGTGCCTCCTTGGTGTTTTCAGACATTGTTGCAATTGTCTGCTCTCCCAAATAGCCAAGCGCTTGGTTGGCGATGTCGATGTCGGTAATGATCTTGCTCATAAAAAGGAAAGGCCCGCCCGCCCCGAAAGACAGACGGACCCTTGTTGGTTGTTGCTATGGACTAGGACTCGTCGCAAGGAATCTCTACAACCTTGATTTCCTCAAGGCGAGTGGCTCCTGCTGCGGCAGTTCCGCGAAGCTGGGCGGCGTCATTGAAGTCGTTACGCTCGCTAAGCTTAAACTTAGGATTCTGCCAAATATCAAGTGCGATACCTGACTTCACGAAAGCAAAGCAAGTGCGAACATTGGTAGCGACTGCGAGGCGCTCGGTGCGGATAAAGTTAAAACCAAGGAACTGGTCAATCTCTCCGTTAAAGAGAGCCTGTAGTTCGCCGGCGTAATCACTTGAAGTGATTTTAGCTTCATCATAAAGACCGCGAAGGGCTTTGGCGTTAAGAACAAGGTAAGCGTCGTCACCGTCAATATCTTGACCGAAGACTTCGTTCTGCTCCATAAGCTGTTTAGCATCAAGGATTTTGGAAAGGTTCATTCCAGATCCAGTGCCGCCGGTATCAACAGAAATAACCTGCGTTGTTGGAAGAGTTGTGCTTACAGCGCCATTGTTACCGGTCTTTGAAGTTCCGGTTGCAGCGGCAATAATAAGATCATCCATCTTGCGGTTAAATCCTGCCTTAAACTCAAGGAAGGTTTGCGATGTGGGCTTTGACTGCTCTGCAAGCCACACCTCGTCAAACTCGTCAAAGTGCTTAACAGCCTGGAACTTCTCAGGGTAGTTAGCGCGCTTCTGAGTTTCGATTTCAGAGATTGCGGTTGCAGCAATGCGGTTTTGACTAGGAGTGCCAAGTGACGAAACGTCAATAGGCTTAATCTGGTCGCGGTAGTTTACCTCACCGGTGCAGTTGGAATTGACGCTAACAGCGCCGCTAAGACGGCTATCGACCTGCTGGGCAAGACGACGCCACTGACTTTCAAATTTAGGCTGATACTGATCGATCAGCGCGAGTGTTGGACTAACTGGCATAATATTTTAAGGTTTAGGTTTTGTTTTGGTTCACGAAAGCCGCTGTCTGTGAACGGAAACCTCTAAAATTGGGGCAGCTAATGCTGGTAGGCCATGCGAGGGGCGTATGTAGGGCGGCCAAATTGGGGCTGTATAGACAGGTCTAGCAAGCTAGGTAAGCTGTCATAAATAGCCTTCTAAGCTAAAATATCAACTTAGTCAAATAAAAAGCCTCCCCCTCTGACATGACTAAGAGGAGGAGGCTCGGTGCTAGATGGGAAGAGAGAGACCACCTAGAAATTTGTTAAGCAATATCTCTCGCTTTTGCTAGCAAAGTATCAACGTGTTTGTGGACAGCATCGTCGCCGGCCATAAACTTGGCGTGCATTGGGTGCTGGTCATCTTCCATAATTGCCTGAGCTGTTTCGGCTGGTCCTCGGAAGTCATCAACCTTAGCTGTCTGACCTGGCCCTCGGTAGGAAGCCTCTGAGATTGCATCACTTAGATGAGCAAACATCCTAGTAAGCTCTGGACTATCAATCTGCGACACTACCTGCTTGACGCCGTCAATCTGCTCTTGACTAAGTCCAGCTTGGATGCCGAGCTTTTCGGCTGCGACAGTCGCTCCATTGATGCGAGCATCGGTTTCAGTTCCAAATGCTTCTAAAAGCTGCTGTTTGCCGGCTTCTCGTCGCTCTTGGGCCTCTGCCTGCCATTGTTCGGCTTGTGCTGCTGCTGCTTTTTGAACAGCCGCTAGTCCGGCAGTAATTGCTGGCCCTGGCGCTCCTGATTGGATCAGGGCATCAACTACTGGAGTTGCCACCTCTTCAGTCCATCCGGTAGCGTTCTGGAAGCTTTCAAAGTCTTCCGGCATGACTTGATCTGCGCTCTCTGGCACACCGGCAGCTTCACGGAATCGACTCCAATCCTCATCGCTGGCGTCTGCTCCTGGGTAACTGACTGACTTTGCTCGCGCTGCCGTCTGATTGTCCTTTAGCATCTTGGCCAGATCGGAAGGACTCTTGCCCTTAAAGTTTCGGTTAATGTAGTCAGCATCGACGCTGTCGTTCTTAAACCGGTCTCCGATCTCTTGAAACCTACCATCTGCATCAAACATTCCTGATGCGTCAAAGGTCGGCGGGGTTGATGGGTCTAAGCCGTATTCTTCTGTAGGATCAGCTACGGCAGCACCGCCGCCAGCATCTCCTCCTTCTTCGTTTCTAATCAATTCGTATTGTCTCATAGATTCTCTTCTGTAAATAGATCGCCATATTCGTCCTTGAACTGCTTCGCGCTCCAGTTCTCGCGTCTCCACTCAACTACCTGAGCTGACTTCCCGCCCATGCGTTTAGTGAAATATTCTGCCGGAGCATCCTTTTTAGACCGTTTTGTCTTAGGTTGCTTAATAGAAACCTCAACCTCTACTGGTGATGCGTCACCTATCAGGCTTTCTAGAGTCTCTCTGAACTTCTTTTGCTTGTGGTGAAGACCTGTAACCTCACCGTCTACAAGCGTGGCGATCTCTTTCATGTCGGTCTGTCGAATGAACTTGTCGCCAACTAGTTTAAATAGCCTTGGATCAATCATCTGGGTTTCTTGGTTTTAGGTTCTCTAGTTCTATGATTACGTGACGGCCACCTTCTCGTAGTTTTGCGGATGTCTCGTTGTAGTCGTCCTCTGCTTTGAACACCGGCTGGTCGAATTGAAATTTCACCTTCATCCATTCCAACAGCGCGTCCCCTTCTGTAGTAGACAGGAGAGTCTTAACAACCTTCCCGTTATGTGTATGTCTGTCCATTACTGCATCATGCCTTGAAGCTTCTCAGGATCGACCTGGCTAGCGTCCTTGGCAGCGCTGGCGGCTTGTTGAGCCATCATCATCTGCTGCTGTTGAGCCATCTCTGCTGCGCGGGCCTCGCGCTGTTCGATTACCTGTTGAAGATTCTTGATGACATCCTCAGAAATACCGTCATTTCGGGCGCTATCTCTAAGCATCTGGTCAAGGTCAAAGTTGTCGGCAAGCTCTGGAGCGATCTGAATCATTGGCATAATCCGCTCAATAGTGCGGTCAATTGCGTTGTTTTCGATCATTCTAATCGCTAGAGCAATGCGCGAGGTGAACTCAACCTTTGGAAGCGGCACGATACCGGCATTCATTGGGCCATCAGGGTAAAGCTTCACAGACTCAGGTGGGTCTGGGAATGCTCCTTCATTAAACAGTAGCAGGAACACGTTCTGGAATATTGGTGTTAGCTCTGTAGTGATCTGGTTGAAATTAGGCAGGAAGCGACGAAGGGCTGCGTTTTCAATGCTGGCAACCTCTCTAGCTGTCATCTGCTTGTCCTTCTGTGCTACGGCCTCAAATAGCTGTGCGTGGAAGAACCCACGGACCTGCTCTGTCACGTTCTCCATTAATACCATGCCGGCGTTAATGTCGTTGTAGAGTCTCATCTGCTCAGGCTTCATCCCGTTACGCTCATCAAAGACCGTCACGCCATTAGGCCGTGTTGAGATTTCATCTACTGAGTCTGATGGCACTAGCCAAGGTGGTTTGACCTGTAGAGCTACGCCCTCATGCACATCTCTACGGAGCTTGTTCAGCTCTCTCATTGCCGGTAGCGCCTTGGACGCTGGAGCTAGACCGTAGTTGTAGTCGTTCCAGATCTCAGCTCTTGGTGAAGCGAATGGATAGTAATCATACCCACCTTCTTCTAAAATCATTCTGTCTTCTTTGCAGACGTAGATGCTGGCAAATGGCTTGTTCTTAGCTTCGATCCCGTTCTTGTTGCGAGGAAAGCAAGCATGGATCACGGTGAAATAAGTCTTCTCACCGCCCTTTTTCATATCATTTAGCGATGCCTTAGCCTTTTTGCCTAGGTTATCCTCTCCAAACTTATCTGCCATTTCAGAGGCAGTCATAGTCAGCCACCGGTATTCGGTCCGAATGTCTCCCTCGCCATCCTTCTCAATAGCAAATGTGCCTAATCGATCATAACAAAACTTGAGTAGCTTCTTGTTTCCTCGCTCAACATACAGTGATCCAGTGCCGCCACACCCCATATCGGTGACGACCGGCTTGATTGACTGGTAGAAGTTACTGCGACCAAGAGCAGTTAAGGCTAGCTCAGAACATTTGTTATACCATTTCCGGCCCGCATCATCGACCTCGTGGTCATCCTGGGGCGTGTAGATCATCCATTTTTCATTTGACGAGAATACCTCGGCTATCATGCCGTTGGAGTAGGTATCTAGACTCTCAATCCCTGTAGTGTCATACAGTCCAGAGAATCCGGTCACGTCAGGCGACTGGGGAGTTTGCGTGAATATATCAAGCTGTGGCTTAAAATACTTAGCCGTTAGATCCCAGTGAGACTTGAAAGCGTTTAGTTCACTCTCAAGTGACTCAGCCTTACGGAGAATAGTATCTACGTTCTCGTCGATCATTGACCCTGTGCTGTCTTACTCCCCGTCGAGTAGTTTGGATTGACGGCCCCACCTCTAGTTGACTGAGCATAGCTAGACTCACTCATGCTGCGTTTCCGCTTACGCTTGGCGATCTTCTTAGCTTCAGTGCGTCCAACGTCTGGCATAGCTGGAGGCGGCGGCGGCGGCGGTGGCTTTGGTGCTAGAAATCCCATGAGCCTCTTTATCGTGTTTATGTAAATATGTCAACTATCTTTAAATATCAAGAAAGCGACACTTTAGTATCCAGACCCAGCATTGATGCGTGGTCTACGCCGGCGCTTAGCGTGTGACTGCTGATCGCTCAGCATATCGTGCAGCTCTGCCTCTGCTAGCATTGAGAAGGCGTCAGATGGATGAGACTCCCAGCCGTGAGAGATCTTGTTAGTTATCCATCCCGTCCCATCGGTAGATTCCTTGTAATGGTATTGACTTAGAGCGTCTCTGAGGTGAGTGGTTTGTTTATCTCTGAACCAAATATTCGGAAACGCCTTCTTTGTCGCGTTAATGCGTAGCTCCTTGTCGTGTGTCCTTGGGATTGTCTGGACGTTTGACAGGCCAGCCTTCCGTAGCTCCTCTGCGAACGTGAGTCCATTAGGCTGTCTAGCTGCCGAGTCATGTGGCAGTAGGTGACCGCCATAGTCATATCCTTTGGCCTGCATATGTCCAACGCGCTCCTCTAACGTCATGCTGGCTGATATGTCGCAGTCAATTACCGTTCTTCTCAGGCCTTCTAGCTGGAAGTAAATCACTGCAGTGTTCACTGGAGACCCAATATCCCAGGTCGTCCATACCGGAACTCTGTTAGGCTCAAAGTCGCAAACATGACCTAGCCTCAGCGCGTCTTCTACCTCCTTGGCGTAAATCGTGCCAGGTATATCAGACGAAAACGAGCATTCAAACTCTCGCTCAAACACGCTAGCGTCTCTCGTAGCCTTCATTCTAGCTAACTGATCAGGCGGTATAAGACCGCTATCAGAAGCCTTTAAACAAAGAGAGAACCATTCTGGATCTTTGAGCGAATGTTGATATATCCTCCAAAATAGATTTTTCCCTTTAGGAGTCCCAACGAACGTGGCCCACCCCTTGTAATCAATCAAGCACGGCTCAATGACTGCTTCCCACGCATCACTCTTAAAATCCCCTGCCTCATCGATGATACAACCATCAAAGTAGAGTCCCCTGCACCTCTCCACAGCCTCACCGGAATATAGGCCAATCTCGGAGCCGTTCTGGAATCGAATCCATAGCTCTGACTCATTCTTGATGACGCCAGGTATCTGATGCGTAAAGGTTTTAAGGTAACTCCAAGCAATCTTCTTGGCCTGCGCTTGAGTAGGAGCGAAGTAAGCATACCTTAAAGGGGCAGACTTCATGCCTTTCCTTTTGTAGGTGTGGCATTTAAGGATGAGATCCTGCAAACATCCAAAACTCTTGCCGCCTCTTCGATGCACCACCAGACAAGCTCTGTCCTCTGTGCGTTGCAAGTATGGCCTGACCCAGTTCCGAGGTTTAAGTGTCAATCTAGTCTTGTTCGTCGCCATATGCGGTCATGAAATCGTTTCTAATTTCTGTAACACTAAGTTTCTGAAAATGATCCGCGCTCCAGCAGATACCGAAGACGTTTACTTCTTTGGGTGTATCTGAACCAAGCATCACTATCACCCTGTCGCCTTCAGTGATCTCAGCAAACGAAGTAATGTTATGGAAGCCCTCAGCCTCTAGGTAGCTCTCAACCTGTCCGAGCTTCTCAACTTCTTCAAATGTTACCTCACTCATCCTCTCCTCCAATAACGATCTCAATCTCGCCGGAGACCTCTACAGAGTGATCGTGTTTGTCTCTCCAATCCTCCTTAAAACGGTTCTTCATCTGAAATATGTAGCTGGTAGAGTTAAATCCCTCAACCCCTCCAAACGTGGCCTCACGCCCTTTACGTTCCCACCAAGACAGACCCTCCTCGTAAGCTCTTTTTAGGGCGTTAGAAAACTCAGGCTTTTTGTTGCCCCAATCCCATAGCGTCTCCCTTACGACTCCTAGCTTAGACGCGATCTCAGCCTTTCCCATCCCTTGCTTGCCGCATTCTATCGCAATCTCGCAGAACTCTGGTTTGTATTTTGTCGGTCGTCCTCCTGCCATGCTAAAAATATAAACAAAAAAACCGGCCTGAGCAAATAAATACTCAGACCGGCTTGCTACACACTAATATGAATGAAAAAAAGCAGCAAGCTGCTGCCAAAGTTGTATCTAATTATCACACATCGTCAAATCTTTTTCTCCTGTTTTCTCGTACACCGTGATTGAGTCGTATCCAAAGATGTCGTGATAATCAGGATGATCCCAAAGCTCTACACGAAGCATCATATCAGAATCAAACTGATCTAAAGATTTGTTTAAAATCTCTATAGCCTCTGATTCTGACTCAAACTCATAATCCTCTACTAGGTTTGAAGAGCTGCCAAACCATTTGTTTACTTTGCAATAAGTAAGCTCAGTTTTAGCCCAAGGAGTCTCATCTGAAATAGCAATGACTTTGTATAAGTATTTGTTCATAATCTGCATTACTGTTACGGTTGTCCTCCGGCCCAAGCCATGAGGATTAAAATGGCTACAAATATAGCTGACTGGATGATCTCTTGGATGTTCATATTTATTATTTGATCATTGACGAGAACTTAGTCTCGACCTTCTTGGTAAGCTTAGTCTTGAAAACAGCTTTCGGGTATTGGCAACGCATCATCTTCGATAGTTTCTCAGACGCTTCGTTA
>MDTC01035373.1_pt1 | contig 14971 bp, 16 predicted proteins | sample 811181 | NCBI WGS metagenome assembly MDTC01 (sample SAMN05326644, study PRJNA326480) | marine metagenome | isolation source: seawater | place: Pacific Ocean: North | collected 2011 | reverse complement strand
TTCAGAAACTGCAAAGCTTGCCGATGTGGTTCTGCCCGGGACTTCCTTCCTCGAGAAAAGTGGAACCTTCACCAATGGTGAACGACGGGTGCAACGAGTGCAGGCTGCTGTCCCGCCTCTGGAGGGAACTAAAGTTGATGGGCAGATCATTGTGGACGTCATGAACCGCATGGGATACCAGCAGCCAGACTATGATGCGGCCAGCCTGCTGGAGGAAATTTCCCGTGTTGTGCCCTTTTTGGCGGGTGCTGACTGGGAGGGGCTCGGTGAGAATGGCAAGCAGTGGCCAATTACTGAGGGCGGCCTGGATACACAGATACTACACAGGGAGAACTTCAACCGCGGTAAGGGAAAATTCCACTATTTTGACTGGCAGGAATCAGGCGAAATAGAGAGCAATGGTGAACAGTTCCCACTGATTCTGACTACCAGTCGTGTTCTGCAGCACTACAATGCTGCAACTATGACCCGACGTACAGATAACGAGAAAATTGTCAGTGAGGATACGCTGCTGATTAACGAGAAAGATGCCAGACCAAGGGGTATTGCGACTGGAGATCAGGCCCGGCTCTCTTCAAGTCGTGGGGAGACATACCTGACTGTAGGAGTTTCCGACAAGGTGAAACCTGGCATAGTATTTACAACTTTTCATTTCACCGAGCAGATGGTGAACAAGGTTTCGAGCGATTTTGCGGATGAGGAAACCATGTGTCCCGAGTACAAGGTGATTGCAGTGGAGGTAGAAAAAAGGGAAAGGGCACGCTAGTTCGTTAGCATTTTTCGTGCGGCTTGGATTACAAGGTCTATAGCTGGCCGCTTGCGGTATCCTTCCTCGGCGAACTTGGCTCTGATAATACCGTCCCTGTCGATGACAAAAATACCGGGATGCGGAACTCCGTGAGCCATGTGACCTGCTTCGTACGATTTGTTCAGTATGCCGAAGGCTCTTACGTACCTGGTATCAGGGTCCGATAAAAGAGGATAGCCTATACCATACTGATTGCTGAACTCGCGGTGAGTTTCAGGAGGTTCATAGGTAATTACCGCGACCTGTATGCCCAATTTGGTCAATTCCGACTGGCGTTCTGACAGCTCCACGAGCTGTTTTTTGCAGAAGGGTCACCAGGTTGTGGACCGGTTAAACAGGAAAACCAGGCCTTCCTTAGCCAGCAGGCCGGATCGGTCCCATTTTTTCCCATGCTGGTCTTCAGCTTCTATAGGGGGAAAAGAAGAGCCTACTGGAAACTTTTCAGCCCATTCCGCCATTGAAACCTGTGCAAGCAGGACAGTCGTGACAAATAATAGGTAGCGCATATTTTATTCCAAAGGGTTTTTACTAGAATGACCGTGCAAGCTATCATCAGCGCTCGACGCCATGAGATCAAGTTGAATAGATAACGACAGTATGAGTAGATTCCATCTGACACTATTACAGGAAGGTCACGCTTTACAAATTCTGGATTGGAAATATCCGCCTCCCTATGATTTCTATAACCCGCCAACGGATCGGCCGGTAGCAGAGTACGTTAATGAGTTTCTGAAACCCGAGTACCAGTTTCACGCAGTCCTGGATGAAGACCGTGAATTTGTTGGATTTTGTTCATTCGGTATTGATGGACAGGTTCCTGGTGGGAATTACCAGGACTTGGCACTGGATATCGGCGTTGGTATGAAGCCGGAATTAACCGGTAGGGGATTCGGGCAACATTTTTTTGATGCTATTCTGCAACATGCTATCAAGCGATTTGAGCCTGAGTGGGTAAGGGTCACCGTGGCCAATTTCAATCAGCGGGCCTTGAACCTGTACAGGAAGTTTGGGTTTACGTTGCTGGATCAATTTGAGGATAACAGGCTTGGATTTCGTTATTCGATTCTCGTCAGACAGTCCTTAACAACGCCCCTGAGCCTCGTAGATTGAAACTAGTAGCCCTTCCACGGATCGAGACGGAGCGAACCTGCCTAAGGCTGATGGATCCCCAGGGAGCCAACCTGATGCTGGATTTCAGGCTGGAGAATAGAGACCATCTTACTCAGTGGGAACCTAAACGCTCACCGGAATTCTTTTCGGTTCCTTTTTGGCAGGCACAGTTTCGTGCAGCCATACGGGAGTTTCGCAGTGGTGCCAGTGTGTGTCTGGTGATACTAAGTAAGGATGAAAGTGAGGTGCTTGGTGTATGCAACTACACCAATATTATCCGTGGTACGTTTGAAGCGGCTCATCTTGGCTATGCCCTGGCTGAGAAACATCAGGGAAAGGGCATAATGTTTGAGGCTCTCTATAGCAGCAAAGACTACATTTTCAACGTATTAAAATTACACAGAATCATCGCCAACTATTTGCCCAGGAACAGGCGAAGTGGTGCCTTACTGGAAAGGTTGGGATTTGAAATAGAAGGCGAGGCAAAAGAACTGCTCAAGATCAATGGTGTCTGGGAAGATCATGTTATGACATCACTGATTAACCCCAGGTCGTAAGGCACCACTCCTTATCCAATCTAGCGCGGAGTTAGTCAGGAAGCTCGTATACGAATCCAGGACCACCCATATATATGCCACCATCAACATTGATACAGGTATCATCGCAATATATCCAGGGCCCTGTTACCGATGTGGGGTCGGTTCTCCTGGCGTAAGGGATAGGTGTGTGTCCATGAATGAGTACGTCACCACCATAGAGACCCAGAATCTGCCTGGCACGCTGTTTTCCCGTCATCTCCAACTCAGAAAATGCCATGTGTTCGGCAAATGCGCTTAACGCCAACTCCCACGGTAGAAGCTCCCTGTTAGCCATCAACGCGTGGAAAGCCGTGTTAACCGTCTCGATGGTGGTCCCAAAATTGATATACAGAGTGGAGTCGGCATGAAGTAGAAGGGCTTGCCTGACCCTGGCCATTGCCGGCAACGCCTCGATCCAGCTTGCATGCTCTGGTGTAAAGTTCTCAAGATCCTGCGCTATCCCGCCCCAGTTGAGCCACGTGTCGACTACCTTAGTGCCTTCACTGTTTTTTTCATTCCCGAAGCGATACGCACACAGGATCATGAGTTCATGATTGCCAAGTAAAGACTGTACGTACCCACCTGCCGATTTGGCCTGATCCTGTAGGTTGATTGTCATGTCAACGCATTGGAGACCGGAAACACCACGGTCAAAAAAGTCATCAATCAGCCAGAGGTGGTTCTGTCCTCCCGTCCAGTTGAGATCACGATCACATAGGCTAGCCTCACGGAGCAGGTGGATGTACTTTTCATGGTAGCCGTGAAGGTCACCAATGATGAATGTGGACATGGCCATGATCGTGTCAAACGGAGCGCGTACTTTACAGAATTGAAAGTGAAACAGACATCCCTTTCGCAGAAAGCGCGAAGCGGCTTATTCAACCCGGGGTACGATGATGCCTTCCTGCTTGAAACGATTGAGTACTCTCTCCGACATTTTAGGCCCCACCTTCTCTGACCAGGATTGCGCTGCGCTGAGGCTCTCCTCCATGAGCCTGGGCATTACCTTGTTGGCCTTGACCCCGATTTCAGATTTATTGAAGTCAATAAGCCCCTGCAAATCTTCAAGGGTAAAGTAGCGAGCATAGATGGGATAAATCTGTGACTGCAATGACTCACTCTTTAGCTCTTCCTTGACGAGCCTGGACACTTCCTCGGTTACTATCTGCACAGCTTTATCCGATATGCTTGGGTTATTTGTGCGTAGAATAGACAGCATCTGCTGTGTGAAGAGAGCAGAAAATTGCGCGCTGCTGGCTTCTGCCCCGGTAATTTGCATCAGTTCCCTGATAGCTGCCAGTTTTTTCTGGGCGATTTCCTCTTCTTCTGCGATGACGGTCCCACCGCTGACTGCCAAAAACCACATTAACACCAGTATTCTATATACCATTCACTTTCTCTAGCTCGATTCGTATAACGGCTCGGTTGTTAATGCGGCCGCTTAACCGGGACATCAGGTTTGTTATTGACATCTGGATTCCATACTTTTGTTTGAGCAGGGCATACGCCTGACCAGTTTGATCGCTGTCATCTGTCACGAGGTAGGCTTTAGCATCATGCCATTCTCCCAGCTTTCCACCCCTGGCATCGCAGCTTGCCACCCGAGCCCTCGGCGAGTTGCGAAGTCGCTTTACTTTTCCGGCGTCAGCAGCACTGAAACAGAAGAAGGTGGTGTCGCTAGCTGCAGCGAACCAGACCGGCGTGCTGACCTCATTCCCATTTCGGCGCCAGGTTGACAGGCTTGTATATCGAGCATTTTTTAGAGATTCCATTTGGTGAGAATAGCAGTAAATCGCTGTAGATTGTCACTGACAGGGGAATCAAATACCGCAGTTTCGGTCGCTTGGCACTACCAGAAAAACTAATGTATATTATGGAAAAAGCATATAACACATTGATAGTAAACAATATATTATATTATTTTGGCAACTGCTGCCCTTCCTGCAGCGGCCTTGTGCTAAGAGGAACCGCGTGCAGGAAACCCTGTATCTCTCCAGCTTCTCCACGTCATCAGGAAATACAGATGAATTGCCAGTGCGAGTACCCATTCAAATGCATTTTCATAGTCTGAATAGTTGTCAGTAGTCACGTCCAGCACGAGGGTTAAGAGGCCAGTGCCGAGGAGGAAACTGCACAATGCCAACAGAGGTGCCAGGGTAATACCCTGCCTGGGCAATTTGCCAAGACGCCACGTAAGCAGTAGCTGTGCCATGAACGTAAAGGTGAAATACACAATGATGCCGATTTTCCGCTGCAGCCGGAAATTATCTCCAGCGGCACCGAGCGCCAGTGTGTAGACAACCAGGAAAACCGAGGCAACTACGCCCACAATCATGACAGTTTTTGCGACCTCCTGCCGGTCTCCAAGGTCTTTCAGCCAGGCGTAGGACAGCACCCAATAGGTGGCTAGCAACAGGGCTGCCGGAACCATGGTGGCCTTGAAAATGTAGAAGGCAGAACCATGGCGACCGGTGGCACTTATAGACGTACAGCTGTCGATATAGGGAATACACCAGGCAACATAGCCTTCATATGCAGAGACCAGGTAAGTTGTATGTATTGATAGAATTGGCAGGAGCCCGGTCAATAATGGAATTAACCTGAACAATCTTAACCTGCTGGTATTCACGGTGGTTCAGTCATATCGCTGCCGGAGGAGGTCGCCGTTTCTACCGGATCTTTAGGAGCAATACCAGCAACAGGGGCGTGCCGACAGCCTGTATGATCATAAAACGGACCAACACCTGAGTATTGGACCACCCCATATTGTGACGTACATGGTCGTGTAGCGGATAGCGGATATTACTGAATATCCCGATTTTAAAGAAGCGCAGCAGTGCCACTTTCATTAATCCGGTGGCGCCGTTTACAAGTACCACGAAGGCTACAACCAGAATGAGGAACGGGTTGCCGCAAGCAAGTACCAGAACACCCAGCATTAGTCCTATCGGGCGGGAGCCGGAATCTCCCATGAGGACGGCACTCGGGTAGCTGTTATGCCATAGATAGCCAGCCAGACACCCGAGCAACACAAAGGAGAGGATTGCCCAATCGGCTCCCTGTTCATAGTGGGGCACGAGGAGATAAGAAGCTATATCGGCGTGCCCGACGATGACGTACAGGATTCCGCCAAGGAACAGCATGCTCATGGCGGACAGACTTGCTGACAAGCCATCGACGCCATCTGAACAGTTGGTCGCGTTGATGGAGATCCAGATGAGTGGAGTTGCACCTAGAACAAAGAGAACAGGCGGAACCGTAATCGGATCCTTAAACAGGGGTAACCAGATAACGAAATCGGCCCACTGACAGATAGCCATAGATGCCAGGAATGCGAGAACCAGGTCAACTGCTCCAAGGGTGTATTCACTCCAGCCATCCCGCGCCCGGTCATCATAATATCCTACAATCATGGCAGCGGTGACACACAACAGGATTTCCAGAAATTTCCAGTCGAAAGGAACCACTAAGAGCGAAATAACAATGAACAGAGGAATAAACAGGGCCCCCGCACTGATTGGTTTTCCAACGCTCTTTTCCGCGTCAATGGCGTATTCCCTACCGCGATCAACGGGAAGAAATTGCCAATATCTCGGTAACATCCACCAGGTGATAATGGCTCCCAGCGCTGTTCCCAGTCCGGCGAGGAAGATATAGGAGGAGAGCAGCCTGAAGGGGCCTGCTATGTTTGCCAAGTAGTCGCTTATATAGTAGAGCAAGATGAAAACCAGTCTGGAGTTCGAGTTGGACCAGAATTATAGAGTTATTCGTAGTTTGAAAAATGAATGCTTGTTGGAAGTTTACTTTCTAACCTGTGCCTGCCAGAGAAAACGGCAGTGTCTCAGGACAATTCCTTCAGCTTCTGCATACTTGTCATAGATCGAATCAAATTTGTACTTCAGGTCTTCAAATGTTGGAACCTCAGACTGGCCCCACGTAACCATTCGATAAAGCTCAACGGGGTCAGAAACGATTTCCGGAACATCAAAACTCCAGCCGCTATGCAGGGTTAATCCCGCTTGATGCAGGCGATTCTCGACCGATTGATGAATCGAACCAGTGCCAGTATGTCTGCCAGAGTTTTCATAATGTAACTTGTGCGGCAGTTTGCTCGTCCAGGCCGGAATTGGCTCTTCCATCGGGCTCAGCGCAAGAATAAAGGAACCATCCCGGCAAACTCGGACCGCATCCTCAATCCAATGCAGTGGACCCCGGCGACAGAAGATCAAATCAACTGAGTTGTCTTCCAAAGGCAATTCCATTTCATCATGGCCAGAGTCCATCGCGTCATAGCAGAGAAAATCAACGTTTGTTACTTGCCTTTTTGTCTTGTCTTCATTGGCCAGGTCGATATAACTTTGCACCCGGTCATAGGCCAGAATGTGCCGACAAAGATCGGCATGATCCAGGGCCAGTTCCCCGTGCCCACAGCCTACCTCCAGAGCATCAGATTCTGGGCTAAGATGCTCCCGCAACAGCGCGAGAAAAGCCTCTTCTCCATTCTTATCCCCGATACTTGAGTTCCACGGGTAATAGTAGCCAGACTGGATACTGGCGAGGTGATCATACCAGCTGTTTGAGTGGGCTCGAGGTATATTGAGTTCTGCCATTGACTGCGTCCTTTGTCGTACAACTACCTTACCATGGCGGCATCGGGGCAGAAACCACTGTGATTGCCGCGTTGGCATCTACGGAATACGCTGTCGATATCTTGCTTTTGGGGGCTCTATGGCAATCGTTACCAGTATTGATCTATTGATTAATCGCAGGACAAAAATCGTGGCTACGGTCGGCCCAGCTTCCTCGTCTCCCCAAATGATCGAAGCACTTATCGAGGCAGGTGTGAATGTATTCCGGCTCAACATGTCCCACGGCGAGCCAGCCGGCCATCAGGCTGCTTATGACCATATCAGGTCAATTGCAGAGCGCCTCGAGAAACCTGTCGCCATATTGGCAGATCTCTGCGGACCAAAAATTCGAACGGGAAAATTTGAAGATGATGGTATTGATCTCTTGGAGGGTGACGAGGTAAAAATTACCATGGGGCAGGGTCTGGGCAAGGCAGGCGTGATCGTGTCCCAATATGAGGCGCTGGCAAGGGATGTGAAAGTTAATGACAGGATATTACTTGCTGATGGGCTGTTTGAGTTATGTGTGCTGGATAGCTCAGAAACTGAAGTCAAGTGTCGCGTGGTGCAGGGCGGACGACTGACCAACAACAAGGGTATGAACCTGCCCGGTGTTGATGTGTCTTCTCCCTGCCTGACTCCAAAAGATATACGAGATGCTGAGTTTGCAAAGAAACTTGGCGTGGATTTTATTGCCCTGTCTTTTGTTCGCACTGCTGAAGATGTGCTTCGGCTGCGAGAACTGTTGGTAGATTCCGGCGATCCTCCTGCTATTGTTGCCAAAATCGAAAAACCTGAGGCATTGGACAATGCGGAGGCAATCCTCGAAGTAACGGACGCGATCATGATTGCCCGCGGTGACCTGGGAGTTGAGCTGCCGCCTGAAGAGGTTCCAATTGCCCAGAAGCAACTGATTGAGATGGCGATCGCCAGAGGCAAACCGGTCATAGTGGCTACACAGATGCTGGAATCCATGATCACCCATGCCCGACCTACGCGAGCTGAAGTTACGGATGTTTCCTATGCCGTAACAAGTGGGGCGGACGCTGTCATGCTTTCCGCCGAAACCGCGGCCGGTGACTTCCCCATCGACTCGGTAAGAATGATGGACAGGGTAGCCCGGCAGGCCGAAGCCCACCTGTGGTCCGGTGGGGCATGGGGAGTGGAGCTGGATTCCAGTGTGCCAGTAACAATCTGGACAGCCGTTGCATCGGCAGCACCCAAAATGTCAAAAAATCTGGGAGCAAGGGCCGTCATTGTTGTCTCAAAATCGGGTATAACCGTACAGACGGTGAGTACCGCAAGACCAGCCGCGCCCATCCTGGCTGTAACCGGGAGTCAGAGAGTTTTCAATAAAACGTCACTATTATGGGGTGTGGTTCCGCTGATTGATTCACGTGCCGGAAAGACTAACCCCAACGAACTGGCCAAGCGGCTTGCTCTGGACCTGGGCCTGGCAAGCCCTGGTCAATTTGTCCTCTTGATTCGTGGATTTCATCAGGACCCTGCAATGAATTTACCTTCCGTGACGGTCGTTACGATCACAGATGAGGATTTGACTGAATAACGGGGATTAAAGTGACAGTTTGTACTTATCTGCATCAAGGTGGGCCGGGAAACGCTTCCGGTATGCGAGAAGAGATTGCCTGTCCATGCTGATTGTTTCGATGGTGCCCGCTGACTGCATCTGCGCTCTCTGTATCCCGGTGAAGTCAATGACCGTTGAATCCCCGCAATATTCGACATCATTACCATCTACACCGATACGGTTCACAGCAGCGACATAGCATAGGTTCTCAATGGCACGTGCCCGCAAAAGGGTGTTCCAGTGATCCCTACGTACAGCTGGCCAATTTGCTACGTATAGGAGCAAGTCGAAATCACTGTCATTCCTGCTCCATACGGGGAACCTCAGGTCATAGCAAATTTGTGGGCAGATACGGAAGCCATTTAACTCAAGAATGAGTTTGTTGCTGCCGCCGGTGTAATGTTCGTTTTCAGCGGACAGGCGAAACAGATGCCGCTTGTCATAGTGCCGGCAGGCGCCATCTGCTGTAGCCCATATGAAGCGGTTGAAGTAGTGCCCGTCCTGTTCAATGATCAGGCTGCCGCACAGGGCAGTATCGATAGATTTCGCGGTGTCACGCATCCAGGAAACCGCCGGGCCATCCATTTTCTCTGCAAGCGCAGCAGACGCCATGGAAAACCCGGTCGTGAACATTTCAGGCAGGATCACTAGATCAGCTAAAATTCCCTTGCCGACAAGCCTATCGAAATGAGCCAGGTTTTTCTCCGGCTGCTCCCAGCTGATATCGGATTGCACCAATGCGAGGGTAAGCTGACTCATCCTGCCTGCTGTACTTTTACTGAGCTGAGCAGGGCCGCCGCTTTAATGATGGTGTCATCTTCCTTGGCGAAGCAAAAACGGACTATGCGATCATCTGCTGGCTGTTCATAGAATACGGATACGGGAATGGCTGCCACGCCGATCTGCCGAGTCAGGAATGCTGAAAAAGCGACATCATCCAGGTCAGACAGGTTGCTGTAATCTGCCAGTTGGAAGTAGCTGCCCGCGCTCGGCGTTAGGTTGAATCCAGAATCTGCCATGGCGCTATTGAACAGATCACGTTTGGCCTGATAGAAGTCGGGTAATCGCTGGTAATGTTCAGGATACTGTTCCATATACTCAGCCAATGCCCACTGGGTCGGCGTATGCGTTGTAAATGTTACGAACTGATGAATTTTGCGAAACTCCGCAGTTAATGCAACTGGTGCAGCACAGTATGCGACCTTCCATCCGGTGGCATGATATGTTTTCCCAAAGGACGATACGACGAATGATCTGCTTCTCAGCTCTTCGTGTGTTAACAGGCTGTGATGCGTTGCACCGTCATAAACCATATGTTCGTATACTTCGTCTGAAAGAAGGTACAGGTCATACGGGCGTGTCAGCTCTGCGAGCTTTTCAAGGTCGAGCGCAGAAATAATGCTGCCACAGGGGTTGTGAGGCGAATTTAGGATGATGAGGCGCGTCTTATCATTGAGCAGGTCTGTAAGCCGGTCAAAGTCCAGATGAAATTCTGGTGCGGTCATGGGAACGTGGATTGTCTGACCCCCTGCAAGGGTTATTGCTGGCTCATAGGAGTCATAGGCAGGATCAAATACGATCACCTCGTCGCCGGATTTGACCACGGTTTGAATCGCAACAAATAGTGATTCGGTTGCACCAGAAGTGACCGTAATATTTGTATCCGGGTCCAGATCTGCCTGATACAGGCGCCTCAGTTTTAGTGAAATCTGCTCCCTGAGGTAAGGAACACCAGACATGGGGGGATACTGGTTGTATCCGCCGTGTAGGTATTTCTCAAACATTGCCAGTAGTTTCTCGGGTGGTGAGAAATCAGGAAAACCCTGGGAAAGATTGATGGCCCCGTGATCACTTGCCATCTGCGACATAATCGTAAATATAGTCGTTCCAACACCCGGCAATTTGCTTTCTATGGTCATATGGATTCATTGTACCCTGTCTCAGGCAGCCTATAATCTGGTTGTTGCCCGGACATGAAGACCATTTATAAAGTGAGTAGTAAGTCTGACATCGTGTCTTGCCGGGTTCGGAACCTTTGAGCCTGGAAACAGGAGATGTGGCAAATTGAAACCTGAAGAATATCAGCGAAATGCGGAGCAGATTGATCACCTGTTCGGCGTGAAATTCCTTGTGATGTTTGCGGCTTTTTTGATTGTGGCGTTTACTTGGCCTCAACCATACGATCTTATAAAAGAACTAATAAGCAAGGCAGAGCAGGTGCTTGCAGAGAATCCTTCTGCCGGGCCCGAGGTTCAGGAGACAGACAACGATCAGTCGACGGGGTTTGACGAACAATTGGCAGTTGCCCTCCGGTACGAAAGAACTGGCGATCGCCCGTCAGCTGACAGGGTTTTTCGTGAACTGCTGAAACGGGCGTCGGCAAGCCCCGATTATCTCGAAAAGTTTGCAGTTCTATTGCCCCGTGCAGCTGACTTCTACAACAGCGGGAGTGAAATTCAGGCAGACCAGATTGAAGATCTCTACCGGGATGCAATCATTGCTATTGAGAAGGTGTATGGCGACCGCCACCATGATTATGAAAACGTCTATAGGGGTCTCGAAAAACATTATCAATCTCAGGGACGGTACAATGATGCCGCAACCCAGACAAGGCTGCTGCTGGAGTTTTACCATGAATATTATTCAGACAACGAGGATATGCTGGTTGCCTTGATAAAACCGACGACAATTCGCCTTGGTCATAATCTCCTTGCAGGTGGAGAGAAGGCCGCGGCTCGAAAAGCTTATCAGGCTGCTTTAAGGATGGATGAAGCCAGTAATCAGCCAAATTCGGTAATTAAGGAATTTATCCACCAAACCTATAGAGAGGCTGCAGATATCAGGAGATCCGTTGAAGAGATCTCTCTGGACGGAATTACAATTGAACGATTTCAGGAAAACGATGACAGCATCAGCATTGTGGATTATGCGGATAGCAACAAAACCGTTGCTGAATATCTAAGGCAGATTCAGCGCAAAGCCGGAGACCCCCATCTTGATTTTGTTAGGCGGGAAGACAAGGAAAAGAAACCTGCCAGTGCATTTTCAATTACAATAGACAAATAGACAGACTCAAATAGCCAGAAGGAATTACAAAGTGGTATTGATATACATCGGTCCCAATGAACAGCGAACTACAAACGCTAATGAACATCTCGCTACGCCGGCCAAGTGCCAAGTTTGTGCCAAATGAGTAGCTCAGCAGATCACCTGGGCTGGCTCGGCGGTATCCTCGATAAGTCATTGATGCATATAAATAGCCAGTGCACGGTGGATGGTAAGTTCATGGTATCAAGCCTTGATGACTATCAGCAGGCTGTGTTCGATCTCGCAGTAAGTACGGCTGAACTCAAGTGTGCAGAACAGTATTTAGAGTATTCCTCGGCACATACTGACTTTGAAAGAAATCTGGCAGATACCTTTACTGCGGAAGTCATTGCAAATATCTCGTCTAGGTTGGGCCGTAGCCCCCTGGACTTTGGTTTGACTGCCGTTGAATTAGCTGGTGATGAAGCTTGTGATCTTTTCTGCAGGAATCATCTGTCAAATAAACACCTCGCTGAGCTCGGCCGGCAGATAGTAGATAGGGAGGGCAGCCTGGGTGACAGGGGGCTGGATGAAGAGAAAGCCATGATGGCCCAGACCTTTCATCAGTTTTCTGTTGATGTTGTCGCACCACTTGCTGAGGATATTCATCGCAAGGACCTTATTATCCCAGACGATATTCTCAACGGCCTTCGTGAACTGGGATGCTTTGGTTTAAGCGTACCCCAGCGATTTGGTGGTCTGCTGCCGGACGATCATGAGGACAGTCTTGGAATGATCGTGGTGACGGAGGAATTGTCCCGCGCATCACTAGGTGGTGCAGGGTCCCTTATTACACGACCTGAAATCATGGCCAGGGCCTTGCTAGAGGGTGGAACCAGTGAGCAAAAAGATCAGTGGCTGCCGAGACTCGCATCGGGAGAGTTACTGTGTGCTATTGCCATAACTGAACCCGATTATGGTTCTGATGTTGCGTCAATGCGCCTCAAGGCAACGGCCACTGATGAGGGCTGGATTCTGAATGGAGCCAAGACCTGGAGTACCTTTGCCGGTAAAGCCGGTGTGCTGTTGACGCTGGCTCGTACGGATCCTGACCTGTCCCTGGGCCACAAGGGCCTGAGTTTGTTCATGGTCGAAAAGCCGTCGACCGATGATGATAAGTTCGAGTTTGTGCAGGAGTCAGGAGGCCGGCTTACGGGTAACGCTATTCCTACGATTGGCTACCGTGGCATGCACTCCTTCGAGCTCTTTTTTGATGACTTTTTCATCCCGGCGAGCCATGTAATCGGGGAAGGTCAGGGTGTAGGCAGGGGGTTCTATTTCACCATGCGCGGTTTTATGGGGGGAAGAATTCAAACCGCGGCGAGAGCTTGCGGTGTCATGCAGGCAGCGTTTGAAACAGCGATTGGCTATGCAACGGATCGAAAAGTATTTGCTAAACCAGTCGCTGATTATCAGCTTTCACTGATTAAATTCGCAAGAATGGGGATCTATCTGGGTGCATCGCGTCAATTTACCTATATGGTTGGTAAACTCATGGATGCTGGTCACGGCCAGACCGAAGCGAGCCTGGTGAAGCTTTTTGCCTGCAAGGCGTCAGAATGGATCACTCGGGAGGGGATGCAAATCCATGGGGGTATGGGCTATGCAGAAGAAACATCTGCCAGTCGTTATTGGCTGGACGCTCGTGTACTTTCAATATTTGAAGGAACGGAAGAGACTTTGGCGCTCAAGGTTGTTGGCAGAAGCCTGGTAGAGGGTGCGATATAATGAAGAAATCAAAAGAGGTATAGGCAGAACATGGATCTAGAATTTACCGCGGAAGATTTTGAATTTCAAAAGGAAGTTCGTCAGTGGATTGAGGACAATTATCCTCAGGAGATGCGTGACACGCATGCGAGAAGCAGGGTCATTACAAAGGAAGACCATATTTACTGGCAGCAGGCGCTCTACAAGCAGGGATGGGCGGGGCTGAATTGGCCTGCTGAGTACGGCGGTCCTGAGTTCACCCCAACCCAGCAATATCTTTATGACCTGGAGATGGCATCCGCCGGAACACCGGGGGTGATGCCGTTTGGGCAAAGCATGGTTGCCCCGGTCATCATGAAATTTGGCACCGATGAACAGAAAGAAAAATACCTGCCCGGTATTTTGTCCAGCGATGTGTGGTGGTGCCAGGGGTATTCCGAGCCGGGTGCCGGTTCTGATCTGGCTTCCCTTCGAACCAAGGCGGAGCCTAATGAAGATCACTACCTGGTTAATGGCACAAAAACCTGGAACACTCTTGGGCAATATGCAGACTGGATTTTTTGCCTGGTGCGAACCAGTAAGGAAGGAATCAGGCAGCTGGGTATTTCATTTCTGCTGATAGATATGAAGTCCCCGGGCATTGAAGTGGTACCCATCAAGACAATTGACTGCCCACCAGATGGCTACCAGGAAATTAACATGGTTCACTTCAATGATGTGAAGGTGCCGGTTGAGAACCTGGTTGGAGAAGAAGGCAAAGGGTGGACCTGTGCAAAGTACCTGCTGGAGTTTGAACGTGGCAATGCTTATTCTCATGGGCTAAAAGCGGGCCTTGAAAAGGTTAAGCACATAGCCACTGTTGAGCGTGATGACGGTGAGCCGCTGATTCACAACCCGGATTTCCTGCGTAAACTGACAGAAACTGAGATCGCCATATCTGCCATGGAATTTACCGAATTGCGGATACTCAGTTCAGTGAATACGGGTGGCAATGTTGGCCCGGAATCCTCTCTGCTCAAGTGTCGCGGTACTGAGTTGCAGCAGCAACTGACGGAGCTGGTTATGGAAGCGACGGGAACCTACGCTATCCCCTTCGATAATCCACCGCCGGTCACCGGCTTGAACAGGGAACCCATTGGACCTGACTATGCCGCGGCAGCGGCGCCAATATATTTCAATACAAGAAAGGTTTCCATTTTTGCTGGTTCCAACGAAATTCAGCGAAACATCATGGCGAAGATGGTTCTCGGCCTGTAGGTGGGCAAGAACCAGGGAAACCCCAATTTATTTATTAAGACGAGGTTACAGATATGATCACTCGGCGAACACTACTTGAGCTGTCACTGTATACACCCATGCTTTCCGGTCTGTCGAATTCAGTTTTTGCTGATAGTAAGGTCAATTCCGCGACAAAGGATTCAGACTTAATCTATCTCTCGCCGATTAAGTCGGATGGGACTGAGAG
>MDTC01243363.1_pt1 | contig 14972 bp, 9 predicted proteins | sample 811181 | NCBI WGS metagenome assembly MDTC01 (sample SAMN05326644, study PRJNA326480) | marine metagenome | isolation source: seawater | place: Pacific Ocean: North | collected 2011 | reverse complement strand
TGGCGAGGGCACGCTCGGCGCCCTGCCGTCGGGTCCGCGCCTACCGAATCCGCAGCCGGGCGGCGGACAGCTCCAACGTGGCCCGCTGGGTATCCGCGGCCGACGCGGCCCCGGCCTGCTGGCGTTCGCGGCTGGCGTCGGCGGTCTGTTCGGCCGCCTTCAGCGCCTGTTCCAGCAGATCGAGATCGGCCTGCGCACGCGCCAGATCGATGAAGCGCAGCGCGGCATCCGCAAGCACGTCGCGACGCTGCTGATCCAGCTCGATTCGCAGCACGTCGGTCCGCGACAAGGCCTCGACCCGGCGCAGCATGGGGCGGCCGCCCCACTCCAGCACGCCACCCAGGCTCAGCGTCGTCTCCAGCCGGTCGCCGCCGGCGAACTCGCCAGTACCGGCGGGGTTTTCAACCTCGGCGTCCAGGGTCAGTGGCGGGCCGAATCCGGCGGCATCGACCAGGGCGGATCGCGCCTGGAGTTCATGGGTCATGCGTTGCAGCGCGGGATGATGCGCCGCGGTCCAGTCCAGTACCGCCGGCAACGTGGCCGGAATGCGGGACGGTTGGGCCATCGCGGGGACGGCCAGCAGGAGCAGCGCCAGACAGGCGCAGCCCCTCAGGGATATTGGGAACATGGAGTTCTCCCGGAAGTGAATCTGCCGACGCCGGTCGCGGCATCGGTCCGGTAGGGGGAGAACTCAGGCGATCGGCGGTCTCAGCAGCGTCCGACTGCGCCGGATCGGCGAATCGGTGTCTGGTTCTGTCGCCGGTGCGTGCGGCTCGTTGGCGAGCGTGAGCATCGCCTCGGAAGGAATCGCGACACCACCACAGCAAAGGTGCAGGTGATGCTGGTGATCGTCCGACTGACCGGATTCATCGCCAACATGCCCTTGCATGGTCATGACGTGATCACGTACTTCCTCATGCGTCATGGCATCCGCCGCATCATGCGTCACCGCTTCCGGCACGCCGGCCATCACCCGCGTCCACGCCACGAGCAGCAGCAGGGCGATGAACCAGTTGGAGGGGCGGGGACGTGCGTGCATGAACCTGTTTGGCGCGGACCTCAGACGCTTTCGAGTGTATCAGACTGGCGTCAGAGCACTGGCCCCTGCGGCCAGGTCTCCAGCAGCAACCCGATGAAGATCACCGCGCCGAAGCGGTGATTGGCCAGAAACGCCTGGAAGCAGGCGGCGGAGTCTCGGTGGCGGATCTGCCACTGCTGACGCAGCGCCAGCAGCGCCGCCACCACCAACCCACCGTTGAACCAGAGGCCGTAGCCCAGTACCTGGCCCAGCGTGAACAGGACACCCAGCGTGGCGAGTTGCAGCAACGCGGTGATGGCCCGGTCGAAGCGGCCGAACAGGATGGCCGACGACTGCACGCCGATCGCCAGGTCCTCGTCGCGGTCGGCCATCGCGTAGAAGGTGTCGTAGGCGATGGTCCACAGCACGTTGGCGAGAAACAGCGGCCAGGCCTCCCAGGCGACGGTGCCGGTTTGCGCGGCGAACGCCATCGGAATGCCCCAGGAGAACGCGATGCCCAGATGCGCCTGCGGCATGGAGTGCCAGCGCTTGGCCAGCGGGTACGAGGCCGCGATGATCGCCGCCGGAACCGCGAGCAGAATCGTGAGCCAGTTGGTTTGCCAGACCAGCGCCAGGGCGATGAGCGCCAGTAGCACGAACAGCACCACACCCTCGGCGCGCCGCACCCGGCCGGCGGCGATCGGCCGGTTGGCCGTGCGCGCGACATGCGGGTCGATGTCGTGGTCGGACACGTCGTTGATCATGCAGCCGGCCGAGCGCATCAACACCACGCCGGCGACGAAGATCAGCAGCAGGTCACGATCCGGTGGACCACCGGCGGCAATCCACAATGCCCACAGCGTCGGCCACAGCAGCAGCCAGATGCCGATGGGTCGGTCCAGCCGCATCAGCAACGCATAGTCGACCAGCTTCTGGCGAAGAAACCTCACGATGATTCCCGGTTCAGGGCTTAGCTGCTACCGAAGACCTGGCGCAGAATTTCCGTGGTCCGCTGCGCGGGATTCTCGCGAATCCGCTTTTCCTCGGCGGCGATTTCGGTGAACAACGCGTTCAGCGCCTGCGAGGTGATGTAGTCATCCAGGTCGGGCACGTCCTGCCCGGCCATCGCCATCAGCGGGCCGGCCTTCTTCACCAGCGCCTTGTAATCCTGGGTCACGCCGACCTTGCCGGTGGCGTCCACGACCAGCGGATGCAGCTTCTGGTACAGCGCGTCGCCGGCATTGGCGCGAAAGTACTCGGTCGCCGCGTCGTCCGCGCCCTGCACGATATTCAGCGCATCGGCAACGCTCATCTCGCGCACGGCATTGGCGAGCAGGTCCGCCGCTTCCGGCACGGCCTTTTCGGCGGCTCGGTTCAGGGTCAGATGAAACTCGTCGACCATGTCGCCGGCGCCGAGCTTGGTCAGGGTCTCGCCCAGGCGTTCGATGCCGCGCGGCAGCGGAATCCGCGCCTGATCGTTTTCCCAGAAACCGTTGGCCCTGCCCAGCGTGTTGACCGCCGTGCGCGTGCCCTCGGCCAGTGCCTCGCGAATGCCCTTGGCCGCGGTTTCCGCCGTCAGCGGCGCCGCCGCGCTGGGTGCGTCCTCACTGCCACCGCCCAGCAAATCGTTCAGCCAGTCGGCCCAACCCGCGTGGGCGGGAAGACAGACAATCAGGGCAATGACGAACAGGGCCTTGCGCATCGTGCGCCTCCGCGAAAAAACTGGCCACGTACGATAACGCGATCGACGCCGCCCCACAGCAACACCTGACGACACCGGCCGTCGCCACGACGAAGGGTCCGGTCCCCTGGCGGTCGTCATCCCCCGACTTCCGTCTCCATCTGAGGCGAAGCCTGTGGGCACGCCCTCCGCCCAGCATGCGGCATCGCAACAAAATCGTACGCGTGTCGCACGACATCGCTAGAATTGCGCGCCTTTATCTCCTGCTGTGCCCATTCCATGTCCGTCGCCAATCTGCGAAATATCGCCATCATTGCTCACGTCGACCACGGCAAGACCACGCTGGTCGATCAGCTTCTTCGTCAATCCGGCACCCTGGCCGAACGCGGCGAGCAGCGCGAGCGGGTCATGGACTCCAACGACCTGGAGCGCGAGCGCGGCATCACGATCCTGTCCAAGAACACCGCGATTCGCTGGAAGGACAACCGGATCACAAATGCGTCCGGAACGGATTTGGACGCGCGTAGCGCGCCCGCAGGGTCCGACACAGGGACGTGTCGGATCAACATCGTCGACACGCCCGGACACGCCGACTTCGGCGGCGAAGTGGAACGCGTGCTGTCCATGGTCGATTCGGTGCTGCTGCTGGTGGATGCCGTCGACGGCCCGATGCCGCAGACGCGCTTCGTGACGCAGAAGGCCTTCGCGCTGGGACTCAAGCCCATCGTGGTGGTCAACAAGATCGACCGCCCCGGCGCCCGCCCGGACTGGGTGATCGACCAGGTGTTCGACCTGTTCGACTCGCTGGGCGCCACCGACGAGCAGCTCGACTTCCCGATCGTCTACGCCAGCGCGCTGAATGGCTACGCCAGCGCGGATGACAGCGTGCGCGAAGGCGACATGACGCCGCTGTTCGAAACGATCATGGACAAGGTGTCTCCGCCGGATGTCGACGCCGACGGCCCGTTCCAGATGCGCGTGACCACGCTGGACTACGACAGCTACGTCGGCGTGATCGGCGTGGGCCGCATCCAGCGCGGCGCCATCGGCCCGAACCGCCCGGTGGTGGTCATCGACCGGAACGGCAAATCGCGGCGTGGTCGCGTGCTGCAGGTGATGACCTACCTGGGTCTGGACCGCGTCGCATCCGACTCCGCGTCGGCGGGCGACATCATCGCCTTCAGCGGCCTGGAAACCCTGGACATCTCCGACACGCTCTGCGATCCGGAACACCCGGAGGCGCTGCCGGCGCTGGCGGTGGACGAGCCGACGATGAGCATGACCTTCGAGGTCAACAAGAGCCCGCTGGCCGGTCGCGAGGGCAAGTTCATCACCAGCCGCCAGATCAAGGACCGGCTGGAGCGCGAGCTCAAGCACAACGTGGCGCTGCGCGTGGAACAGATGAACGACCCGGACAAGTTCAAGGTCTCCGGTCGCGGTCAGCTGCACCTGGGCATCCTGATCGAGAACATGCGCCGTGAGGGCTACGAACTGGCCGTGTCACGCCCGCAGGTCATCACCCGCGAAGTCGATGGCCAGATGCTGGAGCCCTGGGAGCAGGTGACGGTGGACGTCGAGTCCGAGCATCAGGGCGCGGTGATCCAGGCCTTGCAGGAGCGCGGCGCCAGCATGCAGAACATGGTGCCGGACGCCACCGGCCGCGTGCGCCTGGAATTCCGCATGCCGGCGCGCGGGCTGATCGGATTCCAGACCGAATTCCTGTCCATGACCAGCGGCACCGGGCTGCTGTACCACGTGTTCGAATCCTTCGACGAGGCCAGCAACCAGGATGTGGGTCAGCGCCACAAGGGCGCGATGATCTCCAACGGCGACGGCAAGTCGCTGGGTTACGCCCTGTTCAACCTGCAGGAACGCGGTCGGATGATGGTCAACCCGGGCGAGACGATCTACGAAGGTCAGATCGTGGGCGAGCACAGCCGCGACAACGACCTGGTCGTGAACCCGCTGAAGGCCAAGCAGCTCACCAACATCCGCGCCGCCGGTTCGGATGAAAACATCATCCTGACACCGCCGATGAAGCTGTCACTGGAACAGGCGCTGGAGTGGATCAACGACGACGAGCTCGTCGAGATCACCCCGGAGAGCATTCGCCTGCGCAAGCGCTACCTGAAGGAACACGAGCGCAAGCGCGCCGGTCGCGCCTGATACCGCGCTACCGAGGCATCACTTGCGGCTGCGCAAGGCCGCATCGTAGGCCTTGCGTGCCCACTCGGCGGCCACCTCGGGATCATCGTAGATCTCTTCCGGCGCCTGGTGATACGACATGCGGCCGACGCGGCCGCGCATCGTGACCTCGAAGGCCGGCAGCTCGCGGGCCTCGAAGTCCGGGCGACTGAGGTCGTCGACCTTGAGGTAAAGCGTGTCATCGGCCACCAGCGCGAACATCAGGTCCGCGTGGTAGATGCCGTGGCCGCCGAACATGCGGCGCGAGCGAATCGGCCCGAACTCTGCGAAGACCTCGTTCAGATAGTCGACGAACTCGCTCATGGCTGCCTCAGGCTGCGACAGCCGCCAGTCTACGCCAGGGCGTCATCCGCCACGTGGTAGCGCGGGTCTTCCTTGTAGTCGACCTCGATCATCTTGCGCGCCTTGTCCAGCAACTCGACGCAGTCCGGGCTCAGGTGGCGCAGCGTGAGGCGCTTGCCGGCCCGGGTGTAACGCTCGGCCAGGGTGTTCACCGCCTCGATGGCCGAATGATCCATCAGCCGTGCGTTGCGGAAGTCGATCTCGACCACATCCGGATCACCGGCGGGCGAGAACTGCTGCTGAAAATCGGTGACCGAGGCGAAGAACAGAGTGCCTTCCACCTCGTAGAGCTTGGAGCCATCGTCCTGCTCCTGACCGGTCAGCCGCACGCGCTTGGCGTGGTCCCAGGCGAAGAACAGCGCGGAACAGATCACCCCGGCGACCACGGCCAGGGCCAGATCCGCGATGACGGTGATGGCGGCTACCAGCAGGCCGACGAACACGTCGGGCTTCGGCACCTTGCCGAACAGGCGGAAGCTGCCCCACTCGAAGGTCTTCTCCGACACCACGAACATCACGCCGATCAACGCCGCCAGCGGAATCCGCTCGATCAGGCCAGAGGCGAACAGGATGAACGACAGCAGGAACAACGCGGTCACGATGCCGGACAGGCGATGCAGCGCGCCGTTGTTCACGTTGATCATGCTCTGGCCGATCATCGCGCAACCGCCCATGCCACCGAAGAATCCGGTGATCACGTTGGCCGCGCCCTGCGCCGCGCATTCCTTGTTCGGCCGGCCGCGGGTGTCGGTCATGGCGTCGATCAAGGTGAGCGTCAGCAGCGACTCGATCAGGCCGATGAAGGCGAGGATCAGCGCGTAGGGGAAGATGATCTTCAGCGTTTCCAGGTTCAGCGGCACCATCGGAATCGCGAAATCCGGCAACCCGCCCTTGATCGAGCCCAGGTCGCCCACGGTCTTGGTATCGATGCCCAGACCGATGACCAGCACCGAGGTCGCGACGATGGCGACCAGCGTCGCCGGCACCGCCTTGGTGAGCTTGGGCAGCAGGTAGATGATCGCCATGGTCATCACGATCAGACCGGCCATCAGCGCCAGCGGGCCGGGGGCCATCCAGGTCATGCCACCATCGTCGGTGGGCACCTTGAAGTGCTGGAACTGGGCCAGAAAGATCACGATCGCCAGGCCGTTGACGAAGCCCAGCATCACCGGGTGCGGCACCATGCGGATGAACTTGCCCAGACGCAGTCCGGCGGCGAGCAACTGCAACAGTCCCATGAGCACCACGGTGGCGAACAGGTACTGCACGCCGTGCTCGACCACCAGCGCGACCATCACGACCGCCAGCGCGCCCGTCGCCCCGGAAATCATGCCGGGCCGGCCGCCGAAGGCCGACGTGACCAGCGACACGATGAACGCCGCGTACAAACCGGTCAGGGGCGACACCTGGGCGATCAGGGCAAAGGCAATGGCTTCCGGCACCATGGCCAGCGCGACGGTCAGGCCGCTGAGCAGGTTGGTCTTCAGTTCGGTCGGCGAGAGCTTGAGCAAAACAGACTCCGTTCGCCGCGGACGACCGTCGCCGGCGCGGCATCGATGCATTCGGGTTGAAGGCGTGCCGTCAGGGCACACGAGCGCCGTGGTTCTTTACCCGGCCTTGCGCCGGGCTTGTCGCGGGCGGCGAAGGCCGACCTCGCGGTCTCTTCTCGTCAACGAACCTTTGTGCGCCGCAACATTGTCCGGGATGCGGCGCCGTGCGTCTACCCGGCGGGGACGGCGTCCGTGGCTGTCGGGGCTGCCTCGGCCGCGTCGGGCGACTTGTAAACCACGCCGTCCTTCATCACGAAGCGCACGTCACGCAGCACGCCGACATCGTTCAGCGGGTTGCCGGGCACGGCGATGATGTCTGCGACCATGCCTGACTCGATGGCGCCCTGCTGATCCTCTCGGCCCAGGACTATCGCCGGGCTCAGCGTGGCCGAACGAATGGCGTCGGCCGGCGGCATGCCCGCCGCGACCATGTAGACGAACTCCCAGGCGTTGTCGCCATGGGCGGACACACCGGAGTCGGTGCCGAACAGGATCTTCACGCCGGCCTTGTAGGCCCGCGCGAAGGTGTCCTGGATCTGCGGCCCGATGGCCGCCGCCTTGGGCCGGACGACCTCGGGAAAGAACCCGTCGATCCGTGATTTCTCCTCGACCCACTTGCCGGCAATGATCGTGGGCACGTACCAGGCCCCGTAGCGCTTGAACAGGTCGATGGTCTCATCGTCCATGTACGTGCCGTGCTCGATGGTGGCCACACCCGCGCGGATCGCCCGCTTCATACCCTCGGCGCCGTGGGCGTGAGCGGCGACGTGGAAACCGTAGTCCTTCGCGGTGTCGACGACCGCGGCAATCTCCGCCTCGCTGAACTGGGCGTTCTGCCCGCTGGAGGCTACCGACAACACGCCGCCGGTGGAGGTGATCTTGATGAGGTCGGCGCCGTCCTTGTAGCGCTGGCGCACGGCCTGGCGGGCGTCATCCACCCCGTTGATCACGCCCTGCTTCGGACCCGGGTCGCCTTCGAGATCGGCCCGCATGCCATTGGTGGGATCGGCATGACCGCCGGTGGTCGCCAGTGACTTGGCGGCGGTGAAGATCCTCGGGCCGTTCACCAGCCCCTTGCTGATCGCCTGTTTCAGCGCCACCGACACGTTGGCGCTGTCCCCCAGATCCCGCACGGTGGTGAAGCCCGCGAGCAACGTGCGCTCGGCGTAGACGGCCGACTCGAAGGCGATGTCGGCCGGATCATCCTGGAACCGCCTGAGGTAGGTGTCGGGCCCGAATTCACCGGTCAGATGCGTATGCATGTCGGTCAGCCCCGGCAGGCAGGTCAACCCGGCCAGCCGCCGCGCCTCTCCGGGCTTCGCATCGCGTTCCACGGCGGCGATGCGACCGTCCTCGATGGTGATCAGCACGTTGCTGACCGCCCGGCCGCGCTGCACGTCGATCATCGACTCGCAGAAGATCGACTCGGCATGGGACAGAGATGGCAGGATCAGCAGGCAAAGAAGAAGTCGGCGCATGAGCATTTCATCGGTCTCAGAACGTGCGCGCAGAGTATCGCAGAGCGCATGACAACGCCCCGCCGAGTCGGGGATCATAGGCACCGTGAGCACGCTGACCATTCAGGCCCTGCGGGGAGCCGACGCAACGCCCTGGCTCGACGCGATCGCGCAGCTGCGCATCGATGTCTTTCGCGAGTGGCCGTATCTGTACGCCGGCAATCTTCCCTACGAGCAGGGCTATCTGCGGACCTACTTCGACTGCCCCGACAGCATCGTGCTGCTGGCGCTGGATGACGATGCGCTGGTCGGCGCCTCCACCGCCCTGCCGCTCGCCGCGGCGGAAACGGAAATGCAGGCGCCATTCATCCAGGCCGGCATTTCGACGGATGACTGGCTTTATTTTGGCGAATCCGTCGTGCTGGACACCTATCGCGGGCGTGGGCTGGGCGTCGGCTTTTTCGCCGAGCGCGAGTCGCATGCCCTGGCGCTGGGACTCAAACGCTGCACCTTCTGCGCGGTGGAGCGCCCGGATACGCATCCTGCGAAACCGCCCCACTACATCGGCAACGAACGGTTCTGGACCAATCGCGGCTACACACCCATGGACCTGGTCTGCCACTTCGCCTGGCCGGACATCGGTGCGACCGAGTCCACCGACAAGCCCATGCGATTCTGGGAGCGGACGCTGCCGACCGGCTGAACGAACGCCGGCGCCCTCGCGAGCGCCGGCGTCCGAATGACGACAGGTCCTGGGCCGGGTTCAGGGTGCCGGCGCGGCGCCCAGTTCGAAGCTGGACAGGATCGGATCGTGGTCCGAGGCCCCCATCGGGCTGCTGGCGAACTCGATGTTGGTGTGCACGGCGTCGACCAGCGGCGCAGCCGCGACCAGCGACGCGGTCACGAAGATGTGGTCCAGTGCCTGGCTGTTGCCGTCGAAGATGAAGGTGTAGCGCTCCACCTGATCCAGACCGGCGACGTCGAAGAGGTCCTGCAGCACGTTGGATGCATCGTCCACACCGGCGAGGATGCGCAGCGGCTCTTCGAAGGTGAACTCGTTCATGTCGCCCAGCACGATGACCCGTGCGTCGGCGTCGATGGCCAGGGCATCGTCGACGAACTGGTTGACGATGGCCGTCTGCGCACGCCGCTCATCCTCGGAGCCATTCACGAACGGCTGCACCGCGCCGAAGATCGGCGTGCCGCCACCCTTGGACGAAAAGTGGTTGTTGACCACCACCACGCGCTCGCCGTTGAAGTCGAAGGCGGCGGCCAGCGGCTTGCGCGCCCCGGAGAACGCGGCATTCGAAGGATCGATCAGCCCCGGATTGAAGCTCAGACCCACGACCCCGCCGTCGCTGGTTGGCGCGGTGGCATCCGAACCGGAACCCGCCGTGCCGCTGGCCAGGCTGACCCGCGCGGCATTGTAGAGAAAGGCCTGGCGGATGTTGCCACCGGGCTGCCCGCCGTTGGTCTCGGCCATGGCCGGAGCGACCTCGATCGCGGTGTAGGTCGGACCGCCGGCGTCGACGATGGCCTGGACCAGCGTCGCCAGCGTGTCACTGGCCGACGTGGTGCCGTCTTCCTCGCCGCCGGAATTGTCCTGCACCTCCTGCAAACCGATGATGTCCGGCGTGTTCAGCGCGGTGACGATCTGGTTCGCGATGGCCGCGAACCGTCCGTCGCCGACATCGTCATCAATCTCGCCGCCGGGCTCGACCGCCGGGTCCAGGTTCAGCACGTTGTAGGTCGCGACGGTCAGGCGCTGATCGCTGCCGGTGATCGTCGACACCTCGGCGGTGATCCCGGATGCCGTCACGGCCGGCAGCTCGGTCGGAACGAGTTCGTAGTTGCCGAAGTTGTAGGCACCCAGCACGCCGGTCACCGGCGCATCAAAGCTGTCGCCCACGTTCAGTGACGGCGTCGTCGCCAGCAGCGTGTCCTCGATCTGGATGCGTTCCGGGTTGTAGTCCACGCCGCCGTCACCCTGATCCAGCCGATTCACCACACCGCCCGCCAGGATGTCGAGGCTGATGCCGCCGCGGCTGTTCATGCCCGTGGCACCGGTACCGCCATTCGGCACGACATAGGTTTCGCCGAAGCGGTTGGTCGCGCCGACCACGGTCGGATTGGTCACCGAGATCAGCATGCCCTCCAGCGATTCGTAGAAATCGATGCCGTCCTCGGTGGGGTCGTAGGTGGTCTCGGCCGTGTTGTTGATGTTGCCGTTCGTGTCGTTGTCGACGATGGTCGTCGACGGCAGGTTGCGGTCCGCACCGGACAACCCGACCGTGGTCACGGCTACGGTGGTCGCGGTGAAGTTGTCCGAGCTTGCGTAAAGCGTCGCGCCGGAGAGCTGCGTGGTCGACAGGTTGCCGGTGGATTCGCCGCCCGGCGTGAACTCCGCCACCGTGCCGTCCGCCAGCACTTCGTCACCAACCATCACGTCCGGCGTGCTGCCAGTGAACACGAACAAACCGTCCGACGTGTCGGTGTCACCGTCCCCGTCCGGGTCCTGCATCCACAAGCCATTGCCGGCGACGCCGGTCACGATACCCGGCACCACGTGGTCCTCACCCAGCAGTGGCGACACGTGGGCCGCACCCTGCACCTCATAGATGCGCGCGGTCACCGCGGGCGGACCGGGAGGCGCGGCCGGCGGCGCGATCGGGTTCGCCGTACCGGGGGGGTCGTCCTCGCCCAATGTGAAGCCGCCGATCTCGAATGGCTGCGTGTTGCCGTTGTGGCGGTAGACGTGAGCGGGCACGAAGTTGCCATCAGGCCCGACGCGGTTCGCGGAATACACATGCTCCTGACCCTCGGCACCCGGAGTCGCCTCGATCAGCGCGACCGAGTCGATCACTGCCGTCCAGGGCGTCACATCGAGCACGCCGTCGTCATCGGTGTCGAGATCGTCCTGACTCGCGCCGGTGAAGTCCCGCACCAGCAGGTGTGTCACGTTGTCGCCGTTCTCGAAGTTCAGCGATGTGATCAGATCGGCTGCGCGGCTGCTGCCGAATCGGCTCGGGTCGTAAGTACTCTCCGCCGCGAGGAACAGGCCGTCACCGGCAATGCTCTGCCCCGCCAGGCTGACGATCGCCTCGACCACGCCGGATCCACCCGACCCGTCACCGATGACGATGTAGGTCAGATCATCCAGTGACGCGGCGACGGGACCGGACAGCTCGAAGTACTCGTCGGTGTCATCCTGGTCCTGGTCGATGCGCAACTCGCTGATCAGAATCTGTGGCTGGATCACCGTGTCCATCCGGACGGCGAGATTCTGGATTCGCTCGTCCTGATCCGCATCCACATCAGCTTGGGAGAAAGCACTGGCCGCATCCGCGAAGTTGGCCGCCAGATACTCGGCCAATGCGTCCTGCTCGCTGTTGTCCGGCGCGAAGGTCGCGGTGCCGGTGGGCGTGTCCGTGTCCTCGGCCGTGATGTCGATGCGATCGGACGCGGCCAGGGTGTCGAAGGGATAGCCATCGCCACCACCGGCCAGGAAGTCCAGCGTCACCAGGCGGAAGGTCCGCTCCGGATCGCCAACCAGCTGACCGTTCTCGACGATCACGTCGGGTGCGGAGATCGGGCCGGCACCGTCGGGATCGAGCACGACCAGCGATTGCAGGCGCTGGCCCATGCCGGCACCTACCGTGTCGCGGCCATCGGCCGCCGGATCAAAGCTGAACCGGATGCCACCCACCTGCGGGAAACGACCCTGGGTCACGGTGCCGACATCATCGAAGCCGATCCCGTGTTCCAGGATGTCCTTCAGTTCGGCCGCGGTGACCGTCAGCAGGCTCAGGCCGTTGTTGAAGCTCAGCGCATTCGAGATATCGAACTCGCTGATATCGCCATCGTTCTTGCCCGCGGCCGGGATCGCCGCCGGCGGCGTGCGCTCGGCATCCGCCGGATCGTTCGTCCCCGGCGGCTGCGTCACCTCGCCGATGTCGTCACGAATGCCGCCACCGTTCTTCAGCGAGATCGCGACCGCCGGTTCCACCGACTGCGCGGTCATCAGGTTGGCGTCCGCGGTCAGGTTGCCCAGGTTGGTCTCCTGGGTGCGCACCGCGCCACGGACACCGTTCAGGTACACCGCCGTGTTGCCGAAGATGTTCGACTCGCGGGCGATGAGCACGTCGGAGACCGCATCGACGATCGCCTGCACGTCGGCGTTCGGGCTTGGACCACCCACGGCGATCACGCCCGCCTCATCCGTGGCGTAGGCGCCGTTGACCGTGTCGTCCAGCGTGTCCAGCGACAGCACGCCATCGGCGCTGAATCCGGCGACTAGCTGGCCGACGTAGCGGTAGTTGCCGTCGGTGTTGACGACCAGTACCGGCTCGCCACCGGCCGAGGTGTACTGCAACGGATAGGTATCCGCGGCGGTATCGCCCGCGCGCAGCGCATCGTTGCTGTCGGCGAGCAAGGTGTTGGAGCCGCCCGCGACGATGATGTCGACACCGTCCAGCAAGGTCGCCAGCGTCTGCTCGATCGCGATCTGCTGCATGTGCGCCAGCAGAATGACCTTGTTCACGCCGGCATCGGTGAGGGCCGTGACCGTCGGCTGAATCTCGTCGGCCAGGGCCTGGAGATCCGCCATGTTGGCCGCGTTGAACGGCATCGGGCTGATGCCGACGTCACCCGGCGAGGAGATCGTGCCCAGCGTTGGGGTCGTCGCACCCACGACGCCGATCTGCTCGCCACCCACGCTGATCACCACGCTGCCCGCGATGCTGTTGCCCTGCGGCGCGGCGCCATCGGCGACCACCAGACCGGACAGATTGGCGTCGGTCGAGAAGTCGAGATTGGTGGACAGATACGGGAAGGTCGCACCCGGATAGGTGTTGGTGCCGTCCGAATTCATCGCGACCAGCGTGGCGACCTCACCGGTGTTCAGATCGAACTCGTGGTTGCCGAAGGCCGACGCCTGGAAACCCATGGCGTTGGCGATCAGGATGTCCGCGCGACCGCCCTGCCCCGAATCCGGCAGACCCACCGCGGCCGCGAAATCGGCCGAATTCGACGCCGAGTAGAACGGGCCCGGAATGTAGTTGTCGCCGGACAGCAGCTTCAGCGTGTTGCTGAAGTCGTCCTCCAGCGCCGACAGCACCGCCGAGAAACGCGGGGCGTCATCGATCGCCGGACCACCGGCCTCGAAGTCGGCCGCATGCAGCAGCTGCAACTGGAAGCTGGCGTTGTCGTTCAGCGGGTAGGCATCGTCCACGTCAGCCACGCCGTCGTCGTCATCATCGGTGTCGGTGATGTCCGGTTCGCCGTCGCCATCGGTGTCCGTCTCCTCCGACAGCGTCGGGTCGTTGGGGAAGGCGTCATCGACGTCGTTGACGCCGTCACCGTCGGAATCGCCATCCAGCACGGTGTCACTGCGGGCGGTCACGTACTGGATGCGCGTGTCATCCGCCATGCCCGCATCCGCGGCGCCGAAGGCGTTGGCCGCATCCGGGAAGCTGGCCAGCAAATACTCGGCCAGCGCGTCCTGCTCGCTGTTGTCCGGCGCGAACGCGGCCGGGCCGGACGGCGCCTGCTCAGACGACTGCGTGATGTCGACGCGATCGGGCGCGGACAGGCTGTCGAAGGGATAGCCATCACCCCCGCCGGCCAGGAAGTCCAGCGTCACCAGACGGAATGTGCGGCCCGGATCACCGACCAGTTGTCCGTCCTTGACGACCACGTCGCCAACCGTGCCGGCACCGGCGCCATCGGCATCCAGCACGACCAGCGACTGAATCCGCATGCCGTTGCCGGCACCCGCGGTGTCGCGTCCGGCGGCCGCCGGATCAAAGCTGAATCGGATGCCACCCACCTGCGGGAAACGCCCCTGGGTGACCGTACCCACGTCGGCGAAACCAATGGCGTATTCGAGGATGTCCCGCAGCTCGGCGGCGGTCACGGTGAGCAGGCTCAGACCATTGTTGAAGCGCAGCGCGTTCTGGATATCGAACTGGCTGATGTCGCCCTCGGCCTTGCCCGCGGCGGGAATCGCCGCCGGCGGCGTGCGCAAGGCGTCGGCGGGATCGTTCGTTCCCGGCGGTTGCGTCACCTCACCGATGTCGTCGCGGATGCCGCCACCGTTCTTGATCGAGATCGTCGCGCTTGCATCCACGGCCTGCGCGGCGGCCAGGTTGGCGTCCGCGCTCAGGTTGCCCAGGTTGGTTTCCTCGGTGCGCACCGAACCCCGCACGCCGTTGAGGTAGACCGACGTGTTGCCGAAGATCGCCGATTCGCGGGCGATCAGTACATCGGAAACGTCCTCGGCGATCGCGGCGACTTCCGCGATCGGGTCCGGATCACCCAGGTCGGCCACACCCTGCTCGTCGGTGGCGAACGCGCCAGAGAACACCGGGTCGATGGTGTCCAGCATCAGCTTGCCGTCGGCGTCGAAGCCGACAACGAGACGACCGACATAGCGGTAGTTGCCATCGGTGTTCACCACCGCGACCGGCTCGCCGGCGCCGGAGGTGAACAGCTTGGGATAGGTTCCGGCGGCGGTGTCGCCCGCGCGCAGGCGGTCATTGGCGTCCGCGAGAATGGTGTTCGAACCACCGGCGACGATGATGTCGACGCCGGACAGGCGCGAGGCCAGCGCCTCCTCGATCGCGATTTGCTGCATGTGCGCCAGCAGGATCACCTTGTCGATGCCGGCGCCGGTCAAGGCGTCAATGGCGGGCTGAATCTCGTCGGCCAGATCGTCGAGG
>MDTC01106991.1_pt1 | contig 14972 bp, 16 predicted proteins | sample 811181 | NCBI WGS metagenome assembly MDTC01 (sample SAMN05326644, study PRJNA326480) | marine metagenome | isolation source: seawater | place: Pacific Ocean: North | collected 2011 | reverse complement strand
CTTTCCATGATTTCATCAACAAATATCTGAGGATCAACTGTGTTACCGGGGTCCATTCCATAATGCATCGGAAGAATAAGTTTAGGATTCAAGGCCAATGCTAAATCCACTGCTTCATCGTGTCTCAGATTGTCATTCCCATTGATACACGCAAAAACCAAATCGTAGTGTTCTGAAGCATTTTGAAATGCTTCATGCCAACCAGGATATGGCCGACTGTCACCCATATGTAGTACTGTAGACTGATTAAAATGCACAACATAACCAAGGTACCACGCCCCATTTTCATTGATATCAAGCTCTTCATGTGCTGCTGGAATCGCATAGATTTCGATATCGTCAATCATGGTTGAATCAGAGCCCATCATCGGAATGATTCGATTCAAATCTATACCCCAACCGGTCAACATATCAATCGAGCGGTTTGGAACTACAAAACGGAGATTGGGGAAATGTTTGGCGAGTCTTGGAATAGATACCGGGCAAATGTGATCATCATGCCAATGTGTACAGAGAACCAAATCTGGCTCGGGATGTTCTTCGGGTTCCAAAGGAAATTCACCGAGAAGTTTGCCCCAACGGTCACCTGCGAACAAATCTCGCCACCATGGGTCGATGAGAATTAATGGGCCGTTCTGGAAGCGAACCATCCACGAGGCTTGGGTTAGCCACCAAGCCGCAATCGAAGATTCGATTGGGGTTTCCATTTCTGTTTTCAGTTCTGCACCCCGACATACCGGTTGAGTTCTATGATCGGGCACTACCCAGTCTGCCATGCCGTTGCGAACCTAAACAGGAACTTCAGGTTCACCCTCGCGTGAGCGCACCCGCTTGAGGCGAAGCCTCAAGGTGACAGCCTGAGTCGGAAAAGCGATGTCTCGCAGTGGGAAGCACTCTGTGCTACTTGTGCTCACCCTGCTGTTGACCGCTTTATTGCCCGGTGAAATTGTCCCGGTTGAAGTCCAACAAGATACCCCACAGAATTGGCCAGAAGGGGCCAATGCATACGATAACATGGTCTCAATGGCAAACTTTGGTTACCGGCAGATTGATTCGGAAGCAAACATCAATGCCAGAAATTGGATTGCGAGTGAACTCGAATCCATGGGCTATGAAGTGGAACGACAACCGTTCACTTCGGAAGTCTGCAATAATTGCGAAAATATTGTCGTCACTATCAATGGGACGCTCGAGGATGACTGGAGGGTTGTAGGTGCACATCACGATGCAATCTGTTATTCCCCTCCCCCTCTCATCGGGCAGACCTATGTTGGTTGTACAAACTCCGGTGCTTATGACGATGGGACCGGATCAGGTGCACTTCTGGAAATGGCAAGGACATTTTCTGAATGGGATGGTAAACCACTACACACCTGGAAATTGGGTTGGTGGGACTACGAAGAATGGCAGGGGGCAAACAGTCCAGAAGGTGGAGGGAAGGGGAGTCTGCATTTTGTTGAAAATATTCCCGACCATGTCAATGTCACTTACATCAACTTAGACATGTTTGCACTCAATTGGCCCGTCCCCACCCCATTGGCTAGTCAATTATCTGGTTGTGATGAAGAATTTTGGACATTGTACATGTTTACATCTCCAGTTGATGATTGGTCATATTACGAAAATGAAGGGCTTGAAGTCACCGACGAAATCCAAGCCAATGCTGAGTGGTTCCAAACACACCTGAAAGAAATCAATACTAATTTGTCACACCCTGAAGAATGGGTGCGAGTCATCGATGATACAAAGGGAAATTCGGACCATTACAATTTCATCATGCATAATCATACGGCAACATGGATTAGGGGGCAGCACCAATATATCCACGAAGAAGGAGATACCTGTGAACAGACACCAAAGCATTCCCAAACAGATTCTGTGGCTACCGTCAATACCATGGCAGGAGGCAGAAATAACGTCGAATCGGGGTTGCAAACGGGCTTAGACATTGTCGCAACCATGGTTTGGTGGGATTGGAATGTCACATCCCCAGGGGTTGATGAAATGGGTGAAGAGAATAGCCTCAAAGGGATGGGTGAAATCTCGATGGTATTCTTCGTACCTTGGCTCATCTGTTTGTTATGCTTGGTAGGATTCATCACAGTGCGGAGAGACCAATTTCAACTTGGATTCATCATTGAAGAGGAAGAGGCGGCAGAATACAATCTCGAAAAATCAGTTTCGTCATCTGGAAATTCATTGGTTGAGAGTTATCGCTCTCGATTGATTACACTGTGTGTATTGTACATCGCACAAGGTCTACCTTGGGGATTCATCACTGTGACTTTTGTGACATTCCTTGCTGTTGAGGGTGTCTCTGCAGGAATGATTGCGAAGCTTTTGTTAGTAGGTACACTGCCTTGGACGTGGAAGTTTTTGTGGGGTCCAGTGATTGATCGATACCAATATCGCCCCATGGGACGAAGACGACCATGGATCTTGTTCGCAGAAGCAGGAATGATTTTGACTCTTTCACTCATTCTGTTCATTCCAGACCCCAGCTCAAACTTCAATGCCGTTGTTGGGATTTTCCTTGTGTACAATATATTCACTTCCCTGCAAGATGTCAGTACCGATGCCTTGGCAGTCGATGTCCTTCGTTCTGATGAATTTGAAAAAGTCAATAGTTACATGTTTAGTTCAAAACTGGTTGGGGGAATGATTGGGGGGGCAGGTCTTGGTACAATCATTGGTTTCGTTGGAATCAAGGGCGCGATTTTACTGCAAATCCCCATTCTTTTGCTGATTATGATGGTTCCCTTGTTCATGACGGAGCGACCCGGAGACATTCGATTTCCATGGAACAAAGCAGAACGTGAAACGTGGTCTGAACAGGAAGAAGAACAGCGGAACTTTGCGCAAATCCTCTCTAACATTAGAACTGCATTTTCACTACGCTCAGCTCAACTTGGAATTGTATTGAGTTTGTCTAAATCATTGTCGTTCTTTTTAGTCCCCGTTTTACCAATTCTATTCATACAAGAATTGGGTTGGAGAGAGGAAGGATTCAATGCCACCAAGGGTGGTTTGCTGGTACTTGTATTGATGCTAGGTTACATTGTTGGCGGGCAATTAGGGAAGCGATTTGGAGGGAAATCTGTCATCATTTACTCCACTTTGACACTGGTAATGATCAGCATAATTTGGGGATTCACAGAATCTCTGTGGGATAATCGAATTTTCTTGGTTTCAATTTGGTCAATGCACACATTCTGCCAGGGTATGGTTTACATCAATGTCTTCTCATTGATGATGAAAATTACGTGGCCCGAAGTGGGAGGGACACAGTATACTGCATATATGGCAATGATGAACCTTTCAGCGATTATCGGTTACGCTTTGACTGAACCCTTTGCAAGTCGATTCGATTATTCATCACTGATTATATTCGGTGCAGTTCTAGAGTCGATCATCATCCTTTGTGTAATGTTCATTGACCCAGATGAAACACGTCGAGTTCTTGGCACGGGTCTGACTGAAACCTCTTGATTACAGATATTCCTCTAGATGGTCAGAACCACCGACAAAGATGGGTTGTTCGCCACGGATATCAAAGAGGACTGGTACGGTTCGATGACCAGTCATTGCAACAAATTCCATCCGTAGTTGTCTATCTTTTTGTACATTGACTTCTGTCCAAGAAAGTTTGTGACCATCCAGATATCTTTTCGCCTTGAAACAATAGGGGCACACATTGGTACTGACAATGAAGAAATCGGAATCTGCCCGGTTCAGCAAAGCCATTGCTCTCTCGCTCATACATGTCGCAACATGTAGACCTTCATCAACCGTTGTTTGCAATGTCGGCTGTCTGTTGAACCCAATCTACCAATTCTTGTTTCTGATTTAGATTGACCATGTGACCCTTATGGTGACGAATAACTGTGACATCCCATCCTGCTTCGGTGAAAATTTCGACCGTTTGGTCTGCCTGCCACATCGGTACGATATGATCTGATTCACCATGCATGGAAATGAGTCTCTTAGAGGACTCTCCTGCCAAACAAAGGCGAAGTTCCATCGGACGGGCAGTCTTTCCTCCAATGACGATGACGCCGTATATTTGCTCAGCGAATTCTGTTGCTAACAATTCCTGAGCCAATGCACTTCCTTGACTGAAACCACCGACGATAAGGGGACCAGGAGGAATTTGTTTCACGAGTGACGCGAGGCTTTCATCGACTTGGGAAAGCGTGGATACATCGAGTGGCATTTCCGGAGGCGCATCTCGAATCCACCAACCACTTCCTCTTTCAGAATGTTTGAATGGCCCTTCAGGCAATACGATATTCCAACCAGATGGGCACAGTGATTCTGCTAGAGGGCGAATCATTTCAGGAGTACCAGTCAATCCGTGAAGCATGACCAATGTTCCCATTGAATCCCTCACAGTTCCCAAGAATTGGTTAGACCGCCTGCAACAATCAAGCGGATGTAAGAATCTCCGCTTTGTGTGACTGTCAATGTGTAATCACCACTTGGATAGGGAATTGTGCCTAGGTTACCTGACTCCTTGGCACCTGAGCCCCACTGCCTAGTCAACGCAGATGCAGAATTGTGATCTCGAAGCGTGAGTGAGCCAGTACTTGTCCCGCCACCCATCTCTGCATCAAGCCAGTAAATCATCTGATCATAGGGTCCTTGACTGGGGTGGTCACCAACAAAGAAGGAATCTGTAATTTCGACATCAGGTGCACCTGCTGCGTGGTCCCATTCTTCTGCGAAGATATCTCCCGCACGAATGAACCAGACATTTCCTGTATGATCATCACCACTGCCTGTGAGTACCATTCGTAATTGCATGATATCAGTTGAATCGTACCACGTCAGTGAACCGATGAAGCCTGCCCAACCATCGTAAGTGTAGGTCAAAACCTGACCATCAATTGAGGTGGCAGACATAGTGGCTTTGCCATTGTTGATACCGGTAACTTCCGTATTCCAATCGATTCCAAACAGGGTAAATGCCCAAGATTTACCATTTTCAAGTGGAAAATTCAGCACAGATTGTGATTCTCCGTTTTCATAGGCCGATAAATTGTCATGGGTAATTCGGCCCAAGAAGGGGTTGTGATTGAGAACCGCATGTCGCTTTGCTTCTCGCTCACTAGAAATTGCGAGCATGTATGCTGTGCCATCCTCTGCATCATCCTCTGCAACAACCAAGCGTGCAGAATCATCTTCCCACTCAGGGGTTGAGAATGTGTAAAGCCACCATTGTCCAATTTGCCATTCAGCTGGAGATGATAGGTCTGCGTCTCCAGGACCTGAATTTATTGAACTGCCGCTCTCAAGGCAACCTGCAAGGCTGACGCTAATCATCAGAAGGGTCATCAGAGGTGCACGCATATGAACGCCTCGAGGTAATTCAATCTTGACTGTTCTCAAAGTGAACCGATTTTACCCTCAAGGGTAAGCATACCTGCAATAACTACGCTCACGATGCTCATCAACTTGATCAAAATGTTGAGTGAAGGACCACTTGTATCCTTGAAAGGATCACCAATTGTATCCCCCACTACAGCCGCACTGTGGGCCGAATCACCCTTTTCCGCACCTTCAATCTCACCTTGCTCAATTGCCTTCTTTGCATTGTCCCAAGCACCTCCAGCATTTGCCATGAATAGAGCCATGAGGACACCAGTTGCAGTTGCGCCAGCAAGAGTGCCTCCCAATGCGCGACTTCCTAGAAGTACTCCAATAACAACTGGGCTCAATACTGCGACAACACCCGGCATTATCATTTCACGTAATGCTGCCTTGGTAGAGATATCAACACAAGTTGCGCTGTCAGGCTCTACACCTTCGCGCCCTTCAAGAAGGCCATCGATTTCTCTAAACTGACGGCGAATCTCGGTAATCATATCTTCGGCTGCTCGACCAACTGACTTCATTGTCATTGCCGCAACAACAAATGGTAGTGATGCACCAATGAATAGACCAATTACAACCATTGGCTCAGTAAGGCTGAGATCTGCTGCCTCTAGCCCTGCACTGGTCTTGAAGGCTGCAAACAGAGCGAGCGCAGTCAATGCTGCACTACCTATCGCGAAACCCTTTCCAATTGCTGCAGTTGTGTTTCCAATCGAATCTAGACCATCTGTAATATCCCTCACTTCCTTGCCAAGACCTGACATTTCAGCAATTCCACCTGCGTTATCTGCAACTGGACCATATGCATCGACTGTCATTGTAACACCAACTGTTCCTAGCATACCCATTGCAGCCATTGCAATACCGTAGAGGCCAGCATCTTCTCCACCCATCACATGATTAGCCCCAAAGATACCTGCTGCCATTAGCAAGACTGGGATGAATACGGACTGCATTCCTACAGCAAGCCCGGCAATTGCATTTGTTGCACTGCCCGTTTTACTTGCCTCACCGATGTACGGGATTGCTTTGACTTTGATTCCAAATACATCCTCTATACCAGTATAGTACTCAGTTACAAGACCAATCAAAATACCGACGATTGAACCAATCGCAACAGCCTGAATGACAGTTGTATCAAGTCCGAGTTCCTTAAGCGCGAAATAACCTCCACCAATGAACAATGCAGCACCAATGAATGTAGTATTACGCAATGCGGCTCCAGCATCCATATTCTTCATTGCTGAAATTGAGAAAACACCGATGATTGAAGCAATATAACCAACGATTGCCAATACTATTGGAATCATTAAGTAATCATCACCTAGTGTGTCAGTGTTAGCTGCTGCAATTACCATTGCGGCAATTATACTGCCAACAAATGATTCGAAAATATCTGCACCCATACCTGCAACATCACCAACGTTGTCTCCTACATTGTCTGCAATAACACCAGGGTTACGTGGATCATCTTCTGGAATTCCAGCTTCTACTTTGCCAACAAGATCAGCACCAACATCGGCTGCCTTGGTGTAAATACCTCCACCAACACGTGCGAAGAGTGCAATTGATGATGCACCCATTCCAAATCCAGCAATGTTCGCTACTGTCAAGAAATCTGTCTCAGTAAAATAGTACATCAAAGATATGCCTGCAAGCCCTAATCCTCCAACTGCAAGACCCATGACAGCTCCTCCATTGTATGAAGTTTCGAGAGCCATTGCCTGACCTCTCTTTTGATGTACGCCTTTGGGTTGTGAGCCCTCTGATGGTTGAGCGAGCCCGTCTGCTGCAGCCTGAGCAGTTCTCCCGTTTGCACTGGTTGCCGAACGCATACCTGAATATCCTGCTGCAACACTGCACAATGCACCAATGATGAATGCCACCATTGTGTGGAATCCAAGCCCGTTATCTTCACCACCGATGAACAAAACCGCGGCAACGGCGACGATAAACATGCTCAGCATCCTGTACTCCGCATACAAGAAGGCCATTGCGCCATCTTGAATTCGCTGAGTGATTTTAGCCACTGTCTCATCTTTTATTTCAATCGAGTCTACTTTTTTGTATAGAGTGAAGGCAATAATAAGTCCAAAAAGACCTGCCCCCATTCCAATCATTCCAATTTGTTCTCCGTCCATGGATATACCTCTAGTTGGCCGCCCGACCGAAGTCACCCATATAATTCCAAGGGAAGCGAATATGACCCCATGAGGCCATTAGAAAGAACATGGCATTCCGCCAAGGGGGGTCATAATCCTCCGACAAACACTTGATGCGCAAATGCGGAAAGAAGAGCGTCACCGTCATGATCTCGCTGGAATGCGAGTAATTCTTGTTCATTGATATGTCCTAATCGGAATGAACGCTCGATTCGAGCACGTGAAGCCTCGGGATGGAATTGGACACCCCAAACCTGTTTGCCTTCAATTTTGAATGCAGCAAACCCGCAATGTCCAGCACTCGCAACATGTATGGCTCCTTTAGGGAGCTCAGTAACATGATCTTGGTGTGTAAATAACCCAACTTGGCATTTGCCAACAACTGGGTCCTCCGAATAGTGGACGAGATCCGAAACGATATCAGTATAATTCGCAGCTCTTGTTACAACACCTCCTAGGGCTCTAGCAAGTAACTGATGCCCAAAACAAATTCCGAGAACTGGAATTCTTTCCTCTATAGCCCATCTAAATAATTCAGCACAACCTTCCATCCATGGTTCCCACATCGAAACATTCCTCCGGCTTCCTGAGCAAACCAAGGCATCTGCACCTAATTCGTGAAAAGAACCTTTTTCGGGCATTCTAACTCTTCTGAGATAGATATTACCGTTCTCGAGTATCTCTGTATGCTCGGACCAAAATGGATACTCATCATCCCAACGTGGAACATCACTTTCAGTTAGAGTTTGGAATCCGTTTTCTCGGGCCCCTTCTGCTTCCATCTGAGGTGTCAAAAGTAGGCACTCAACAACATCATAACTGTCCAAAAACGGTCGCAGTACCTCTATATTCCCACCATGTCCAAATTCGGCTCTTTCGACCAACAAATCGAATAGAACAATTCGCACCATGTGGCATGGAAATGGGCGTGGGTTCAAATCCCTTCGCATATACGGGTATTCCCATGGGCGAAGTCGACCGCCAACTAATTCTTGAAAATGTGGGGCCTGTACAGGCCGTTCTTGATGCACACGATGGAGTTGTCAATGTAATTGATACAACTGATGGAATAATTATGATTGGATTGGAGGGAGGATGTACTGGCTGTAGTAGCACTCCTATGACTGCAATGCAAATATACTACGCATTGATGAAATTAGATGACGTGAATGATGTGGTCTTTGTAAATGGTGAATTGCCTGAATATATGCGCTCATTCATTGATGATAAACTCAAATCAGAGGAGTGAAGTACTTGCGATATGCAGCGTTTGCTGTGATTATTTTGGTATTGTTTTCACCTATGGTGAATGCAGAGGATACTGACGGGGATGGCTTTGCCGACCCTACATCTGACTACTCAGTTTGGGATGGTGCAGATGCTTTTCCAAATAATCCTGACATCCACGAACCTGTATTTTCAAGTGGCTGTGACCCACCAGTCGCGACTTTGGATCTAGAGGAGCCAATTACTTTCACATGTACAGTAGGAAATGAGGGCCCTGTCGACCTTAGGGTTATGATCGATGTCCAGGACGATACACACCTATCGAACGAATTTGATGCCGAATATTACGAAATAGCATCATCAGAATCAATTGAATTGAAGGTTACAATGGTGGGACTATCAGAGGGAATTGCAACGGCACATCTTCGCGTTTTTGCACGTGCGAATACCTCCGTGAGCCATACAGTCGACTTGCCAATCGAAGTCACTGGAACACAATGGGCGGGAGTAAATACACAGAGTAACTCAAATTCAGCACCAGATGTATCTTTTATCGGGAATTCGCTCGACTTGATGGCGAACTGGTTGACTGATAAAACAGGTATTACGTTCGAAAGGGCACATGCTGGAGGTCTCATTCTATTGACAAGTATTGCAATATTAGGAACCATCAGAATTGTTAGAGCAAGGACTGTATGGGCACAAAATATGCAACTCAAATCGAAAAGTGATCGATTATCTGAAGCCCGATTTGAAAATTTAAGAAAAGGCAACCAACACGCACATCATGCAGAAGATACGATTCCTGAGAGCCCGAGTTTCATTATTCGCAAGGGTCGTATCTAATTTTCGTCTTGGTTTTTTTTCCGCACTTGATGAGGATTCATACCCTGTGAAATATTTCGCCCTTTGATATTCAATCTAGCCAAAAATGCAAATGCTATACATAATACTGCCAGAGGTTTAGGAAGAAATGTCGAGCCCCACATACTACCACCAGTCAGATCTAGATATATCAGAGATAATGTTGCACAAATCGCAAGAATTGCCATTAACCACTGAGCTCTATTTTCAGATTCATCAGTTCGTGAAAAACTGGCTATTAGAACCCATACCATAAGCATTGAACCACAAAGAATCTGGCTCAACGTTTCTACGAGTGGCATGCATTGCCGAGAGGGAGGAGGCTCTTCAGCCTGTGCCAAGAGTCAAGAACGTCCGATGACTCAAGGTCGACATGGTGAAGGTCGCGGGTTGGAGTCTACCGAGGCCACGACGCAGTGGACCACCATATTACTCAAAGTCAAACGTAGTTTCTGTAATTGAACAGGTCGCAGTGTTACTTGAACTCAAAGGTGCTAATCCATTTCGATTCAGATCATATCAGAACGCTGCCAGAACGCTTGGAAGTCTTGAGGAAGACCTCTGGACTGTTACTAGTGAGGGGCGGCTAACTGATATCAAGGGTATTGGAAAAGGCATGGCGGGCCTCATCACTGAAGCGTTGGAAAAGGGAACTTGGGGTGACATGGGAGAATTGTACACAAGTGTCCCACCGGGACTGATTGAGATGCTTTCGATTCCCGGATTAGGACCAAAAAGAATCAAGCAATTCCATGATGAACTTGGAATTGAATCAATTCAACAACTCAAGGTTGCAGCAGAAAATGGTGAATTACAAGATTTGGAACGAATGGGTAAAAAATCAGAGCAGAAAGTTCTCGACGGCATAGAATTACTAAGTCGATTCGCCGGACGAAGACGCCTAAATGTTGGAATCCTCTATGGACAAGCCCTTGAATCGCGTGTAGCCAATATGCAGGGTGTTCAAAGGGCACAATTAGCAGGTTCAGCTAGACGCAGGAAAGAAACGATTGGTGATCTCGATATTGTTGCGGCAGTAGAACCCGATGATGTTGAGAATGTTTCTGAGCAGATACTTGGACTACAAGGTATAGCCGATGTCAAAGGTGCCGGATCATCTAAGATAAGCATAATCTTGGATACGGAATTCTTCTCTGAGAGTACTCTCGACCAAAGCATGGACGGAGGGGTTTTGGAAGCCCTCGGTGGAGAGGCATACGAGGAGATGGCATCGAACACAACCATTGACGCACAAATCCGTTTGGTACCTCCTCACGTTTTTGCATTTACATTAGCCTACTTTACCGGTTCGAAGGAACATAATGTAAGAATGAGGCAACGCGCCCTTGATCAAGGCTTACGTCTCAATGAATTCGGTTTATTTCCTGTTGATAAAGTAGGAGATTTGAAAGGTCTTGAGGCCGCTAAATTTTCACTACCTGCAAAAGATGAAAATGACATATATGCACATCTTGGTTTACAATGGGTACCGCCTGAATTGCGCGAGGATTCAGGAGAAATGGGACAAGCAGAGAAAGGAACATTGCCAGAACTAGTAATCCCATCAATGCTGAAAGGAGCATTTCACAACCACACCACTTCTTCAGACGGGACGGCCAGTTTGCGCCAGATGGCTGAAGCCGCACAGGAAATGGGTTGGGAATATCTTGGCATTTCAGACCATAGTCAAGTTCTTCAAGTTGCAAATGGATTGAGTCCAGAACGACTTGTCGCACAGTCACTAGATGTGAAAGCATTGAATGAAGAATGGTCTGATGCAGGAGTTAATTTCAGATTATTCCATGGCAATGAATGTGATATTATGCCAGATGGGAGTTTAGATTTCACCAATGAGGAGCGAAGTGTGCTCGACCACGTTGTAGGAAGTGTGCATCAATTATCAACATGGATTAAGCGCGATGAATCTGAAAATACTGAAACTTTAATTCGCGCAATTGAGGATCCTACATTCACAATACTAGGACACCCAACCGGTAGAATACTAGGTGGCCGCGATGGATTTGATGTTGACATGCATGCAGTTCTACGAAGAATGGGTGAACTGAATTCTGAGGGGAATCTGAAAGTTGTCGAAATAAATGCGAGTCCTTATCGCTTGGATCTAGACTGGAGATTCTGTAAATATGCAAAGGAACAGGGAGTCCCTGTCGCAATTAACCCTGATGCGCACAGTACACAAGGACTGAAAGATGTCTGGTATGGGACTCAAATTGCCAGAAAGGGTTGGTTGGAGAAGGACGACATTCTAAATTGTCGAAGTGGAGAGGAATTAGAGAATTTACTTTGGTGATATTATGCGTGCACTGATTATTGCCATGACCCTGCGAATATTCCTACTCTCCATAGCATCGTTCTTGCTCATGATTCTCTGGTTTGGAACTGGCGCTGATCGTTCTCCACTCGGGTTACTAATTGGCATGACTATCGCAGGTCTTGCTGGACTTTGGTGGTTTGAATTACAAATTCAGAAAGCATTGAAATTAGCGGCAGGTGAATAATATGGGTTTGGGGAGAGCGGTATTCTTCGGCTTTGTTGCTATGTTTCCTGGCGCAATACTTGCACTTTTTGGTTGGCTCATAATAGGCAGTCCATCTACTTGGGAAACGAGTCAATATTTGGTCTGTTATGGGCCGTTTTTCGGTTCAATTATTACTGGTTTTTGGCTAGGAAATAGATACCAAGTAGATGTGGAGTTGGAGCAATGAAACGTTCTGAAAAAGCAGAAAAGATTGGACAACTTCTCGACGAATTATATCCCACCACACCGATACCTCTAGATCACTCTGATGCATATACACTACTAGTTGCAGTGATGCTTTCAGCCCAAACCACTGACAAGAAAGTAAATCAAGTAACACCCGCTCTTTTTCAACAAGCAAGTACGCCAAATGAAATGGTTAAATTAGAAGTCGAACAAATTAAAAATTTGATTCGAGAAATAGGACTAGCACCTACCAAAGCCAAGAACCTGAAAAGGATGGCTGAGCAGTTAATTGACGGCGGAGGTATGAGAGCTGATTGGAATTACTTGGAAAGTTTGGCAGGTGTTGGCCACAAAACGGCAAGTGTTGTGATGGCACAATGGTATGGGATTCCGGCATTTCCAGTAGACACCCATATTCATCGACTTGCAGCGAGATGGGGTTTGTCAAAAGCACGGAATGTTGAGATGACTGAGCGTGATTTGAAGGCATTGTGGCCAGAAAGTACGTGGAACAAAAGACATCTGCAAATTATATTCTTTGGACGTGAATACTGCCCAGCGCGTAGTCATGACCTTGAACAATGCTTAATCTGCTCATGGGCAGCGTCGAAGAAACGAATCCATGAGGAGATGAGGGGTTAAGATGGATGTATTCGTAGGCCGTATAACTTCATCTGGATTCGGTAGTGGAGACCGGATTGTAATAGGAGATTGGGAACAATCTCCAATAGGTCCATTTACGAACATTATGTGGGCAAAACCGAATGGAATTAGAGTATTACTCAGCCCATCGGAAAGACACGCAGAATATGTTTCCTCATTGTATGAATTTGAAGAAGTGCATGTGGTTTCAATCAAAGTGGAAAGAGGAATACGATCAATCCATGTCGAAGCCGGTGAACTAGTTGTCAGGATGGAATGGAAACGAGGTTTCTCCATCCCCATACGTAGACCCCTGTGGTTTATTTCAACTGTCGAACAGTTTTTTGCAAAACTATTTTTTGGAACGCGGACTCATGGTAAAACAAAAAATGGTCTGAAGGAATGGTATTGTGTCCAGAGTTTGGCAAAAGTAAATCACTCATCTGCAAAAGAGAATGGTATAGATTTTGGAGATTCTGCACGCTTTGAAATAACTGCATGTTTCGGATTTAGTGAACCACCTAAACGACCTTCTTCAGCGATAGTTCGTTCAACAATAGAGAATCTGAATCAACGAGGGGTTTGAATGCAAGACACTCCTCCAAGTGATATGGACGGAACTATCACACTCGTTGTAGGAGATGAAGCACCGCGTTTTACAGCGGAAGATGGAAGTGGAAAAACTTGGGATATAGACTCCCTATTATCGGATGGAAAACGTGTGGTCTTGTACTTCTACCCCAAGGATTCGACTCCAGGTTGTACAACTCAAGCATGTGATTTCAGAGACAACATGAGTGTGTTGAGTTCTTCAGATGTCATTGTATTGGGTGTTTCCAAAGATAGTGCGAAATCACATGAGAAATTCACCTCAAAAAATGATCTGAATTTCCCTCTGCTTGTAGATACTGAAGGTGATCTATTAGAGAAATATGGCGTTTGGAGGGAGAAAAAGAATTACGGTAAAGTGTACATGGGAATTGCACGTTCAACATTTGTTATCGAATCTGACGGGACTCTTTCACTTGCGAAGTATGGTGTGAAAGCCAAGGGCCACGTAGGTCGAATCATGCTTCATCTAGGTTTGGAGTGATGAAATGGAGAGTCAGCGAATTGAACTCGCTGAGGGTTCTGTTGCTTGGGGTCCATGCTACATTGGCGAAGGTACCAAAATAAAATCAAAAGTTAGTATCGGTTGCTTGGCACACATAGGTCGCGATGTGCAAATCGGTGCGAATACTAGGATTCAAGGAGGAGTATATGTCGCAGATAATACTCAAATCGGTAAAGACTGTTTCATAGGACCTAATGCCACAATACTCAATGATCGATACCCACCCTCTGGAGACCCAAGAAAATGGGAGCCTGTTAAGATAGAAAATGGTGCAATAATTGGTGGGGGAGCGACAGTCCTTCCAGGTATCAATGTTGGTCAGAATGCAGTAGTTGCAGCAGGTGCTGTTCTTACAAAGAACATACCTTCTGGTGAAGTATGGGTGGGCAACCCTGCACGATATCATATGTCACGCAAGGAGTACGAGGAGGCAAGAGTTTGACTAAAGATGCTGTTTGTGATTTTCTTCGCCGTTGTGTTCTGTATGCCGATTCCAGTATCAATCGAAAAAGAGATCGTGGAGAAGATAATTCTGAGATTAAACGCTGGGAAGCTTATCGTGATTTTACCGCCTATGCTCTCTCAGAAGTAGAGAGGGGAGAATTAGATGATTGGTTCGAAGTAGATGGGGAAGCCGAACGCATGCGTACTACATTCATAGGGAAACCAATGGATGAGCAGAAAAAAAACATAGACATCGATTCACTAGAACATGCTGAAAGAGCGGCTTGGCTTTCTACACTGATCGCTCCAAGACCTGTGTTACTACTGTCAACAACAAGCCCTGATGGTGTGGCAAACCTTTGTCCTGTGTCAAGTGTCGCAGTTTTAGCAAATACACCTCCTTTACTTGGAATCTCATTG
>MDTC01196873.1_pt1 | contig 14975 bp, 9 predicted proteins | sample 811181 | NCBI WGS metagenome assembly MDTC01 (sample SAMN05326644, study PRJNA326480) | marine metagenome | isolation source: seawater | place: Pacific Ocean: North | collected 2011 | reverse complement strand
CCTTAACGAAACATGCGCTACAATGTTAGGCGGAAAGGCGTTCAAATCTCCGGGGCTTCTGTTCATTGATACTCCCGGTCACCATTCATTTGCATCTTTGCGAAACCGAGGTGGCTCGGTCTCCGATATTGCCGTCCTTGTGGTCGACATTATGGAAGGTCTGCAACCTCAAACAATTGAGTCGTTGAATATTCTAAAGGAAACACGCACACCCTTTGTAATCGCAGGCAACAAAATTGACCGACTGCACGGCTGGAGGTCTGAGAACGGACGTTCATTTATTCAATCCATCAATGCCCAACGAGATGATGTTCAGGCATTGTTTGAAGATCGTTATTGGAAGATGGTTGGACAGTTTTCAGAACATGGATTCAATCTTGAGCGCTATGACAAAATAAGTGATTTTCGTCAAAACGTTGCCCTTGTTCCGATGTCTGCCAAAGAAGGCGAAGGGTTACAAGATCTTCTTGCAGTCACGGTTGGGCTAGCAGAGCGCTTCCTAGAAGACCGATTAACCGACACACTGGGCTCCGCTCAAGGGACGGTATTGGAAATGCGTGACGAAGTGGGAATGGGTAAAACGATCGACGTTATCCTCTATCGGGGTCAACTCAATGTTGGCGATTCGATCATGCTAGCGGGCATTGACGGTGCATTTACGACACATATCAAGGGCCTAAAACGTCCACAAGGTATGTCTGAAATGCGCGACGCAGGAAAACGTTGGGTCAATTTTGACTCGGTCGATGCGGCGTGCGGTGTCAAAATTGTTGCGCCAAAACTGGAAGACACCATCGCTGGTACAACACTTCATCTAGCCAATACCGAAGAAGAGAAGGATATCGCTGAAGAAGCGATTCGTGGTGAATGGAGAAGTATTTTCGACGCCATGCCAATTATGTGCTCGTCCTGTCATGAGATATTTACTCGCAAATCTTTCCCCGAACACACATCCAAAGGCGCCTGCAAGGGTGCTGAGGAAGAACGCAGCGGTGTGGTGATTAAGGCAGATACTGTTGGAGGACTGGAAGCCTTGGCATTTGAACTCCATCAGCGAAATATCCCAGTTCGCCAAGCAACCGTTGGGCCGGTGAACAAGAAAGATATCTTGATGGCTAAATCGGCCCATGATCCACTTCAGAAGGTCATTCTTGGATTTTCAACGAAGGCAAACAGCGAGGTTGCTCAGCAATTGAACGATGAGGATTCTGAAGTGAAATTTATCTCAGGGCCAATTATCTATCACATCCTTGATGCATTTGAAGAATGGGTTGAGGAAACAAAGAAAATGATCGAAGAAGGGCAACGAGAAAGCCTCGTTTATCCTGGCCGGGTCCTGTATCTCAAGGACCATACATTCCGTGCAAAAGGTCCTGCTATCGTTGGGATGCGTGTGCTTGGAGGACGTGTTCACCTCGGGCAGAGGTTGATGAAACTTGACGGGACGCCCGTAGGGCAAATCAAGAGTCTGAGGACCCGTGACTCCGAGGATGTCAAAGAAGCCATGCAGGGCGACGAAGTCGCCGTCGCCATTCAAGGGCCAACTGTCGGACGACACATTGAGGAATTGGACGAATTTTATGTTGATGTTCCCGAAAGCCATGTCAAGCGTCTCAAGAAAGCAGAACTCTCACCCGTTGAACAGGAGATCCTTGACGAAATTGTTATGATTCACCGTAAAGACAACCACTTTTGGGGTCGTTGAGCCGTTTTTTTGCCTTGAAGCACCCATGAGCATTTTTGGAGAAAAGAGCGCACACATTCATATAAGAAATGAAAAAGTCCTGTAATATCACTGGAGGCATTCTAATGGAAGCAGGAATCCAAGCAGGCGCTCAAGGAGCACGAACTCAAGACCTGATTGCAACAGTTTCATCAATCTCGAACAGTTTGATGAACGAAGTGAGCAAAGTCATTATTGGAAAGAACGAAAATCTTCGCAGAGTTACCGTAGGAATTCTATCAAACGGAAACATGCTGTTGGAAGATTTCCCCGGTCTTGCTAAGACATTGCTTGCAAACACGTTTGCTCGAGCACTTGGATGTAAATTCAAGCGAGTTCAATTCACACCCGACCTACTGCCTTCTGACATCATGGGGACGTACATGTACGACCAGAAATCCGGGGAATTCAAGTTGCGGGCTGGACCTTTGTTTTCAAACATCCTTCTCGCTGACGAGATTAACCGTGCACCGCCCAAGACACAAGCCGCTTTGCTTGAGGCAATGGAAGAAAAGCAAGTGACCATTGAGGGTATCACGCACAAACTCCCCGCGCCTTTCGTTGTTATCGCAACACAAAATCCAATCGAACAGGAAGGAACTTATCCACTTCCAGAAGCACAAATGGACCGATTCTTGATGAAGATGAGCATGGGATATCCTGACCGCGCCGAAGAGAAAGCAATCCTTGCTCGCCGTAAACTAAGAGGAAAGGATGAGCACGAAGTTCAACAGATCACCTCACCAAAGAAAGTAGTTGCCATGCAAAAAGCTCTGGAAACCGTCCATGTTGACCCTGCGATATTGTCCTACATCGTCGAAATCGTACAACGAACTCGCGAAGACCATCGCGTGACAAACGGAGCATCGCCTCGTGCAAGTCAAGCTCTGTTCAAGACCGGGCGTGCTGCAGCTGCTGTTGCAGGCCGTAATTATGTCATTCCTGATGACATCAAAGGAATAGCACTGCAAATTATATCTCACCGTATTAACATGAAGCCCGAGGCAAAAATTCGTGGAATTACTGGAATGCACATTGTCCGTAAAATTCTGTCCGAAGTACCCGTGCCGGTGATTCAACCTGCATGATGCCCACTCCCGGAAGGCTTGCATTGAAAGAGGAGGGCTCTCCTCCGTCTATTCATGGGAGGTGATTTCGTGATGAACCCGTACAAAATGGTCATGGCGGTCGCCAATCAAAAAGGCGGATGTGCCAAAACAACAACCGCAGTCAACATCGCTGCGGCGCTGGCCAAAGGCTCACGTCGTCAAGGACTTCCACCCGCAAAAGTTCTCCTCATCGATCTCGACCCACAAGGGAACTGCGCCACTTCGTTTGGACTTGAGAAAAAGAAGATTAAGAAAACGGTCTATGACTTGCTTGCCAACGATTCGGGAGAAGAACTTCCGTTGATGGAAGAATACCTCATTCCTCCGGACGAAATCACACGTTCAATGAGAGAAGCATGGTCCAACCGTAATGGTGGGAAAAAGGTCCCTGATTCAATCAATGCAGGTCACCTTTGGCTTCTTCCCAGCGACATTCACCTTTCCGGTGCTGAGATTGAACTGAGCCATAAAATCGGCCGAGAAACACGACTCCAAGAGGCTCTGTTACCCATCGCCGATGAATTTGATTACATCATCATTGACACCCCCCCCTCTCTTGGACTCCTGTCCATCAATGCCATGTGTGCAGCGAATTGGGTGATGGTTCCGGTCCAAGCAGAATACTATGCCCTGGAAGGTTTCAGCATGCTTATGAACTCAATTAAAATGATTCAGCGGCGTATCAATCGTAATTTGAAAATATTTGGAATCGTCATGACCATGGTAGATGCACGCTCCAAATTGAGCACGTATGTTTGCGACCAGGTCAATAAAAAGATGCCAAATAAGTTGTTTAACACGACTGTACGCCGTTTGGCAAAGGTCGCTGAGGCGCCTTGGAGTGGAGCCCCAACCGTCATTCTCAACAAGCCCACAAATTCCGGAGCCGGCGCAGGTAGCTTGGAGTATTGGACCCTAGCAAAGGAAGTCCACCAGCGCGTTCAAACCATGCGAAGAGAGTTCGGAGTGGTTGAAGAATCACGTTTGCGCAAAGAACGAAGCATCCGTTAAGTTGGGTTCGGCTTCCACCATAATACCCGAGAAAACCGCCTCGGTGTCTGTGTTGTCTTCGCACAGGTTAAGTATGCAACCAAGACAAGCGCCCACTGGGTTATCTGTATGACTGGTGAAGGCATGACTTCTGTAAGTGTGAGTTACGAGATTCGTAGGCAATTAAACACCATACGTACAACCGGAAGTCACCGTAGCGTCAATGATTTACTCAATGACATGATTCGAACCCATAAAATGCTCAAGATGAAAGGGGAAATTGACACCTTGAGGGAACGGATGAAACAAGCGGTTGATGTTGATGTAGAGCATCTTGCAGAGCGTCTAAATCTTGCCCCGTTTAAGGTGTGAGATTCAATGATGTCATGGCGCCCACCCGGTTACAGATTCACTGCCCGTGAATTGGTCAAAGCACTTTGTAGCGACGAGACCGACGAGTCAAAACTCCTGATGGCGGCAATCTATGGTAAAGTGGAACTGTTCGCTGACTCAACCGCATGGAACGGTTTCTTATGGCTCGTCATGAGCACAGCCAAGATAGAAGGAAAGCCAATTTACACTGGAATTGAACTCGGTGCACTCAAAGAGTGTCTTCCGATTGTTTGGGTCTAGTTCTTGCCGTACTTAGCCAACCACTCATGGCCGTACCAGCGCCATTGATCCATGGTCCAACCATCTGGCAACCCCTCATCGGGAAGCGGTGGCGCCTCATCGGGAAGTGATGCTTCCTCTACAACTTCTGAAGATGGTTCGGAAGGAGTTGCTTGGGCTGGAATTCCGGCAATGTCCTCGATGCTTTCTTCATCATAATTGATATCAGCAGTCTCTCCAGTGTTCTCGCCTTTTTTGAGTTCCATATCACCAAAACCATCGTCTTGAGGTTCGAAATTAAGTTGCTGTACATCGTCATCCCAAATGTCATCAGAGATGATTCCACCTTCGGCAGAAATACCCGCTTTGCCTTCAAGTGCCTCTTTTGATGCACTGGATGATTGAGATACTGTGACGCCTCCGTATACCTTCTGAGATGTTGATGCCTTTCTTTTACCCATCACATAAGCAACCAAGAGGATAATTGCTGTCAAACCACCAAAGGTTGCAAGTCCAACTTTGATGACTTGATCAAGAACTTCATCATCGACGTTTAACCCAGATGTGCCGCTTGTATCTTCACTGAGTGATGCATTCCAGGCATAATATCCAAGCTCTTCCTCATCAACGAGATTTGCCCGATACGCCTGGTATGCAGGGTCATTCCAACCGATACAATCTTCTGAAGTGTCATTTTTATTGTTCAAACAATAATCTTGCTGTGTTGCTATGTTTGGGCTCGTATCGTCATAATCCGCATTGGAACCAACACCATCGCCATCCCCATCGTAGTGTTCATTGGGGTCTTTGTCCATGAGTGGTGATTCGGTTCGGTCAACCCAGCCATCGCCATCTTTATCCTCACACCCAAACGAAGGCGATTCTGCATATCCAATGCTGGTGTTCGCATCAATCACCCATGCTTTGGTCGATGTACCGTACTCCCAGGGGCATGAATCTGGAAGGTCTCCCTCGCTATCATCCCCATACCCATCACTGTCTTGGTCCTCCCATTGAGTTGACTGGGAAGGAAGCGCGTCGGCTCCATCAACCGCGGTCCAATCCTCGTCCGGGTTGGAATAACCATCGAAATCAGTATCTTGACAACCGAACCGGTCCTCAGTGGAAAAGCCGTTTATTGTGGGGCAACTGTCTGGTCTAAAGCCGAGGGGGTTGTCTCCATATCCGTCAGAATCTGTATCTGCCCATTGCGTCGCTTCATCTGGGAAGACATCGCCATCAAGTCCGTTAGAATTGTCACCGTAACCATCGCCATCAAGGTCGCTCCATTGGTCAGCATTGTTTGGGAAGAGATCCGAATTGTTACCTACTGGATTGTCACCGTATCCATCACCATCAGTGTCTGCCCATTGTGTCGCTTCATCTGGGAATGTATCTGGATTCATTCCATTTTGGTCATCTCCGTAACCGTCTCCATCCCTGTCTGTGGTCTGTGTTGGGTCATTGGGGAAATCATCGTTAAGGTCGTTGACGCCATCCATATCTGAATCCAGGTCATAGAATGTGATCTTTGTAGCCGTAGGAGTGCTTCCTACGATAAACAGTTGTCCCATAAAGGTAGAAACATATCCGACCACATCACCTGCTCCTGAATACGTTATTGTTTCAGTGAAGTTCGTCATATTAACGAGAGACAGCTTGCCTTGCTTTGCCCCGATGACATACATGTCATTACCTTGCTCGGACATGAATGTAATTTGCTTTGAGTGCGTGAGTGACAGGCTCTGGACATTCCAAGAATCTGTATTATATTTGTAAATTGTACCTCCTGTGGTCCCTGCAAGAAGCGTACCGTTCGATGTTTCCACGAGAGTAGAAATAATCCCCGTGGAGTCAGTAAGTGTGGTCAGCAATTGTCCTGTATCGTCATGAATGTAGATTTTCTTATCATAGGATGCAAGTGCGACTCGCCCATCGGTCAGGATTTCAAAAGCGCTGATTCCTTGGGAGATTGTCGTTGTTCCAGTGCCTGTTGCGATGGAGGATGAATATTCCTCGGCCCTACGCTTTCCAGCATATTGTGCGAGCCAAAGATCACCCTGATGGTCAAATTCCGCATCGTTAACTGGGTCTGGCAGAGAGATGTTTTCAGTAATCGCCTCTGTACTCAACTGAACTACAAATGCGCCTGTTTGGTGAGACACGGTAACCAATTCGTTGGCATCATCAATACGAGCATCATTGGCATCAACGTTCAAGAAGAGACTCCATTGGGCCGAAAGAACACCGTCATTGAGAGCATTGATGCTTACATTCCCCTCGTCATCAACAGTCAAAATATTGCCGTCGTCAAGCACTGACCACAGGACAAGAGCACGATCCAATTCGTCGGTTTGTCCTGCATTTGTGATGTTTGGTAATTGAGCACCGACGTTCCCCATTGCTGCACTTTGAAGGCAGAGAATGAACACAGCAATAAGAACAGATGCGCGCTTCATGTATTACCGGTATCCATCTTATGATATGAAAAGCGCGTATGATTGTGAAGGCAAATCAAACGGTCAATCTTCGTCTTCTTCATCAAGACTTTCTGGAACCATGGTCTTTACAGGCGCCTTGCTAACTGGAGTTAGCGTCCCTTTGACCGGGCGTAAAGAAGCGGTTGGACGTCCTGCTGAAGTGGAGGGCGGGGGGCCACGTTTCTTTGCCGCCACCAAGGTTTTGCCTACAGGAGTCAGCGTAGAGGTTTTCACAGGCGTTGATGCAGGATTAAGAACACCTCGAATCGGTCGCAGCAATCTGTCTTCAAGAGTTTGATATTCTTCTTCTGATTCTTGTTGTGCTTGGATGACCTCTTCGTCGGCCTCAGCCTGTTCCATTGCGATGTCTTCTTGAGGTTTGATTTCCGCAGGCGATTGACCAATCGGTTGACGGACATTACGAACTGGAGGGACAATCGGTTGACGGACATTACGAATCGGTGGAGCCACTGGCTGTGCACCAACCAACGGTTTTGCACTTGTTGAAGGCGCCCTCATTCCACCAAGACCCAAACGCGGTTCTGGCTGCTGATTTTGTTGCCCTGCAAGTCCACGAAGTGGGCGTCCTGCTGCCGCACCAAGTCCATCGGGTCGAGCACCCAATGCAGTCGGGTCCATCGCACCGCTTCCAAATGCCGCCGGAGCTTGTCCTGAGATCGATTGCATCCACTTCTGTCGCTTTTCAGCCCGAGTATCGGTCGATTGTAAGGCGCTGAATTCTTGCTCACGGGTACGAAGTTCGGTTTCGTCCATGTCAATTTCTGATTGGATTTGTTGACTGACTGCATCGCGCATCTTTTCTTCAGCCATATCCTTGAAGGAATCCATCTTCTCTGAAAGACCCTTGAGGCGGTCTCGTATTTCGGCACGCTTCAAACCAAGTTGGCCTTCAATCTCTGCCCTGATTTGGGATTCTCGCTTACGGACATCAATAAGTGCCTTGTTGCGCATGATTTCTTCGCGCTTGTCAAGTTGGCGCTCAAGTTGAGTCGCAACTTCATCTTCCTTACGAGTCTTGAATTCACGTAGGCGCTCTTCCATTTCAACTTCCAACTCAAGTGTCGTTTCTTCTTTGAGCAGGTCAAGGTCGGTCTCATACGTGAGGCGTTCATTTCTCAACTGAGCATCAACTTCAGACATGATGGCCTTTCTTGCTGCAGCTTCTCTTGACTGGTATTCAAGATCAAGACGCTCTGTCCAATCGTTCTTATTGGCTCCATATTGTGCCTCAAGTTGTTCTCTAAGTTCTGCCTCTCGCTCATACCTATACCGAGAGAGGCGGTTCTGAATTTCTGCTTCTCTAGCATTTCGGTATGCCTGGAAATCATGTTCCATACGATGGTCGAGTTCGGCTTCAATCTCATCGTGCAATGAGCGAGATATATCTTCAACAGCCTTGCTAAATGTCAGGTCATACTTTGCCTTCAAGCGTGCCTTACGCTCTGCCAATTTAGACGATTGTTGCTCGTCCAATTGTTGTTCTATTTCCGTTCGAAGGTCACTTCGGCGTTTTGCAATTGCCAATTCTATGTCTTCTCTCATACGGTCTTCGAGATCGTCTGTTTCCTTACGCAATTGATGTTCAATATCCGATTGAAGTTGTTGAGCAATGTCTTCCTCAAGCCTTAGACTTCGGCGCTCAAATTCAACTTTGAGACGTGCTTCACGCTGCTTGAGGCGTTGACGAAGTTGTTGCTCCAATCGAGTTCGTATGCCTCTGCGCAACTGATCCTCGCGTTCAGTGAGAAGAGCTGCGTGCCCTTCCTCAAGACGCGAGACCTCTCGTTCCTCCATTTCTACAAAGCGTTCTTCCATCTCTTGAGTCAGTGTTGATTCAATGTCTCGTAACCGATGTTGCAACTCTTGATTGTATTCGAGAGAAAGGCGCTCTTTTTGAATGGAAAGACGACGTTCATGTTCGTCATGAAGTTGAGATTCAATCGTGGCCTTGATCTGTTGTTTCCTCTCTTCAAGGAGTTTATCTTGCTCGACTTCATGTTGGTCCCTTAGAGCACCGATTTGCCGGTGGAGGCGAAGGTCAAGTTCTTGACGCATTCTGGATTCTTCCATAGCAAGAGCGTCCCGTTCCATTTGCTCCAACTCCTCCTCCATGTTGCCACGAAGTTCATGTTCAAGAGCATCCAAAGTCATCTCATGTTGGGTTGCAAGGTCCTTCGCCATCGCATCCTGCATGGCATTAACGCGCTCAGTAATTGCTTGTTGACGAAGACGACGTTCTCGGCGTAAATCGGCTCGCAATCGCTCTTCTTGCCGGAATCTCGCCTGAGTTCCTAACGCCTCATCAAGACTTGGTGTTGAACTTGCAGTGAACTGGGAACGAAGGGACGCAAGCGTCACGCGTTCCGTGTTCTCTCGGCGCATCTGCGCCGCCCTTACGGCATCGTTGCCGTGGCTTTCGCTCACTGTCATTGGAATCCCATCCACTTCTTCATGGACTTCTCTTCATAGATAAGGAGCGCGACGAAACCGAGGCAATAAAGCCCTCTTTCAAGACCTAATTTCCGCGCGCCGAACGGTCATTTAGAAGCGAACTGTGAATTCTGAATCACAGGCGGGACATTCTATTTCTCGCTTTCCAGGCCGACGCTTCATGCGCAATTGCCGTTGACAACCTGGGCACGTGATCTCAACCCTCGGAACTTGTTCTGTCAAGGTAAAATAGCAGTCGCACATACCGCATTTGAGGTTTGCAGGCCTTGAATCAACTCCTGCGACAAGTACCTTGGAGCATTTTGGGCAACTGACCTTTTCTTCCATCCACTTGCGGCGCGTTACAGGGTGGTCAATGCGCACTTTTGCATCGCAAAGGGTGCAAACGATCTCACCCAATTTCATAGGCAACATGCCTTTGCATTTAGGACAGGAAAGCGGGGGTGGAGATACTTTGGATTCTATGACGAATTCTTCGGACATAAGATACACCTCGTATTCAGCTCTTCTTTGAATACAATACCAAACGTTCCGGGATGAAATTCCACGGGATATCTAAGGTCAATCCAAATTCATCCGAAAGACGAGCAATCAGTTGTTTGGCACTCACTTGATCTCGTGAACCCTCAAGATCAAGCACGATAACTTCACGGCCTTCTTCATCGATGGCTAGAGATGCCATTGTGGTGGAGATTGCAGAGGCTGCGGGAGCGGCGCTAGGAGATGGGGAAGAACGGGGGGGTGCATCAGTCACATTGAGCAATTCGGGAAGGTCCACGCGCTGATTGAGCCTCCACCAGCGGGCTCGGCCTTGGTCACGGTGATTTTCAACCAAATCAAGCGAGGCCAATTTTTTCAGATGATGGTAGAGATTGTAGCGGTCGACTCCGACTGCCTTTTGCAATTGAACGGTGCTTCGCTCTTCGGTGGTAGCCAACTCAATGTAGACTGCACGTCGCGTAGGATGGGCCAACGCGGTCGTAATTGGGTCCCCTCGCACTCGTGCCATCGTCCCACCTAATTCGCAGATTGGCTCTTAGGGTTTGAAGATGTCGCGGGAATTAAACCGAATTTGTATTCGATTTACCAGAAAAATATCGTTGTCTTAGTGAAGAAAAGGCGTCCTTTGTATCTCCAACCATGGCCCGCAGTGTTTCTTTGAGCAACGGGATTGATTGGCCATTTTTGGCAAGTCTTGCACCATTGAGAATTACAAGCAAGACCGACGCTTCATGGATGAGGACTCCGACCCAAAGCTGGTCATACCATCCCTGTACAACTGCGAAAACAAGAACGAGCGTGATAGCGACAGAGAAGAAAAGATTCTGGACAAGGGTCCTTTGGGCCTTCCGGGCAAGGTCAATCATTTCGGTAAGCATGCTGGGGTCGTCTCCGGGAATCAATACATCCGCCGCCTCAAGGTTGACCGATTCTCCAGTTCCAACGGCAACACCTACATCTGCAACAGCAAGAGCTGCAGCATCGTTGAAACCATCACCAACCATCATCGTCACATTTGATTTTGAACGATTGCGAACCCACTTCACCTTCTCTTCCGGACTTAGGCCACCATGGGCGGCTGATTCTGGAAGACCAACCGACCGAGCAAATTGAGAAACTGCTTCTTGATGGTCGCCCGATAGAATCTCAACTCGTATGTTACGGGTATTCATAGATGCTATGAGGCGGTCTGATCCCTGCCGAGTGTCATCATGGATGAAGGTCACAAGAGCGATTGCTTCGCCGTCTTTAACCAACAAACTTGCACCGTGTCCTTTCGATTGTGCTTCGGCAAATGTTGAGGCGAGGTTTTGCTCAACATTCACTCCCATTTCTTCTGCTTTATCTGGCCTAATAAAGGCAACATGAGAGCCATTGTAAACGCCTTCAACCCCAGCATCTATGTCCTTGATTTGGGCGATTTGGGCGGGCTTGACCCCTTCGGAATCGCAGTGACCCGCAATGGCAAGCGCATAGGGGTGAGAAGAACGTGCTTCAAGGCCCATCATGAGTTGTAAGGCTGAATTTTTCCGGCGTTTCTTAGCCATAACAATGGCCCCAATGGTAGGTCGCCCCGAAGTCAAGGTCCCTGTTTTATCCAAAAGAACTGAATTCACCCTTGCCATCCTCTCAAGTGCGTCGCCACCTCGGACAATAACTCCCTTATGTGCAGCATTGGACAAGGCCGCAGCGTGAGGGACTGGGGTTGCAAGAAGAAGAGCACATGGACAAGAAACTACCCAAAGTAAAAGGATGATTTTCCAATCATCTGGATAGATGAAGTACCACACTGCAAAGGCTCCGACCAATACAAATGGGACCCAAATGGCTGTGAATTTCTCAATGCCGCTCTGCAGTCGAGGTGGAGCCTCTCGGAATGAATGAACGGCATCGATCAGTCCAGAAAGGCGGGTTTGGTCTCCTACCGCAGTAACCTCACAAATCACCGGCCCACGAGCCAGCACAAGTCCTGCTTCAATCTCATCACCAATACCAACATCAACAGGTACGGATTCACCGGTAAGCGGTGCTTTGTCCAAAGCTCCTTTCCCTTCCACGACCCTGCCGTCTGCTGGAATTAATTCACCGCTGCGAATCTCAATCCTATCGCCTTTGTGAATCAGATCAATAGGAACCATTTCCGTATCTTGAGTCACTTGGTTTAATGGAGCAGATGCTGCTAAAGGGGGTTCGCTACCGGCTATCGAAAAGGAAACTCCTGAAGTTTGACCGATTGCATTTGGTTCAAGGATTAACGCGTTGTTTGTTAGTCTTCGAGCGGTACGAGGCAACCGGTCTAAGCCACCTTGCATCGCTTCACGTGCCTTGAGCAGAGCGTCTCCCTCCAAGTGGGCTGTGAACGCAACAAGAATAACGACAATCAGCGCTTCTTCCCACATCCCTAGAACCCCAGCTCCGACAACTGCTAAACTGGTAAGAACCTGGAAGCCCATTTGTCGATTACGCAGTGATGCAAGTGCTTCTTTAAACATCTGAAGACCCCCTATGAAAATACCTGGGATGGAGAGTATCCCAACAACGATATGGTTCACCTCAAACATCTCTGCCAAGATGACGATCAAGAGAATAGGTAGAGCAATACCTCCTCCAATCAACCTCCATTGGTCGGGACGTAGCCGATTTGAGCGAGCGACTGAATATTGTGGTTCTTCCCCAACAATGTGTTTCAAGGCTCTATCTCTTGCTTCAAACATTTCTTTTGATGCATTACCAACGAGTTGGAGAAGTATACGATTGTCATCACTGACTTCTGCATCAAGGACTCCGGGTTGTTGTTTGAAAAGCCGTTCCAGTTTTTGTGGAGGGAGGTTGTTTCTATGAGCAACTGAGTTCGCTCGTACTCCAACCAACTCATGATGCTCAACATCGGGGGCATGTCCAAGTGACCGTAAAACGGACGAGACTTCAGCAAGAGGGCCGTTTTCCAATTGGAGTTCGAACCGAACTTCTCCAGATGTGGCAGAAACATAGGGTGAATCCACTTGTTTCATGTTTGAAAGTGCCCCCATGGCTTTTGCAGCACAGTCTGGACAGTCCATTCCAAGCAAAGGCCAACTCACTGAAAAACTGCCTGAAAGGCTCTCAACAATGGTTGTATCAACAACTTCACCCGTCAATATTGGTTCAGATTCCTTGACTTTGGGTTCTTTCTTAGGTTTGGATTTAGGAGGTCGTGAAATCCTTGATTCCGGTTCATCGTCTTCCAGTGACAGAAAGACTTCATCGCTAGAATCTCCCGCCATAAAATTACCAACCTGTCTGCATTCATCAACCCTCCCATGCAGTCAACTTCAACCATTGATTTTAGAGCGAATCTTCTTTCCGTTGGAATCCTTCGGCCAAACCATGCAATGGCTCCCCGACGGTTGGTACCCCAAGATGGTCGCAGTGGACATTGACGGCACCCTCACCGATGACAAGAAGCGGCTTTCCATCATTGCAATCAATTCCCTCCGTAGGCTAGAAGAGCACGGGATACCTGTTGTCCTTTCGACAGGAAATGTTCGCCCAGTCGCCTACGGTTTGTGGAGATTTTTAGGACTCAGTGGGCCGATATGCTGTGAAAATGGCGGCGTTATTTGGCACTCAAATTGGGATGAAACGGTTGTGCGCGCCTCAGGAAATGAAGCATACGATGCGGCAACATGGCTTGCAACACAAATTGAGGGCCTTAACGCTGAAGGCATTGAATCAAACAAATGGAGAGAAAGCGAATGGTGTTTGTACCCAAATGAAGACCTTGATGCAATTACGGAAGCTCTCGGACGCAGTGTATGGTCACACCTTTCTGTGGTCCGCACAGGATTTGCCATACATCTGATGGACCCTGTCGTTAGTAAAGGACAAGGTTTGGCGGACATGTGTCAACGAATCGGTTGGGACAGAGATGACATCTTGTGCGTAGGGGATGCGCCAAACGATTTGTCAATGTTTGAATTCTGTCATTGGTCGGTGGCGGTTGGAGGTGCTTTTGATGTCGTGAAAGATGCGGCTGACGTTCAATCACCTCTCCCTCACGGAGAAACATTCGGGCCGCTTGTCGATGCAATCATCAATGCAAAAAACGCCTTGGGTTGAGCCTATGAGCAGAAAGGCAATGCTTGGTATTGATCTGGGCGGAAGTGGATTTCGTGTTGCTGCTTTTGATGCTGAAAGTGGGGAACTCCTGACCGATTTCATGCAGTTTGAACACGGTGATTTAACCGGCCCCGATGAAATTCTACCAAGAATCTGCGCAGCATTGAATCAAATCGAATGGAAAGGCCCTATTGGCCTTGGTTTTCCTGGTGCAGTAGAGAGAAAAAAAATCCTCACAGCACCAAATATTGGAGATGAGTGGTTGTCATCAGGTGTTGTTGAGCGATTGGAATCTTGTTGCGGCGGTCCGGTAACACTTGTCAACGATGCAGACGCTGTTGCGATTGCAGAATTTAATTTTGGAAGCGGGCAAACAGAACTTGGAACGGTCTTGACCCTCACCATTGGAACGGGCCTTGGAACCACGATTCACCGAAACGGGGAGCTCGTCCCCAACCTTGAGTATGGGCTTTTGGCCCATCCAACTCTTGACGGTACGCTTGAAGAACATGTTTCTGGTCGTGCTCGGTCTGCAAATAATTTATCGTTGGTCCAATGGGCCAAACAATTTCAAATTGGACTGAATTATTTGTGCCAACGAATTCATCCAGACCTCATCATACTCTATGGAGGTATCATGGAACACTGGGCTGATTTTCGCGGGCTTATTCAAGCCCCTTGCCCGATTCAACCCGCAACTCACCAGGGCACCGCTGGAGTCTTGGGCGCGGCGTTTGTGTCCATTCAGTATTTGGACGACTAATATTCCTTGGACAATTCCGAAAGAGTGAATGACGTGACCATTTGCATGGCTTGACCGTATTTCATTCGGCCAATGTATTCCTTAGTTTTGCCATGCGTAATTACACGCAATCGGAATTTGCACTTCTTCTTGGTACGACGCCTTCGGTGATGTTTGTAGAAATGAACGCCCACTTTGTAGGTACCTAGAGGTGCGCTTTCTTTCCAAACCACATTCTCAACTGGAGT
>MDTC01240288.1_pt1 | contig 14977 bp, 13 predicted proteins | sample 811181 | NCBI WGS metagenome assembly MDTC01 (sample SAMN05326644, study PRJNA326480) | marine metagenome | isolation source: seawater | place: Pacific Ocean: North | collected 2011 | reverse complement strand
CGGGTGGGGTCACCGCTCGCGCCTAGCGCCACCCGGTCGGCCGAGCCCGCAGGGCAACGTGTTGTTTCGTCAACGTCTCGGGGTCAGTCGGCTCGTCCGGCCCGGAGCTTCTCCAGGTCGGCGCGCTTGCGGTCGGCCATCTGCTCGAGCGATGCGCGGCGGTCGGGATCATCTGCCTCGTCCGCCAGCCGCTCCCAGAACGCGAGGCTCGACTGGGCGGACTCGATGTCCGTCAGCTCGCGTGCGCCGATCTCGTCCGCATACCGCTCCCGGTTGAGGTCCCACCGGTAGGTGCTCCGCTTGAACGCCCACTCTGGCCGCTCCGTGTCGGGCTGGCGCAGGTGGTAGCTGAGGTAGCGGACGGCCTGGCCGTCTCGCATGAGGGAGCCGTTGCTGACGCCGTAGCCGCCCTGGCCCATGCGCTCGACCCAGGCCTTGCAGCGGGAGAGGCCGTTGCTGTCGAACCCGCCCACGTCGGTCGAGCGCTCGAACCACACCTGACAAGGGTACTCTTCGCAGTCCACCCACGGGTGCGTCAGCCCGAGCTCCGGGCACGCGGCGACCAGCTCGTCGACTGCGGCGCGGACGCCGTCCGGGGTGTAGGCGGGGTCCAGATCTGCGGGAAAGGTCTCGGGCTCGCCGATGGCTTCGGCCTCCAGCGAGTTGTAGGCCGCGCGCAGCAGGGCGAGCTCGGTCGGGCACGTGGATGCGGGGTCTTCTATGGAGGGGACCGACGCGGACGCCGGGCCACCACCATCGCCATCGACGACATCATGGACGACCACGACCTCCTGTGCGGGTGCGTCGTACGGGCCTCGGAGGACCCAGCCGATCCCGACCCCGGCGATCAGGGTGGCTACGGCGGCCACGACGGCGATCCCGGCGGGGACGCCCTTCACTCTCCCGCTCCGTCCAGCTTCGCGAGCGCGTCCTCGTGGTAGGCGATGGCCGTGTGGAACATGTCGGTGTTCTCGCCGGCGTCTTCAGCCGCGGCGAGGCGGTCCAGCCAGAACGCCAGGTCTCGCTCGTGTCTCTCGCGTGGGGTCAGCTCTCTCGCGCCGGTCTCGTCGAGCAGTCGCTCCTTGTTGGCCTTGTTCCTCGTCTTCAGGCGGAGCTTGTGCTCATCGGTGTACTCGGTGCCGTCCGGTTGGGCGCTCAGGTACAGGTAGGCGAGTGGCTCGCCGTCCCGCATCAGCGAGCCGTTCCCCCAGGGCTGCGGTGGCGTGCCGTAGCGCCGCTCCCAGGCCGGGCAGGGCAGCTCCGAATTGCCGCCGCGCCCGACCTTGCTGACGAACCACGCACTGCACGGAAACTCGTCGCAGTCGATGTGACCGAGCTCCAGATCGGCGAGGTCGGGACACTCGCGCTGCAGGGCGGCGATCGCCTCCCGGAAGCCGGCTGGGGTGTACGCGGAGGGCAGGTTCTCGGGGAAGGGTCGCGGCGGGCCGTACGCCTCGCGCTCGAGGTTGTCGTAGGCGGCGCGGAGCAAGGCGAGCTGGGAAGGGCAGGCATCCGGCGCCGTGGAGGCAATGGGTGAGAATGTCGAGTTGGAATACTCATTATTGGGGAGGTGCCCCGTCGCGGTCGTCCGGTCGTCCGGTTGCGTCGGGCCGTGGGCGATCCAGCCGATCCCGACCCCGGCGATCAGCGCAACCACCGCGCCTCCTGCGATCAACGCGCCTGGAACCTCCACATGCCCTCCCGGGTCGAGCGTAGCACGCGGGCGCCTTCCCGAGGCGGTTACGCCCTGCGCTGGAGGCACCCGCCGTGATCTTCCTCGACTTCCTGCTCGCCCTGCGCGAAGAAGGCGTTCCCGTCGGCCTCGGCGAGTGGCTCGCCTTCCTCCGGGGCCTGCGCCAGGGGCTCGCGCTCGACATCGACGGGCTCTACGGTCTGGGCCGCGCCGTGCTCTGCCGGACCGAGGCCGACTATGACGCCTACGACCTGGCCTTTGCGCGCACATTCGAGGGCATGGTCCTGCCGGACGACGTCAAGGACCAGCTGATGCAGTGGCTGGCAGACGCGTTCGACGGCGAGGAAGGCACCCTCGACCCCAAGCAATATGCCTCGCTCGACGAGCTCATCGCCGACTTCCTCGAGCGCCTGCGCACCCAGACCGAGCGCCACGATCGCGGCAATACCTGGATCGGCACCAGGGGCAGCTCGGCGTTCGGCAACAGCGGCAAGGCGCCCACCGGCATCCGGATCGGCGGCGAGGGCGGCGGAGGGCGAGCCATGCGGGTCGCGGGGGAGCGGCGCTGGCAGAACTACCGCTCGGACCGGACCCTGGACATCCGCGAGCTCCAGGTGGCCCTGCGGATGCTGCGAAGCCTCGCCCGAGAAGGCGCCTTCGAGCTCGACCTGGACGACACCATCGACGCGACGGCCAAGAACGCGGGCGACATCGAGCTCATCGAGCGCCGCACCCGCGAGAACCGCCTGCGGGTGGTCCTGCTGATGGACGCCGGCGGCAGCATGGCGCCCCACGCGGAGAAGGTGGAGAAGCTGTTCAGCGCGATGAAGGCGGTCAAGACGTTCCGCTCGCTCGACGTCTGGTACTTCCACAACTGCCCGTATGGCTCGCTGTACCGCGACTACATGGAGATGGACCGGGTGCCGACCGAGGAGGTGCTCGCCCAGCTGACCCCCAAGCACCGGCTGATCTTCGTCGGCGACGCGAGCATGGCGCCCCCAGAGCTGTTCAGCGCGTGGGGCTGGTCGGGGAGCGACGCGCCGAGCGGGCTCGACTGGCTCAAGCGCTTTCGGCAGGCGTGCCCCGGGGCGGTGTGGCTGAACCCGGATCCGCCGAAGTGGTGGAATCATCCGACGGTCTCGGCGATCGGGAACCTGTTTCCCATGTTCGAGCTGACGGTGGAGGGGCTGGAGGGGGCGGTGCGGAAGCTGCGGCAGGCGAGGGTGGCGTGAAGGGCGCGGCGGGGCGAGTTTCGAGTTTCGAGTTTCGAGTTTCGAGGTCCGCTGGCGATGGGTCGCGTGGGTTCGGGCCGGGGAGTGGCGGGTCGGTCTCCAGTCTCCAGTCTCCAGTCGCCAGTGCTTGGAGCTCTGCGGGCTGGGTGGTCGGGATCGTGCTGGCCGTCGGTGTGGGTGGCGGGGCGTGTGGTGGGGGCAAGGCCGGCGGTGCGGCCGCTTCCAGTGTCGAGGTGGAGGCGCAGGGCGTGGAGGCCGACTCGGCTCGAGACGGTGGGGGCGCTGCCAAGGGTGACGAAGTCAGCGGCGATGAAGCCACCACCTCCGCCGGCCAGTCGGAGTCGGTAGCAGGCACGCCCTACGCCGAGCCTGTCGGCGTCCAGCAGCCGGTGCGGCGGCTGACGGATCCGGATGAGGGGCTGACGGTGGGGGGGTGGACGGAGCTTGCGCCGGGGCTCGAGGTGGGGGTGTTCCACAGCGAGGTGGCGCACGTGGTCGGGGACGGGACGATCCGCGTGGTACGCATCGATCCGGGCAAGCGGGAGCTGGTGGTGCGGTCCGCGGTGCTCTCGCAGTCCAGCTGGCAGGGGGCGGACGGCTGGGCCCAGAACGAGGGTCTGCTCGCGGTGATCAACGCGTCGATGTTCCACCCGGGCGGGGAGAGCGTGTTTGCCCTGCGAACCCCCGAGGGCAGCCACCCGACCGCCTGGCGCGATGACGCGTCCGCCGCATTCCTGGCTGGACCGAAGGGTGAGGGGGCCGCGCCTGCCAGGCTCATCGACACCACCTGCGCCGGCCAGGACCTGGTCGCCACCTACACGACCGCAGTCCAGGGCTGGCGCCTGCTCGGCTGCGACCGCACCCCGATCTGGAAGCGCAACGCCAAGGTCTGGAGCCACGCCCTGATCGGCGCCGACGGCGCGGGCAACATCCTCTTCATCCACGCCCGCACACCCTGGAACACCCGCGTCTTCACCGAGATCCTGCTCGACCTGCCGCTGGACGTCCGCACGCTGATGTACGCGGAAGGCGGCCCGGAGGCGTCGCTCGTGGTGTCGACGGACGGCGTCGAGCGGGTCTGGGTCGGCAGCTACGAGACGGGGTTCACGGAGCACGACCGGAATCGGCTGGCGTGGAACCTGCCGAGTGTGGTGGGCGTGAAGTAGCGGCGGGGCGAGTATCGAGTATCGAGTATCGAGTTTCGGGTTTCGAGCTGGCCTCTGGCGTGGTGTCGCGTGGCCTCGAGGCGGGGGAGTGGAGGGGCGGTCTCCAGTCGCCAGTCTCCAGTCTCCAGTCCCACGGCATCGAGGCAGTGCGCGCACCGATGTGCGCTCGGACCTTGTCACCAGTGCGTGCGTTGGGAGGGAGCGAGCGCGCTGCGCGGCTCGCGGGAGCAATCCGTTTCGAGCTCGGCTGTTCCAGGCGAGCGAGGTTCCCGATAGCACCGACGGTGTCGCGGCCGGCACATCGTCACAGGGCCCGCCGATCCGCCCACGGACTGGAGACTGGAGACTGGAGACTGGAGACCGGCCCGCCACGACCTGCTGAGCTGCTCTGTCCACCGGCCCACGTCGTGAGTCGGCTCGCAATCCGCTGACCGACAGCTCGATCCCGCCCGCAGAGCCACCGCCGCACGCCAGCGGAGACTCGAAACTCGAAACTCGAAACTCGAAACTCGAAACTCGAAACTCGGAACTCCGCCTTCGAAGCCCCTACTCACACCCCTCCGCCCGCCACACCCCTCCCGCCACCTCCTCCCACTCCGCCAGCCCCTCGGGCTGCTCCTCCAAGAACGCCCAGCAGACCCCGTGATCCTCCGTCAGCGCACGCACGCGTACCGGGTCCAGCTGATCCATCCACAGGGCCGCGGGGGCGCGGCAGGTCCAGGCGTGGAGCAGGGGCTCGCGGACGAAGGCGCGCTGGCCGGCGGGGACCTGCTCCCAGGGGGCGCAGTCGGGAAGGGGAGGTTGCAGGCCCATGAAGGTGAAGCCCGTCCACAGGGCACAGGCCAGCCAGGCGGACAGCAGCAGGCCGCGGGTGAACCAGGGGTGGTAGCCGCGCCAGGCGTGCAGGCGGTCGGCGAGGGCGCCGAGGCCGATGGCGAGGAAGACTGCGTGGGCGGCGAGGAGCGCGATGCCGGTTCGCTCGAGGGTGCCGCCGAGGGTGACGGCGGGGGCGAGGATGCCGGTGATGATCGGCACCACCACGAAGCCGGCGAGCCAGGGCCAGACGATGGGCTGGTCCCGTCCCTTCCAGGCTCCCCACGCGAGGAGTGGCGCAAAGAGCAGCATCGCCGCCCATCCCCAGAGGAAGGCGACGCCCCACATCGCGTCGATCGCCGCGAGGCCGCGCTCGGCGAGGGTCGGGGCGCCATCCGGTCCCAGGAAGATCGCGTCGTAGGTCATGGCCTGGGCGGACGACTGGCGCAGGGTCCAGAACGTGTCGCCGCCGACCAGCGCGCCTCGGGCCCACCACAGGGCGGTCACCAGCGGTCCGATCGCGGCCACGGCGAGGGCGCGCCACCCCCGGAAGCCCGTCGCCAGCGCCATGCCCATCAGGAACCCGTCGTTGCGCACGAGCGCCACGGCGGCCACCGCGAGCGCAGCCAGCTCCCAGCGCTTTCGGCTCACGCCCAGCAGGGCCATCGCGCCGAGCACCGCGGTCAGGGCGTACACGTCGGTCGAGCCCAGCTGGCGGATCCACGCCCCCCCGGTCGCAGCGAGGATGCCTGCCACCAGCGCGGTCTCGGAGCGCAGCCCCAGGCTCTTCGCCAGCTGCCAGGTCAGCGGACCCACCAGCGCGGCGAGCAGGATCACGGTGACGAGGCCGTTCCCGCCGAGGGCGATCTCGGGCACCAGGATCCGGCTCGGCAGGGGGAGCCAGTAGAGGTCGGGCGGACCGCCGAGTCCAGCCTCGGGAGCGGCCAGGGTCCACAGCACGTCGAGGCTGCCGCCCCGCCCCTCGGTGACGCTGCGCGCGGTCAGCCGGTAGTAGGCGGCGTCCCAGTCCCACGGCCACGGTCGCAGGATGGCCCAGGGCAGACGCAGCGCCACCCCCAGGACCGCGAGGGCGATGGGGGTGGCAGGGGACTCGGCGAGCTTCATGGCCCCCAGCATAGCTCCGGCGGGCGGATCACACGCCCAGGGTCTGGGCGACCCGGCGCCGGCTGGACGAGAACGTCAGCACGTCGAGCGCCATGCGGTAGCGGTGCTTGTCGACGACGGCCGGGTACAGGGCGATGAGCGCCTGCTCCTTGTGGCTGTCGAACGTCAGCATGTTCGCCAGCGCCCGGGCCTCGTCGGTGGTCAGCCGCGCGCGGCCGGCCACGCCCCGGAGGACCTCGAGCTTGTCGTTGTCGAAGCGCTCGCGCTGCACGAGGACGCGCATGTCCTGGTAGTCGAGGAAGGACATCTGGTAGTGGGGCGGGGGGCCGGGCCGTCGGGGTGGACCGTCCATGCCGCCCGTGCGTTCGAGCTGGTTCAGCAGCCGATCGATGCGGTCGACCCGCTGCTCCAGCTGGGCGCGCAGGTGCGGGTGGCGCACCATGTCCAGCTCCTGGTCGAGCAGCTGGACCTGGGCCTGGGCCCGGTCGAGCAGGCCCTCGGGGGTGTGGTTGGAGACGGCCGGGCCGGCGGCGCCGATGAGGACGAGAGCAGCGAGAGCGAAGCGGTTCATGGTGACCTCCTGGTTGGGTGGCCGTGGGACGCGAGCCGAGCGGGACCATTCGTGCAGCGGTGGTCATCGGTGGTCACCGGATGTCGACAGGGCGGGTACCGGCGGCGCGTGGTCGCAGCGGGTTTGCCGGTCCAGACGGGCTCGGCTACCCTTGCCGGCCCCGCTCGGAGGTCCCGATGTTCGGCGAGATGGTCCTGTTCACCGGCAACGCGAACCCGGAGCTCGCCCGAGGCATCGGACGCAGCCTGGGCCAGCCCCTCGCCCCGGCCCAGACCGGCCGCTTCAGCGACGGGGAGACCCGGGTGGAGCTGAAGGCCAACGTCCGCGGCCGCGACGTGTTCCTCATCCAGCCCACCTGTGCGCCGGCGAACGACAACCTGATGGAGCTGCTGATCATGGCCGAGGCCTGCAAGCGCAGCTCTGCCGGCCGGATCACGGCGGTGGTCCCGTACTTCGGCTATGCGCGCCAGGACCGCAAGGTCTCTCCCCGCGCCCCGATCAGCGCCCGCCTGGTCGCCGACCTCATCCAGGCCGCCGGCGTCGACCGCGTGCTGACGATGGACCTGCACGCCGGCCAGATCCAGGGCTTCTTCAACATCCCGGTCGACAACCTCTACGCCCGGGGCACCTTCTTCCGCTACCTCCGCGACGAGATCGTCCAGGACCGCGCCAACACGGTGGTCGTATCCCCGGACGCCGGTGGCGTGGAGCGCGCTCGCGGCTTTGCCAAGCTGCTGGGCTGTGGCCTCGCCATCATCGACAAGCGCCGTCCGCAGGCCAACGAGCTCGAGGTCATGCACATCGTCGGTGACGTCAAGGGCATGCGCGCGGTCATCGTGGACGACATGATCGACACTGCCGGCACCATGACCAAGGGCGCCAAGGCCCTGGTGGACCACGGAGCCAAGAGCGTGTTCGCGGTCGCCACCCACCCGGTGCTCTCCGGGCCGGCCCACCAGCGCATCGCCGAGTCGGTGTTCGACAAGGTGATCGTGACCGACAGCATCCCGAACGACGCCAAGGGCGTCGCCTCGTCGAAGATCCACGTCCTGTCGGTGGCCCCGCTGCTGGCGGAGGCCATCCGCTCCATCCACTTCAACGACTCGATCTCCCGCCTGTTCGTCGATCGCGACGAGTAGGCGGCGCGGCGGCGTGGGCGAGGCTGGAGCCGGTCCGCCGACTTCGGCCTCCGACCGGGCGGGGGAGCGCTGTGGCGCCCTTGACACCCTGACGGTCCACCGTTACCTCGCCGCCGCTTCGGAGCGGGTCCCTGCGGGCCCGTGACGCCAACCACACACGTCCCGGCCCATACAGGCCCGCCAGTCCAGGGGACGACTTCTCCCGCGACGCCACCCACGGCGTCGTGAGGCGGGTCGGTTCGCAGACGGCAGCCTGGACCCCCCGGGAGCGAGAGGGTGACGATGCATACTCTGGCCGCCGAGACCCGGAACGAGGGCACCGGCAAGTCCATCGCGCGCAAGATCCGCGCGGAGGGCAAGATCCCCGCTGTGGTCTACGCCCACGGGAACGAGTCCACCTCGATCACGGTCGATCCGGACGCCCTGACCGAGATCTTCCGCAAGACCCAGGACCGCAACACGGTCGTGCACCTGGAGATCGGCGATGACAAGGTGCCGACGCTGATCCGCGAGGCTCAGCGCCACCCGGTCAAGCGCGACATCCTGCACGTCGACTTCTACCGGCTCGATCCGGGTCAGGTGGTCGAGGTCATGGTCCCCATCGCCGGCGTCGGTCGTGCGGCGGGCATGTCCATCGGCGGCCGTCTCCGCCTCATCCGTCGCGAGGTCAAGGTGGTCTGCGCCTGGGAGAAGATCCCGAGCGTGATCAACTACGACATCACCGAGATGAACATCGGCGACATGGTCAAGGCCAGCGAGCTGACCCTGCCCGAGGGCGTGGAGCTCGTGCTCAAGCACGACTTCAACGTGATGAGCCTCTACGGCAAGCGCGCCCCCGCCAAGAAGAAGTAGCAAGTCGTGCACCTCGTCATCGGCCTCGGCAACCCCGGCAGGAAGTACGATCAGACCCGGCACAACGCTGGGTTCCTGGTCGTGGATCGCCTGGCGGAGCGCGGTGGCGAGCAGGTGGCGACGAAGCAGCTCGGTGCGCTCGTGGGCAAGGCGCGGATCGGCGGCCAGCCCGCCGTGCTCGCCAAGCCCCAGTCCTTCATGAACCTGTCCGGACAGCCCGCGGTCTCGCTGCGCGGCTGGTACAAGGCCGAAAACGCCGACATCGTGGTCGTGCACGACGATGTCGACATCCCCTTCGGCGAGATCCGGGTCAAGCAGGGTGGTGGGCACGGAGGCCACAACGGCCTGCGGGACCTGAACAAGCGCCTGGGCAGCGACTACGCTCGCGTGCGCTTCGGCGTCGGGCGGCCCCCCGAGGGCTGGGACACCGCCGACTACGTGCTCGGAAAGTGGACCGGTGAGGAGTCCGACCTCCTCGACGGCGTCCTCGACCGGGCTGCAGACGCGGTGGAGGCCGTCCTCAGGGATGGCGCTGTCGCCGCCATGAACACCTACAACGCGCGTGCCGAACGGGGCGCCGCGGGGAGCAGTCCGGGCCTCTCCTAGGCTCCGGTGGAGGGATCAGTGGTTCCAGAGATCGTCCAATACGGGCAGTACGCCGTGCCCGGCTTTGCAGTCATCGCGCTGGCGTTCGCCGGCGTGAAGGCGATGCAGACCTCGTCCCACGAGGCCGGCAGCGCCGAGATGCAGACCATCGCGCGGCGGATTCAGGAAGGCGCGATGGCCTTCCTCAAGACCGAGTACACCTGGCTCGCGGGCTTCGTCGTGCTCGTCGCCATCCTGCTCGGTGTCGCCAACGCCTTCGGCGGTGAGGGGCAGTCGCCCGTCATCGCACTGTCCTTCGTGATCGGCGCCGTCGCGTCCGGCCTCGCGGGCTTCATCGGCATGCGCATCGCCACCCTGGCCAACGTGCGCACCACCCACGCCGCGAAGAAGGGCCTCGTCGCCGCGCTGAACGTCTCGTTCAGCGGTGGCGCGGTCATGGGCTTCACGGTCGTCGGACTCGCCCTGCTCGGCCTCGGCGTGCTCTACATCGCCTACACGATGCTGGGCCCGGTCATCTTCCCCGGCGCCGTGGCAACCGAGACCATGAGCGCCGAGTTCGCCCAGATGAACACGGCCCTGTCGGCGCTGACCGGCTTCTCGATGGGCGCCTCCTCCATCGCGCTCTTCGCGCGCGTCGGCGGCGGCATCTACACCAAGGCCGCGGACGTCGGTGCTGACCTCGTCGGCAAGGTCGAGTCCGGCCTTCCCGAGGACGACCCCCGCAACCCGGCGGTCATCGCGGACAACGTCGGCGACAACGTCGGTGACGTCGCGGGCATGGGTGCTGACCTCTTCGAGTCCTACGTCGGCGCCATCATCGGCGCGATGGTGCTCGGCCTCGGCCTCTCGCTGGGCGGCGAGGAGACCTACCTGGGTCCCATCCTCCTGCCGATGCTGGTCGCGGGTGCTGGCGTCATCACCTCGCTGCTCGGCACCTTCGCGGTCCGCACCCACGAGGACGGCAACCCGCAGCACGCGCTCGACACCGGCGCGTTCGGTGCGGCCGGCCTGACCGCGCTCGCCACCTTCGGCCTTGCCTTCGTGCTGTGGCCGACGGACGGCATCACCGTCGGGGGCGTGACCTTCGTCTGGTGGCAGCCCGCCGTCGCCACGGTCGTCGGCCTCGGTGTCGGCGTCGCGGTCGGCCTCGTCACCGCCTACTACTGCTCGATGGGCAAGGGCCCGGTCAACAGCATCGCGATGCAGTCCAAGACCGGCCACGCCACCAACATCATCGCCGGCCTCGGCGTCGGTATGCAGTCGACCGCCGTCCCGATGCTGCTCATCGCCGGCGGTACCCTGGTCGCCTACCAGGTCTCCGGCCTCTACGGCATCGCCATCGCGGCGCTGGGCATGCTGTCCACCACCGGCATCCAGCTGGCGGTCGACGCGTTCGGCCCCATCGCCGACAACGCCGGCGGCATCGCCGAGATGAGCCACCAGCCCCCCGAGATCCGCGAGCGCACCGACAAGCTCGATGCGGTCGGCAACACCACCGCCGCCATCGGCAAGGGCTTCGCGATCGCGTCTGCCGCCATGACCGCGCTGGCCCTGTTCGCCGCCTTCTCCCAGCAGGCCAAGCTGGGCGAGGCCGGCATCAACATCCTCGACCCCAAGGTCATGGCCGGCGTGTTCGTGGGCGGCATGCTGCCCTTCCTGTTCTCCGCCATGGCCATGAAGGCCGTCGGCGACGCCGCCATGGACATGATCACCGAGGTGCGCCGTCAGTTCCGTGAGATCTCGGGCCTGCTCGAGGGCACCGCGGAGCCGGATACCGCTCGCTGCGTGGACATCTCCACCAAGGCGGCCATTCGTCGCATGATCGTGCCCGGCCTGATGGCGGTCATCACCCCCGTGGCCATGGGCTTCGTCTTCGGACCGGCCGCGCTCGGCGGCCTGCTCGCCGGCGTGACCGTCTCCGGTGTCGCCATGGCCATCTTCATGTCCAACGCCGGTGGCGCCTGGGACAACGCCAAGAAGTCCTTCGAGGGCGGCGGGTTCAAGATGCCCGATGGCGAGGTCCTCCCCAAGGGCTCCGAGGCGCACGACGCTGCCGTTGTCGGCGACACCGTGGGCGATCCCTTCAAGGACACCGCCGGTCCGTCCCTCAACATCCTGGTCAAGCTGATCAGCGTGGTGGCCCTGGTCATCGCGCCCCTCATCGCCTCTGGCGCGTACACGTCCCTCTGGGACATGGCGTTCCAGCTGGGCGGCAACTGATTCCCCCTTCCTCAGCGGAGGCGCGTCAGCGTCTCCGTCCCTCCGCGGGGGCGCGATGGTCGCGTCCCCCTTACGTCCAAGTGGAGGCCGCGTGAGCGAGCTGTTTCACGAGTACGAGACCGTCATCATTGTCCGTCCGGACCTGGATGACGCCGATACCATCGCCATCATCGAGAAGTTCGAGGTCATCCTCAAGGATCGTGGCGGCCACCTGCTGCTCCGCGATGACTGGGGCAAGCGCAAGATGGCCTACGCCATCCAGAACCACCAGAAGGGCCACTACGTCCTGCTGAACCACCTGTCCCCGGCCGAGATCGTCGCCGAGCTCGAGCGGAACATCCGCAACGAGGATCGCGTCATCCGCTTCATGACCGTGCTCATGGACCGTGCCGTCGATGTGCCCGATCGCCTCGAGAAGGCTGCCGAGGTCCGCGCCCAGCGTGCGGCCGAGGCCAAGGCCCGTGCCGAGGAGGAGGCCCGTCGCGCCGCCGAAGCCGCCGAGCGTGGCGACTACGACGACGACGACGACGACGACGATGACGATGACGACAACGACCACGCGTCGGCTGACTGAGGGGAGATCCCATGCGCGTCATTCTCAAGAAGGAAGTCCCCAACCTCGGGGACGCCGGTGACATCGTCAAGGTCAAGCCCGGGTACGGTCGGAACTACCTGATCCCGCGCGGCCTCGCGATCCCTGCGAACGAGGGCAGCCTCAAGCAGCTGGAGCACCAGCAGCGTCTGGCCGCCGCCATCAAGAAGAAGGAGCTGGACGCCGCCACTGCGATGGCGACCAGCCTGGCGAACACGTCCATCACCATCCGCCGCGAGGCGGGCGAGGACGATCGTCTCTTCGGCTCGGTCACCAACCGGGACATCGTCGAGGCGCTGGCGGCCGAGGGCATCGAGCTGGACCGCAAGGCCGTGCAGCTCGAGGACCACATCCGCAGCCTGGGCCTGTTCCAGGTGCCGGTCCGCCTGCACCGCGAGGTCGCGGCCCAGGTGAAGGTCTACGTGATGAAGGCCTGAGCCTTCCTCGCTGACAGACCGCCAGCGCGGCGTCCGGTGAGAACCGGGCGCCGCGTCGTGCTTTGAGGGCACCGCTCCTGGAACCGCCTGTCGGCCCCCTGGGTCGGGCGGGCGTCGTGCCTCGCCGGTGGCTATGAGCGCCCTCCTGCGTCCGGGGAACGATGTCGTCGCGTAGCTACCCCCACAGCCTCGAGGCCGAGCGCGCGCTGCTGGGCGGCCTGCTGCAGGAGCCCCAGGCCCTGCTGCACATCGCCGATCTGCTCCGCCCCGAGGACTTCTTCCGTCCGGACCACGCCGCCCTGTACGAGCTGCTGGTCGAGATGCAGGGCAGGGGAGAGACGGTCGACCTGGTGACCCTGCCGCGGCGTCTCGACAACGAGGGGCGGCCCGAGCGCTACGGCGGCGTGCCCTACGTGCTCGAGCTGCCTGGCTACGCGCCCTCGACCGCCAACCTCGACCACTACGCGGAGACCATCCGCGAGCTCTCCGTGCTGCGGCGGATCATCGTCGCCTCGGAGGACGTGCAGCGGCGGGCGTCCAGCAGCTCCGAGCAGGCGCGGCTGCTGATCGAGTCGGCAATCAAGGAGCTGGCAGCCCTGGGGCAGGGGTCGCGCTCGGACACCTGGGGCGAGATCTCGCTGATCATCGATGACGAGATCAAGAAGATCGAGGCGCTCTCCCAGGTGGAGGGCGAGGTCGTCGGCGTGACCTCGGGCTTCTCCGATCTGGACCACAAGCTCACCGGCATGCGTCCTGGCCAGCTCATCATCCTCGCGGCCCGACCGGGCATGGGCAAGACCGCCCTCGCGCTGAACATGGCCCAGAACGCAGCTTTGTACGGAAAGACCGGCGTCGCCATCTTCTCTCTGGAGATGACCCGGGGAGAGCTGGTCGGCCGGATGCTGACCGCCCAGGCACTGGTCGACGCGGGTCGGGTGCGCACCGGCAACCTCGCCCAGGACGAGTGGACCCGGCTGCTGGACGCCTCGGACGAGCTCCGGGGCACCCACGTGTTCATTGACGACACCCCCGCCCTGCCCATCGGCGACCTGCGGGCCCGCTCGCGCAAGCTCAAGGCCGACCATCCCGACCTGGGCCTGATCGTCATCGACTACCTGCAGCTGATGCGCGGCGATGATGCCAAGGCGCCTCGAATCCAGCAGGTCGGCGAGATCTCCCGCGGCCTGAAGGCCCTGGCCAAGGACCTCGAGCTGCCCGTCATCGCCCTGTCCCAGCTCAACCGTGGGGTCGAGAGCCGTCAGGACAAGCGCCCGCTGCTGTCGGACCTCCGGGAGTCGGGCGCCATCGAGCAGGACGCCGACGTCATCCTGTTCATCTACCGGGACGAGTACTACAACCCCGACACGGCAGAGCCCGGGGTCGCCGAGGTCATCATCGCCAAGCAGCGCGCCGGCAGCACGGGCTCGGTCAAGCTTGCGTTCCAGGGTCGGTACACTCGCTTTGACGACCTGCAGGGGGATGGACCGCTGGTCTAGTGGGATGCCGTACGCGCCCGCGCCCCCCCGATCCCGCCCCGCGCCACCCCGCAACGAATCCGCGCGCCGCCCGTTGGAGCGCCCCGCCGTGCGCCGCGCGCGCCCCGTCGTGGACGTGCTGCGCTGGCCTGCTCTGTGGCCGGTCCACGGCGTGGGTCCCCGGCTGCGCGAGGGGCGCTTGGCCCAGACGGGCAACCGTTGTATACGGGGGGCCCTCATCCGGGGACGACCGCGTCTCGTCCCCCCACACACATCCGACGAGGCGGGACGGACATGGCGGACCAGACGGACCAGACGGAGCTCCTCTCCCAGTTCCAGGCCAAGGTCGACGAATTCGCTCGGTTCCAGGAGTTCATCGCCAAGGCTCAGGCCCAGGCGTCGCGCTTTGCTCCTGAAGTTGTCGAGAAGGTCATCAACAGCAACCAGGAGAAGGCTCTCGCGGTGGTCGAGGACCTGATCCCGTTGACCATGGACGTCGAGTCCAGGATCTCGGAGCTGACGGCCGAGAAGGACCAGATCACCGAGTCGACCAAGGACTCGGAGATGGCCCTGCAGGAGCTGGAGCTTCGCCAGGCCATCGGCGAGATCGACGACGCCGGGTTCGAGAAGGAGTCCTCCGACCTCAAGGGCGAGCTCGACGGTGCGCGCACCAAGGTCGACGCGATCGATGCCGCGCTGACCGAGCTGAACGGCGCGCTGGAGCGCTGGACCGAGCTGGGCACCGAGGCTGGCGTGCTCGCCCAGCCTGATGCGGAGCCCGAGCCCGAGCCCGAGCCCGAGCCGGAACCCGAGCCGGAGCCGGAGCCCGAGCCGGAGCCCGAGCTGGTCATGGCGGAGGCCGAGGAGGAGCCCGAGGCCGACATCGACCTCGAGGACGACTTCGACGTCGACGCCGACGATGATCTCATCGCCATCGACCCCGCGGACGAGGACGACGACCTCAGCTCGCCGCCCACCATCCAGATCCGCCCCGCCGGCGCGACGGTGGATCTCAACGACGGCGATGACGACCTCATCCTCGGCGACGGCGTCGAT
>MDTC01203451.1_pt1 | contig 14982 bp, 18 predicted proteins | sample 811181 | NCBI WGS metagenome assembly MDTC01 (sample SAMN05326644, study PRJNA326480) | marine metagenome | isolation source: seawater | place: Pacific Ocean: North | collected 2011 | reverse complement strand
GTTTTGGCTGGTTTAGTATTCATCTTGCCATTCAAAATTCATAATACATTAGGAGTTTAAGTAAAAAAATAAACTTAGGATCAACGTCTATTTTTTGCGGTATTACTTTTATTTCTTTTTTTTCTCCACGAAGGCTTGGCTTTCGATGTGTTAGATTGCTCTGAACTCTTGGAGCTTCTAGATTTTTGTGGTTTTCTAGAGCTTCTAGGTGGTCTTTTTCTTCTGTTGGGCCTTGATTTAGGTGCCTCTGTCTTGAGATTCTGTTCAGGCTCAAATCCATCTATGATTTCTCTTGGTATGGCAGACTTCAAAAGTTTTTCAATATCAAACAACAACTTATGTTCATCGGCGCTGACCAAAGAAATTGCTTTACCTTCCTGTCCGGCTCTAGCGGTTCTTCCGATTCTATGAATATAATCTTCAGGTACATAAGGAAGATCGAAGTTAACTACCTGGGGTAGTAAATTTATATCTATCCCTCTAGCTGCTATATCTGTAGCAACCAAAACCTGTGTCTTTGCATCCTTAAAATCCTGCAATGCTCTTGTCCTTTGAGACTGAGATTTATTTCCGTGAAAAGCATCTGCATTTATTCCCTCTTTTTTTAATTGTTGAGCTAGCTTATTAGCTCCATGCTTTGTTCTCGAAAAAACTAGCACCTGAAACCACCGCTCTTCTTTAATGCAATGAGCTAATAATTCCCTCTTTCTAGATTTATCTACGGGGTAAACAACTTGCTCAACTTTATCTGCAGTCGAATTACTTGAGCGCACTTGTATTTTCTTTGGAGAATTCAATAAACTATCTGCAAGAGAGGTTATTTCCTTAGGAAAAGTTGCAGAAAACAAAAGGTTTTGCTTCTTTCCCGGTAAATATTTTAATATCTTCTTTATATCTCTTATAAATCCCATATCAAGCATTCTGTCCGCTTCATCCAAGACAAATGTTTCCAGCTCAGATAGATTTAAAGTTTTTTGATTTAAGTGATCGAGAAGTCTTCCGGGTGTCGCGACGACTATATCCACCCCTTTTTTTAATTTATCTATCTGAGTATTAATACTGACGCCTCCATAAAGGGTAGAAGTTTTAAATCTTAGGTTACTACCGTATTCTCTAAAGCTTTCACCCACTTGTGATGCGAGTTCTCTAGTAGGAACTAACACAAGGACTCTTATCCTTCTTCTTTTTGACTCTGCATTTTGAAGCTTGTGTAGTAAAGGTAAGGCAAAGGCGGCAGTTTTTCCTGTTCCTGTTTGAGCGCCCGCCAGAATATCCTTCCCTTGTAAAATTTCTGGGATGGCTTCTTTTTGGATTTCAGAAGGCCTGGTATAACCTTTTTCTAAAATAGACTTGAGTAATGCTGGGGAAAGACCGAGATTATTAAATGACATATGCTTTTTTGGTGTGCCTTTTTAATAAAAGTTACCAAAAAAGTATGGCTTTGTGAAAAAAGGGATCGCAGTATACTCTTTTAAAAAAAATAAGTGCGTTATATTGAATCTGTAGCTTTTGTCACGTTTCTAATTCGAAGCCAAAACTGAGAGAGAACAAGCAAGTTAATCAGGCCCATCATTCCGGCAAAAGTATAAGCCCAAACATAGTTGCCATACAGATCGAAGAAATAGCCACCTAAAAAACCCCCCAGACCCATACCAATCCATCCAAAAAAGGAGGTTAGACTCATTGCTCTAGCGCCAAACTTTGCTGAAACCATCATCCTAGTGCAAACTAAAATACTCGACATTACTCCTGAATAAGTAAACCCAAATAAAGCAGCCATAATATAAATGGTAGTTGGGGAGATGAGGTGAGGAAACCACACCACAAAAATTGTTTGCCCTACAGACATAAGAATATAGCTAGGCAATGCACCGATGTAGTCTCCTAAAATTCCTCCTAGAATTCTGCCAAAAGCTCCACATAACATTAATACCATCAATACTGAGGTAGCAAACTCCAGAGAAAAGCCTTTGTCCGTTAGTAAAGGTACTAAATGCATAATTGGGACGGACATACATACACAACAAAAAATTACAGCGAAGCTTATCCACGATACTACTTCTCTTTCTGAGAGTGGGAACCCGGTTTCTTCTGCAGCATTGTCAGATCTAGCACTTATTCTCCAAGGGGATTCTTTAATTAACAAAGAAACTGGCAATGCGATAACTATATAAATTAAAGCCAGATTCATATAGGCCGATTTCCAGCCTGAGCTCTCAATTAATATTCCGCTAAGGTGCGGTATGAATGCCTGACCAATAGCTCCTCCTGAAGCAGCCAGACCTAGAGCAAGTCCTGGATTCTCCCTAAACCAGAAACCTACATTAGCGTATAAAGGAGAAAATAAAAGAGCGGATCCCATAGCTCCAAATAAAAAATATAACAAATAGAACTGATATATTGAGCCCATATTACTCAATAAGAATAGAATCACACTCATGCATATGGCGCCTATAAATCCAAACCATCTTGTTCCATATTTATCGGCAACTTGACCCCAAATTACACCGAATGCAGCTGAAGATAATGATGCCACGGTATAAGCTAAGGAAGTTTGGCCTCTAGACCAGCCAAATTCTAAGGATACAGGTTTTAAAAAAACAGAAATCGAAGCCATTGACCCAAAAGCAAGTCCGCTCAAAACAAAAACAACCACAACCATAACCCAACCGTAATTGATATCACGATCTTGCAATAACTTTTCAATAATTTGCATAGCTTGTAAGAAATAGAATAAAGATTCTATTTTTTATTAATCTCATCAGCTACCCAGCTGATAGACCAATTATGTCCTAATTTATTCCCCTTGTACGTTTCAGGTAAACGAGTGACGGTACTATCTTTAATCTCAATCACTTGAGGATCATAGTCTAAGTCTTTAAAAGCACCATCCAGTGCTTGAATTGTTCTCCATTGGTAAAGATTTGTATCTGCAGATAAAGTGTCTGGTGGCTGATATTCACACAGTGAAGACAACCCTCCCATGCCTTTCAATGGACTGGCAATGGAATGAATTTCTAATGGCAATTCCAAATCCCAAGTCTCTGAAAAAGCGGTTACTAATAATCCTCCATAACTGTGGCCCAGCAAGATGACTCTTTCTAGATTAGGATTATCTTTTATTTTAATTTTTATAATCTCTAAAAGAGATATTAGTGAAGGCTTAGGACAATCTCCGTCATCCCAACGAAAAAATGAAATCAAATTAGTGTCTTTATCTAGAACCTTTAAAGGGTAAACCCATTCGTAACCCCTGCTATTGCTCCCATGGACACCAATCAAAAGAGTCTCTTGTTTGATTGAAATTGATTCTAGGTCGTGCAGCCCAAATTCAAGAGAAATTAAAGAGTCACCGGATATAAACACGTCATCATCGATCCTGAAATTATCAAGACTTACTTCTTTTATTTCACCACAAGCAGAAAGTAGGCCGAGCATCAGAATAAATTTTAGTCGGATTAATTTCATTTATTGTTCTTCCATGTCCAGTTGGAGTTGATGAGATAATTAACAACAGCTGCAAAGGCTATACCAATTAAATTAGCCAAAATATCATAAATTCCAAAAGTAAAAAATAGTATAAAAAAGACCAAATAATTGATGATGGCCGCCAATCCACTTACCAAATGAAACTTAAAGAATTTCACTCTAATCCTACTTTGATTTAACCTTTTACCAAAAGTCCAGAAATTGTTGAGTAAGAAGTTCGAAATTATGGCTGCCTCAATTGAGAATATTGGGGCAATTGCTTCAGATAAATCGTAGTATCTTGTCAGTAAGGCATAAATTCCAAGATTGACACCAACACCTGAAAGACCGACAAGAGAGTATTTAATAAAATCTTTAGCGTTTCTAAAACCAAGTCTGGGTATATTTAAGAGGAATTCAATTTGATCTCCGAAAGAGAGCTTAGAATCGCCTGCCTTTCTAGAGCTAAAAATAATTGGAGTTTCATAAATGTCAGCACCTCGCCAAGCCAGATCACATATTAATGAAGACTGAAAGCTATATCCTCTAGTAGATAAATAGGAAAAATCAAGGTCTTTAAGATATGCACTTTTGATTAGTCTGTATCCTGAAGTGCAATCTTTGATACTTACAACACCACCTGCAAGCCTTACTAGTGCATTCCCAACTCGACTTATAAATAGTCTAGAGAAAGAAAAATCTGGAGTAGATCCGCCTGCTACAAATCTAGAACCTATAACCACATCCTTGCCTGCTTCAATATGTTTTATGAATTCAGGTATTAATAAAGTGTCATGTTGGCCATCTGAATCCATTTGAAAAATTAAATCAGCCTCCAAATTTTCTATAGCATAGATAAATCCTCTCTTGTAAGCATCACCAAGCCCCTTTTTTTGTCCAGTAATAAGGTAGATATTGTCTCTCGAATCTAAGATCCTTTTAACAATTTCCTGCGTTTGATCAATAGAATTATCATCCACAACTAATATCGAAAAAGTATATGAGTTTTGTTTTTCTTCTTCAAAAAGAATTTGCTCAATAATATTCTCAATATTTCCCCCTTCATTGTAAGTAGGAAGGACAAAACAAACCCTCGATGTGTCCTTAGTTGAGTTTATATCCATGTTTCAAACCACATTCTGGAATAAAAACTAATACTTGAGATTTCAAGGCCAAGCTGAAGGGGAAGCCAATAAACAGCCGCGAACAATATAAGGGTTAGAGCTGCATAGAATAAAATCATATTCTCTATTTTATTTTTAGTGGCTTGCTTATAAAGAAGAAAGGCTAAGGCCATAAAAGCAAAACAAGCTGCCGGTTGGTAGTGATATATAAAAGTAGACCTAGAGGCTAGGGCCCAAGGAAGAAAATTAGCATAAAAGCCTATCAATATAAGCCCAATAGAGTAAAACTCTTCTTGGACTTTCCTCGTACCAAGTGTTTTAGAAATCATCTCAACCCATTTAAATGTCAGTACTATTATTGAAATAAAAGATAAGAAATTAATAGCCGGATTTGGTAATAAATGGATAGCCTTGAAGTTTTCTGAAGTTACTCCATTTAAACTAAGTATTGTTGTGGAATCAAAAAAATAGCCTATAGGCCTAATCATCATCGGCCATGTGTACCATGGGGAACTATAGGGATGAGGTTTTTGATCGGTAGTATCAAAGTGATACGAAACCATCTGAGAGTGTCTGTCTAATAATGTGTTTTCATTATGCGCAAGTTCTGGAAGCCACACTGCAAAATAAAGAAAGAATGGCAAAATGAATACCAAAGAAGCTTGTCTTAAATCACAACTCTTGAATTTTATATCAGAATTTATTTTAGCCTTATTGAATGCGAATAATAAAAACGAAAACATTAAAAGCGACAACCAAAAACCTAGCCCGTTCCATTTAACAGAGATTACTGCTCCGAGCATAAGGCCAGACATCAGGAATTGACCTATACTTTGAGACTTTATACCTTTTATAAAGAAAAGCATCGCCGAGAATCCAAAAAGGGTGAGATAAATATTTATTAGACCTAGTCTTGAGTCTACTAATAAAGATCCATCAAGAGCAAAAAATATCGCAACCAAAGAAGCAAATATTTTTTTGTTGTATAACTCAAAAGCAAGCCTATAACCGACATATATAAGGCCTACTCCAGAGACTGCACCGATCCACCGATATGATAAAGGATTAATACTGTCTATATTAGATGCAACGAAATCGATATCTTCTGTCCAAGGAAGTAAATCATAAACAAACATGCCGCAAGTTAATATGTATGAGCCAAGCGGAGGGTGAACAGAGAAAAAAGTTTCTCCTTGTAAGTATTTTAAAGCAAATACAGGATAAAAAACTTCATCAAAAACCGGTCCAGGTATTAAGCCTAAGTTATAAAACCTTAAAGAAGATCCTATGAAAAGGATTATTAATATCGACCAGTAAGCTCTGATGAAAACCATATGACCTATCTAGGAAAACCTGCTGCTTTGTCCATGGCAGCAACCTTTGATTCTTCTAAACCAGCATCAAGCGCATCATTTCTAATTGTTTGATAGCTATAAGGAAAGATCGAGACTCTTCGAGTGTGGGAAAAATAAACCAAAAACCCCCAAAAGTTTAAGAAAATACAAAGATAAAGAATCCAGGGCCTAATAAAGTCTGCAAAGAAGATAAACATCACAATCTGTAAAGTCGTTTCAGGTTTAGTGAAGATAACAAAAAAACCTAGCCTACCGGGCAAAGCTATCATCCATAAAAGCATCATTATTAATGCAAGACTCAAGAATATAAGTTCTAGCTCAAATCTGGTTACAGCGCCTTCTAGTAAACCATTTAAGGCTACAAAGCCTAGTAAAAAACAAACTGAAGCATGCATTTTATAACTTACAACCTCTCGCATAGCTAAATAACTATTGATTCTTCCGTTTCTAATGTTCCATGGCTTTTCTTTAGAAAAAGAATCCAATATCTCAAATATACCTATGCCAAGATAAACAATTACCTCAATCCATAAAACTACCTTTAAGAGAGTGGTTAGCTCTAATAAATCATTCGCTTCCATAAATTTTCCTTAAAGTATTTAGTTTAAACAATTTGTTAAAAATACATAATAAAAAACCCTCCAAAAGGAGGGTTTTTACTAGGCTGAGAAAGTTTTAAAAAGGGTAAAAAGTCATTTCCACCGTCTCAGTCTCTAAGTTCATGACAGTCTCGCAATAATTCATATTCCCATCGGTGACATCATCTAATGACCAAAACTTCAAGATTGCACCATCCCTTCTAAAGACGCCTTGTCTATTTCCGGCTTGCCTTACTCCGTTATTAAAACCTACGCCTTTTCCAGTAAAGAAACCTTGATCTGGAAGCGCAGCATTTCGAGTTACGTTATAAGTTAAAAAAACTTTACCGTATCTTCCTGCTTCTGAGGATACTGATATAACACCTCCACCATCTTTAAGCTCTATAGAAGTAATTTTCCCAGATAAAGAAAAAGACTCTCCTTTTGGATCATGAGCTAGTGCGACTAGAGAAAATGTTAAAGAAAGGATTATTGTTAACCCTAATTTGAAAAATTTCATAGTGTTCTCCTTTTTTATATGAAAAGTTATACTGACCTTATCAAATTAATCATTGGAGGAAAAATGATAAAAAATATAACTTTAGCTCTAGCTGTACTTTCTCTCGCTTCATGCGGAGCAAATATGAGTAATTCTGAAAATAATGGAGAGCCTGATGGATCTCATGCATCAGCTGAGTGGCAAATTTGGGCTTACACGACTTCCGCGCCTTCTTTTATTGGTGACTTTGCTTCGGTAATAGGTGCAGATGGATCTATTTTGAGAGAAGGTACAAATGGGTGGCGGTGTGAAACCTTTATGCCAATGCCTGAAGGGGGGTTCAATGAGCCTCATGATGCGGCCCCAGCATGTTCAGACAAAAATTCCGTAGCATGGGCAAAAGCTTATAAAGCAGGAACTGTTCCTGAAATGGAAGGAGATGGATGGATGTGGATGATTCATGGTGATTTAGGCGTTGATAATTTCACCGTTGGAACAGATGGAGAAAAGGATGCTGGCCATATGCATTACATCGAATCAGGTCCTCATATGATGTTAATGCCAAAAGACCCTTCATCTTTAGATGGACAATCCACTGACTATACTACTGGGGCACCTTACGTAATGTTCAAAGGATCACCTTATGCTCATTTAATGATACCTCTTGTTGACTATTACAGTTATCAGCCTGAATCTTCTCCGAAGTAAAAACCAGAGAAATTTAAAAATAGGCCTTAAGGCCTATTTTTTTTATTGAGAATAAAACCAGACAGATTAAAGTACATATTGGTTAGATAAAACTTACCTAAAATAATTAAAGGATAAAAATTATGTTAAAAATTATAAAAAATAAATTTACTTTTCTAGTTCTGACTTCTCTTTTCTTTTTGACAGCTCAGAGTACTTTTTCTTATGAAGTTAAGGGGGAAAGCTTTCCAGCTAATTTCAATATGACCTCATGGACTGCTAATAACGGAGGCAGCACAATAACTTCTGAAGGTGTGGTTGGTGAGGGATATGGAAAAGTTTACCTAACGCATAATTTTACTGTTGGAAGTAGCGATGGATTATCTGGAGAATTTTCCGGTCAAGCCAGAACTATTAATCAAGACGGTGAAATGCAATATGCATCCTTGCAAGGCTCGTGGAGTCGTGACGGAAAAATCGTCACTATGCACTCTCTTGATACTCTGGATAACGGAGTAATAAATCATGCTCAAGGTAAAGTTGACCTATTTGCTGGTACTCTAGAATTTGAAGTATTTCAGGTTAATTAAAAGATAACCAAACCCTTCTATCTTACAGGGGTAGAAGGGTTTTTTGTTGAGGTCTCTCTCATCTAATGCCCTCAATTTAATATTTCATTTTCTTTGTTGAACATGGGGTATTCCTTTTCATCCCAATAAACTTTTCCTGTCGGACCTCCCCTTTCCATTGAGGCCAATAATTTAGCTGTTGGGAAAGTGTCCTCTGGTTTTTGTAAATGCGGCATATCTTTACCCCAAATATTTGTATTTGTTGGACCAGGAATAATCATATTGATAAGGATATCTTGATCATGATTTTCATTTGCTGCAACTCGCGATGCGGACCATATGCCTGCCTTAGAGGCTGCATAAGCCGAAGTCCGTTGAACATTTGTCTCTGCATTTCTTGAGATAGTATTGATAATCCTCCCGTGCCCTTGTTCTTGCATGATGGGCAAGGCATAACGCATCCCATAAATGGTTCCGAATAAATGAACAGCGACATGGTGCTCGAAAGATCCTTCAGGAAAACTATCTACCTTATAACCAAATCCCATACCCGCATTATTAAATAAGACATCTACTGAACCAGTTTTCTCTAAAGCCAAGTTGATAAATGATTGAACAGAGTGAGGGTTGGACACATCAGCACTTACAACATTTATGCCTAAATCCTCTAATTCAGATAATTTATTAGCTTGAATATCACAAGCAAAAACGACGGCCCCATCTTTATGGAAATTTTCTGCCCAAGCTCTGCCTATGCCGCTTGCAGCTCCCGTGATTAGGATTGTTTTATTTTTCATGATCATGCTCCTAAAATCTTTTTATGCCATTCTAAGAAATATTTTACTGTTAAATCTGGCCTTTGTAGAACAGAGCCGTGGCCCACATTCTCCAAAACTCTTAGTTCACCTTTGCTTGATCTGCTAGCCATATCTCTGCTAGATGACAAGTTTGGGTCATGATCACCGGTCATGATCATGAATGGAAAATCTATTAGTTGAAATGCAGAATTTAAATCAAATTTTGCTGCTGCATATAATGACTCAGAGGCACTATCATCATTGGCATGAACATTCCAACCTTTAGGGAGGTTAAATCTTTTTATTCCTAAGCCTTCCTGTTTAGATAATGCCTTTTTTAGCCCAATTTTTTGGGCGTCAATGTCAGCCTTTTCAATACTTGCATCACTAAAAGTAGCAGAGAGAATTTTGTTAGGATTCAATGAGGAGTATGCAATAGCTGCCCTAGTCCCCCAGGCCATACTCCAAAGGTGTACTTGGTCCACACCTAAAAAAGCAAGGATAGAATTAAGATCTTCAGAATATTTTTCAAAAGAGTAGTTATCTTCATTTAAATCACTATTGATACTGTTACCTGCCCCTCTAACATCAAAAGCTATTGTGAAATAAAATTTTTTTAGTTCTTTAACAACCAGATCCCACATCCTCAAAGTACAACCCGCCCCGTGCCATAGCACTAAAGGCGGATTATCAGGATTACCTTGAGTCTCGAAATATAGCTTGGCTTTATCAAGCTCTATTTCCATAGAAGCTAAGGTGTCAGGTGAAGTATCCCGCAGAGCTTATTGCCCGAAGGATCTCTCAAGTAGGCTAAATATAATTTCATGCCCATTCCCTCTCGGATTCCAGGTGGATCTTCACAGGTGGTGCCGCCGCTATTTATCCCAGCTTGATGCCATTCATCACCTTGTTCTGGGCTTGTTACGGAGAATCCGATTGTGCTTCCATTACCTATTGTTGCTTCTTGATCATCAATTGGTTCAGAGATTAAGAAAACACCTCCATCCAAGAAATACATATATCTCTTATGTCCAGTTGGGTTGACCGAAAGAACACCTGGTTCTGCTCCCAACACACCTAAGGTACTGTCGTAAAATTTCTTCGACTCCTCTATATCATTTGCCCCTACCATTATGTGACTAAACATCTTTTTCTCCCTTTTTATTTAAATTTATTTTCTCTTACGTAACCTACTCTAGTTGTTTTAAAGTGCTTAAAGGGCAAGCCAAGTCCCAAAACTGCATCTATTGCTTCCTTGGACAAGTCTCCATAAATCTCTATAGAAAAACTATCCGCTAGCTCATTATGCTTTCCAACATATTCCAAGGCATAGTCAGCCGTTAAATGTGTAACAAGAGCTTCGCTATTGGAATACACTTCAGTCCAGTTAAAACCCAATTTATTATCGGGATCCGCATCAAAATTATGAAAAAGCATACCGGGCTCATAAAGTTTAGTAACTTTATCTACTTCATCCGCGATATCTAAGTACTGGTCAACCATACCAGGTTTCACGGTTAGCCGTGCGATCATTACAAAGGGGTTTTTTCCATCTTGAGAGGAGTCAGCGTGATGACTTTCTCCCATTTCATGATGTCCACCAAAGACAGTTAAAGAAATAAAGAGCCCTATAGAAACAATCAAGTTTTTCATATTATTTTATATAAATCTTAAGTATCAATTTTATATCAGTTTTTCTTAAAGAGAACTATATCTTTTGAAGGAATCTCGCAACTCCAGTTTCTTTCTGAAGCAAGAAAATTAAAAGTCTCTTCACTATAAAAACAAACATGGGTTGGGTCTTTCCTATAATACCAACCCTTGAAGTTAACTGATTTATCAAAAAACTTTGTCATGACTCCCAACCAACCCCCCTGATCCAGAACTTTATTTAATTTGTTAAATTCCTCGAAAGGTTTATAAAAATGTTCAACTGCCTCTGTGCAGGTTATAAATTTATACGTCTTTTTTAAAAAAGATGTATCTGGGAAAAAATAAGGGTCATATAGATCCATCACAAAACCTGCTTCCCTAAACATTTGAACAAGAGCCGGTCCTGGACCACATCCATAGTCGAGTCCCATTGCTCCTAATGGTATTTTTTGTACTATGGGATTATACAATCTGGATAGAAACCTTCTGTATTCGGAATCATAAATATCATTATTATGCTGGGAATACCTTTCTTTTTCATCTTGAAAAGTTAGATGATTCTTCCTATCTAAAAAAATAGCTTTGCAGGTTTTACATTCAAAGTAATTTTTATGATCTATTTGATCGAATAATTCTATATTCGATCCTTTGCAAACTGGACAAGGCAAATTTAATGAAAATTTATGAAACATTTTTATAGTAAAGAAATTATCAATAGTTTACACAAACAGGGGAAATACACAGAGTAATCAATTCTATTTATATGTATACATAAATTAAATTAATAAAATAGATTATGTTTATGTTATGATTTGTTGCTGCCTTGCTTTTGGTTATCACCAATTTGGACACAAATTGCGAAGAGGATACTAATTGATGCCCAGATTCTTCTAACAAATAGGAAAAAAAATGAAATATATAATGATATTAATCGTATCTCTATCTTCACATTTCGCCCTTGCTTCTTACCATGGAGGTGATGGTGCAGCAGATGGAAGCTCTGATGATGGTGGTTACAGTAGCGGATCAAATGCAGCATACGCATTAGTTGGTGTAGGGGTTTTGTATTACGTCTTTAGCAATAGAGATGATAAAAACGAAGCAGAATTTAGCAATAACTTTTTAAGCCCAGAAAGCAATAATCAATTGGTCATAGATTTTGAAAAAACTACACCCTTTTCAGATCAAGATGGTTTTTCTTACAATCCGTTTCTAGAAAAAGATTTTCAAGTAAATTTAAAATTTAAATTTAATTAGTCTTAAGAAAGCGCTCTTAAGTGGGCGCTTTGTTTTTTGCAGTGGTATATCCAAATTTAGCAGTCTAGATTCCAAGATTGACGAGCTAGTAAATTTTCTTAAAATCCTTGCAAAACTTCGTAATTGATTGATTAACACCGCTCACCATGTCCATATTTACGAATCCATGAATATAGCCGTCAAATGTGTGATGGTAAGTTTCTACTTCAAAACTTTTCAGTAAGTCAGCATATGCATCACCTTCGTCTCTAAGCACATCAAAACCGGCAGTTATTACTACAGCAGGAGGCTGGCCAGATAAATCTTTAGAAAATAAAGGAGAAACAAGCGGATCTTTTACTGAGTCTTGGTCTTCAAGATATTGATCTCTAAACCAATACATTGATTCTTTGGTTAAGAAGAATCCATCAGCTAGCTCTTCTATAGAATCAGAGGAAAATGTTAAATCCGTTACTGGATATATCAATAGTTGGGCTTTAGGGAGGCTTTTACTTTCAGATTGCCTCCTTATAGAAATAGCTGCCGACAAATTGCCCCCTGCACTATCTCCACCAACAGAAATTCTTTTTGGGTCTATTCCAAGCTCCTCATGATTTTGTTCTATCCACTCGAAAACAGAATCATAGTCATTAAGTGCCGCAGGGTAAGGATTTTCTGGTGCCAGTCTATAGTCAACAGAGAAAACTTTTGCCTCTAATGTTTTTGATAAAAATCCTGTGAATATATGATGGTCCTCAATACTAAATAAAACCCATCCTCCGCCATGGAGATAAATCAATGCGGGGGCATTTTTATTAATTTCATTTGTTGAATATTCTCTAACCCTAATAAAACCATCTCCACTAGCCACTTCATGATCTACGTAATTCACTCCCTTAGGCAGAGATGGATTTAAGGCCTTTGCTGGCTCTTGAGCTTCCGCAAGCTTTCTTCTAATTTCTGAAGCTGATAATGAAAAATCAACTTTCTCAGAAAAAATACCTCCCAAACGATTTAATAGAAATTGAAAACCTGGATCAAGTTTCCTGCCTCCTTTGGTGATAATCTGCTCTTTACCAGAGAGCCAGATTAGGATCTTACTAGGAAGCTTTAAAAATAGTGTTATTAAATATACATAAAACATTTTTGTATCTCTTATTATTTGACTGAACCAAAAAATCTAGAGTTAGAATGAATATAAGCATCGGGATTGGGGTGTTTTGCCCAAACCCTTTCCCATTCTGGATCTATATCTAAATTAGCGAAAAAGGCGTCTCTCTCTTCTCTATTTTTATATTTTGCGACCCAAGTGATATTTGGCTGTCCATTTTGAGAAACAATAGGATTAGTTCCCTCTACTATCGCCGCTTCTCCTGTACTTACCCAAAAATCTATAATTTCTATTCTCTCGTTACCGTAAGGCATGAAATGGTTTTCAGCCCAATAAACATATTCATCAAACCATTCTGCCTCTATTGTGTAATCCCTTATTTCATAAATTTCTGCTCTTAAGCCAAAAGATAACAATACGCTTAAAAATACGATCTTTTTCATTTCTTCTCCTTATTAATGAAGTGAACTCATCCCCATATATGCAAAAAATGCTGTAAACCCCATCAAATAAGCCCCTGGCATTTTTAATAAAGCTTTGTGATTTCCTAATCCAAGGAATATAAAAAGTATTGCTCCTAAAAGATTCACACCAATTACAGGGTAAAGGGCAAAAGTTATTGTGGGGTTGTAGGCAACATAAAGTAATACCGCCGACCCGACAAAAAGAAAAATAGTAAAAATGTGCCAACTAACTAGACTAAGAGACTTAGTTAATGGCTCTAAATTGCTATCATTAATAGCGCCTATATATTTTAAATGCCCTGCAATGCCGTGAAAGAGCATACCCACGAAAGATATTAGACCTGCGATTATTAGATACCAGTATTCCATAATTCAAATAAAGTGATTAGTGATCCCTAAATTCTAATCTATAGTAAGGTAAGAAATGCATTTATTTTTTAAAGGATGAATTGACTTCAGTCCAGGAGATATATATGAGAATAACCTTTCGATATATTACATACCTAATTCTTTTAGGAGCAATAATTACTTCGCTCTATCTAATGAACTTATTCTCTAAGAGGCCTTTCTCATTAGATCACTATCTAGCAAAAGAACTGATCATAAATGTCTTAGATTCTCCAGAGTATATGACCTATTTAGGAATCTTTGATAATTATGGCCGTGTCTTAGGTCACAACAAGAAACTCTCAATTAATTCATTAGAAGATAGTGAATCTGACTATCGAGATAGTCTAGAAACTCTCGCTACGCTTAAGAGATATGATTTAAATGATCTAACTGAAAATCAAAAAATAACCCATAAAATAGCTATTTTCGATACTGAAAACGACATAAAAGAATTTGAAGAGTTTAGGTATCACTCATATCCGTTTAATCAGATCAGTGGCAATCACCTCGGCCTAGTTGAATTTATGACTGATACTCATCCTGTAAGAACTGAAAGAGAAGCGTCAGACTATATTGAAAGAGTAAAACTTTTTGATGAATCGTTAAGTGCGAATCTAGTTTGGCTTGAAAAGCAAAAGGAACTAGATATTTACGCCCCAATATTTGTTGTTGATCATGTCATAAAACAGCTATACGAATTAATTGGGTATAAAGATAACGAAAATCCACTCATGAAGATTTTTGTAGAAAAAATTAGCTCTTTGGGCGTTGATGAAAGCACCGAAACCAAACTTATCTCTGAACTGAGTGCAGTTATTGAATCTGATGTGAAACCAGGGTTTAAATTGATCTTGAACTTTATGGAAGAAAACTACGAAAGTTCCAATAAGAATCATGGTGTGTGGTCTTTACCAAATGGTGATGAATTCTATGCGTTAAGATTAAGAACTTATACAACAACTAACTATACAGCTGAAGAAATACATCAAATAGGGCTTGATGAAGTGGCAAGAATAGCCAAAAGAATGAAGCAAATATTTTTAGAATTAGG
>MDTC01182868.1_pt1 | contig 14982 bp, 12 predicted proteins | sample 811181 | NCBI WGS metagenome assembly MDTC01 (sample SAMN05326644, study PRJNA326480) | marine metagenome | isolation source: seawater | place: Pacific Ocean: North | collected 2011 | reverse complement strand
TACTCTCTTCGGATTTTTTCTTCGCTCGGCCAGCGCATCACCTTTGCTTTTCGATTTTGGCACTTGGGGTTGGTTTTTCGCCCTGGTGACCGGAGTTGTCTCCGCTTCGACGGGCTCGACTTTTTGCTCTATTTTAAATGTCGGTTTCAAAATAGGTTTGTCGGCAACGATACGGCGACAGTTTGGGACCACGGTATGTTGGGGGGCTTCAACACAGACAATATATTCTCGTCTGGGCTGCAAGGTCAGTGGCCATGCATCGGTGACCACCCGATCGACCAACACTCGATGACTCACGTTGTTTGGGGAGATCATAGGCGTGAGTTGAGGTAGGCTGAGCAAATTGAGCGCAACAACATTATCGTCACTCGTCAGCTTAAAGCGCTCGCAGCGCTCTTGATAGCCTGGGGCTCGCGCACAGACGGAGTATACTCGGCCAATCCGAAATGCGTCGTCTTCAGTGTTTGGGATGCCGTCCACGCGCGTCTCAAGCCCAGAGATCGAACTCGGCGTTATGGCAAAGCTAATGGGGCGTGTCTTAGGGGAATCGTTACCGATGAGGACACCTACCGTACCGATGATTCCTAAAGTCAGGCCCAGGAATAGCATCCGTTTCCTGCCCTTGACTTTGGTTGACTCCTTGGTCGCTGGTTCACTCAAATCAAGAGATGAAGACCCCGTGTTTTGGATTCGGCCGGCCTCTGCCACTTGACTGGCTGTATCTAGGCGCACATGTGAGAATCGCTCACCCGCAGGCCCTGTACGTGTTTGCGTATGGTTGAGTCTCGCTACGCTTGGCGTAAAGGCGTCGAGTTGATGCAAAAGTGCGTCATCAACGCTTTTTGGTTGAGGGCTTTCACTTGGAATCACACCGTCTGGAAAGACTGATTCGAGAAATTCCGTTAGTTGAGCCGGTCCAGCTGAGCTATCATTGAGAGCCAGATACCGTTGAATCGCCTGTGCCATCACTTCGGCCGACGTAAATCGTAGCTCCGGGTCACGGGCAAGTGATTTCATGAGGAGCTCTGACACAGGAACGGGCAAATCCGGTAGGAAGTCAGTCGGCGACTTGATACGACATTCCCGCACCAGTCTCAGTGTCTCTGTTTCACTGGACCCGTCAAAAGGGCGTACCTGGCAGATCAACTCATACAAGATTAATCCAGCCGAGAAAATATCACTCTTGGGACCCGCGTGGCGACCCTCTGCTTGCTCAGGACTCATGTAGACAAACTTGCCTTGTAAGGTTCCTGATGCACTTTGTTGGAGGCGTCCCCTGGCTTGCGCGATACCGAAATCGATGAGCTTAACAGCGCCACCGGCACCCAGCATAATATTGGCGGGGCTTACATCTCGATGCACGATGTTAAGCGGTTGGCCTTTTGCATCATGTTTGCGATGCGCGTAGTCCAACCCCATCAAAATCTCTTTGACCAGCCACAATGCCAATTCGATGGGCAGCTCGACTCTCTCAGAACGACATGTTCGGATCAAGGTCTTGAGGTCGCGCCCGGGGAGATACTCCATAACCAAATAGAGTTCGTTTCCGTCGGTGTTCAATTCGACGACCGGCACGATGTTGCCATGATGTAATTGAACCATGACATTCGCTTCATCGATGAACTTGTGTACAAAATCAGTCTGATCGCTGAGATGCGGTAAAATGCGTTTGATGGCAAACTGTTTTGAAAAGTTCGCCGCACCGTCGATCTGGCCCAGATAAACTTCGCCCATGCCGCCAGACGCGAGCCGCCTAATTAGACGATATCGTCCGAGTTTATCGGGACTCAAAACGAACTCAACGTCGGGGACCACCGCGCATGCGACCACCCCGCATGCGTGCATGGCCCATTTGTGGTTGTCCCTGTGCGGCGCGTGGTTGTTCAAGGCCAAATTGATACCATTGCTCGCCATATGAACGCATCTTCATGGGCTTACGATTTTGCAAGAGCGACAAGTTTTCATCTAGGCGCTTATCGTCATCGGCCTTTGCTTTCCCTCGAACAAGCACGTCTAACGCTTCATCGAGACGCTTACTCTTCCAGAGCAGATATGCGTAGAGGCACCATAAGAGACCGTTTTTGGGTGCCACGCGCACCGTATTCTCGAGGACATCTGCTGCGCCATCAATCCCTTTATCAGTGCGATAATGCGCGATCGCAAGCATGGCCCAGGCCGGCCATAAGGCTTGCAGCAATCGGGCTTTCTTCCCTTTGACTTGGCTTGCATCGAGATAGGGTATAGCCGCTCGTAAGGCGTCACGCACCGCGTTTTTCTTACCACTCTGTTGCAAGAGGAGAGACTTGGTGTAGAGCAGCATACCAATCCGTGCGTTGAGCATGGTTGTCACACCGATTTGCCACTTGGCAAATATCATCCCAGTTTTTAACTTAGCGACGGCGGTGTCGATGGCACGCATCATAATCGCCTGTGCTTTTCCACCTGAACGCTGCGCAATGGTTTGCGCCTTAGTCATTTCGGCGTCCGCGGCCCGGGTGACCATCTCAACGCGTTTCGCAACGCGCCGGCCAATCAACACAAACGCAAAAACACCGATAATCGTTCCGGGTAACACCGTGTAGACGGCAGAAACTCCGAAGAATGCTGGAACGACGGAAATGACCGTCGTCAGGCCGATTGACAAAAACAACGTATACATTGGCAGACCTGCTTATTGGAATACGAAAAAACGACGCTTTCCATCGGGAAAAAATGCCCGATTTCGTCACAGCGGTCCTTAGCACGTGATGTGCTGGGAATCAACGACCAGCCGCCTCAAAAAAAACCAGTTCTGCCCGGTTCGACTGAAGTAGCACTTGACCCCTCTGGTCTGCCGGTCGATAGTCCGAGTGATGAGTACAGACAGGGGTGCGCGTGGAAGACCAGTCAATCGTAAGTAGCTTAGCACGTCTTATTCGACAGCGAGGGTTGAGTGAGCGCGAGATTGCTCAGATTATTCATGCCTTAATGGATGTTGGATACCGTCTGGTTCCTAAGATGGATGAGACTGGAATCAATGAGGAGGATAGCCAGCTGACGGCGACCATGGATTCGGTTGATGAAGACCTCATCCGAATGTTTCAGGACGAGTACGACGCCGACGATGTCAGTATTACGCGGGGAGAGCAAATTCTCGAACTTGGCGATGGTGATGAGCCGGGCCAACGTTTTGAGTTTATAAGAGAGTTTGCACGAGGCGGCGTGGGCAGCATTTCTCTTGTTAAAGACCAGGAATTGCGAAGAACCATCGTCATGAAAACTCTGATCGATGGCAAAGGCGCATCGGATTACGTTCGGAATAAATTCGTTGAAGAAGCGCAGATCACCGCGCAGCTGGAGCATCCGAACATTGTGCCGGTCCATGAATTTGGGCGCTTGGCCGAAGGCGAGATGTTCTTCACGATGAAGCTGGTTCAAGGGCGTACCCTCAAAGACGTATTGCGTCAGCTTCGGAGCAATGATTCGAAAACAGAAATTGAGTTTGGGCGAACCCGCCTAATCGGCATGTTTGTTAATGTGTGTCAGGCTGTTGCTTTCGCACACAGTCGAAATGTGATTCATCGAGATATTAAGCCGGCAAACATAATGGTCGGTGAATATGGCGAAGTTTTGCTATTGGATTGGGGGGTTGCAAAGGTCCTTGGCACCGAAGACCTTCTCGAGGCGACGGAGCAAGTCGTTCAGACCGCGCGGAGTGCATCCGGGGATGCAACGATGATGGGTCTAATTACGGGGACGCCATCCTACATGCCACCGGAACAGGCAGCCGGACGCATCGATAAATTGGACCCTCGGTCTGATGTTTACGCTTTGGGGGCTGTGCTCTATGAAATTCTAACCCTCAAGCGACCGTTTCATGAAAAGACACACAAGGAAACTCTTAAAGCGGTCATCACCGCCCCTGTCAAAGCGCCAACAGACATCACGCCTGACCGGAACATACCGACAGCCCTCGAGGAGATTTGTCTCAAGTCATTGGCAAAGCGGCCAAGAGATCGATATCCAACGGTGACTGATATGTTGGGCGCGTTGATGACTTACCTTGCTGGAGTCGAAGACCGAGATCGGCGAGAGCGTCAGTCCGATGAACGCCTTGAAGATGGCCTTGCGAAGGTCGCCAATTACCATGAGGTGCGAGCGTCTACATTGGCCTGTCGTGACCAGTTACTTGATTTAGAGTGGGACACGCCACCCCACGGGACAAATGATCAAAAAAATCGACTCTGGACCATGCACAAAAAGCTACGAGAACTCGAAGTCAGCATGAACCAGAGTTTTGAAAATGCAGCGAAGGTTCTTGTCGAGTCAATTGGCTTTAATCCAAGTAATAATGAAGCGTGCAATGAACTCGCGCGATTATACTGGTATGCGTTAAATGATGCCGAGCAGGAGGGCGATCGAGAGGCGAGTATCCGATACCGAAGTCTGGTCGCCAGCTACGATCGTGGATTGTACACGGATCAATTGAAGGGCGAGGGACGAATTAATGTACGTTCCTTTCCAACCAAGGCGGTCGTATCAGCGTCGAGATATGTTGAGGACAGTCGAAAACTGGTCTCAGAGGGGACCATCGAACTCGGAACAACACCCCTGTCAGCCCATGTTTTGCCAGAAGGCAGCTGGATGCTGACGCTGAAGTCGCCTGGCTATCGCGATTTAAGGCAGCCGCTGATGGTGCGACGCGCTGAAGTTTCAGATTTAAACTGTCAGCTCTACATCGATGATGAGGTCGGTCCCCATTATCTACAGATTCCGGAAGGTCGGTTCATTATGGGTGGAGACCCTGCATGTGAATCGGCTCGCCTACGGCGCATTGAGACTCTGGATGACTTCTTCATCGCGAGATACCCGGTCACGTGCGCAGAATATTTGGCTTTTCTACGTGACCTCGACAAGACCGATCCCGATGATGCATTGCGGCGTGTACCTAGAACACGGGCTGAAGGCGGGCAGCTTTGGGGTCGTGCTGACGGTCGTTTCGTATGGCCGCAGATCGATCGCCATGGGTTTCGATGGGCTGCTCATTGGCCGGTTTTTGGTATCAGTTTTGATGATGCCGAAACCTATGCGAAATGGTACAGCCAGCGAACGGGGACAGCGGTGCGACTCCCAACCGAACTCGAATGGGAGAAGGCGGCGAGGGGCACGGACGGTCGTTGGTACCCTTGGGGTGAATTCTTCGATGAGACATTCTGTCGCATGGCACGCTCTGAATCTGGGTCACCCATGCCAGTGCGAGTCGGGTCATACCCATCAGACTGTTCGCCGTTTGGCGTCTTCGATATGGCTGGTTTGGTCAGAGAATACTGCAATAGTGCTTTTGATGCGGATGAAAATCTCCGCGTTGTACGGGGCGGCAGCTATGCGACTCAAGGCGGCGTTTCCTGCAGAGTGACAAATCGACAAGCGGTTTTGCGTCATGTACCCAGCTTAGACCAGGGGTTTCGTTTGGTTCGAAATCCCGATTCGAGCACACCCGGGCGGGGCAAGCTTGTCAGGCCTCAACTCTAGCCGTTTTAGCTATCGAAAAGTAAACCTGAGTTCGTAATCGCAGAGATAGAATGTATCGCCCTCTTCGATCCGCTTCCTCTCGACGCGCTTTCCGTTAAACTCAACGCCGTTGGTGCTGTCCAGGTCCTTAATGAAGTAATTTCCGCCGCGGTAATAAACTGCACAATGTTTGCGAGAGATATTTCCGTCTCTGATGGTCAAGTCCGTAACCTGACTCCCACGCCCGATGACAAATCGGTCTTTGTCGAGGCGATACCGCTGACCGTTGAACAGGAGATACATCGTTGGTCTCACGACGTCTGCTCGCCTCTGTTGTTCTGCCGAATCAGGACCAGGTAGCGGCGGTGGACGCTTCAATGCGTTGCTTGGCTCGCGGGACTCAGAATCGCTGCGGGCGCCAATCTCAGCTGAGGATGTCAGGCTGTAATTCCGGCTTCTGGCATAGTGGCGCATCGATTCATTGACGAGATAGTCTACGGAGCATCCGAGGTCTCGCGTCATGACTTCGAACAGATCCCAGAGGTAGTCACGGCAGTAGAAACTACGAAGGGTCTTGCGGTTTTGATCGCTCATCGATTAATCCCGGCCTGGATTCCCGTTACGAATGGAGTTATCACAAGCGGGCGAGATTGTGAATGAGTTCCGTCAATCTTGTTCGGTGATTAAGTGAAGGATGGTTGTGTATGCGAATCGTAGTTCAGCGAGTAACGTCTGCTTCTGTCACAGTCGATGGACAATGCGTAGGCGCCATCGGCCATGGGCTTTTATTATTTGTCGGTGCATCCAAAACGGATACCGACCGTGATGTTGGTTATTTAGCGTCGAAGGTAGCTGGGCTAAGAATTTTTTCTGACGAGGCTGGGCTCATGAATTGCAGCATTTTGGACGTAGAGGGGGCCATTCTCAGCGTCAGTCAATTTACATTGTATGGAGATTGCCGTCGTGGCCGAAGACCCTCCTTCGTGAGGGCCGCATCGCCAGAACCAGCCAAGCAGTTGTATGCGGATTTTAATAAGGAATTAAGGCGGCTAGGCGTGCCTGTGCAGACAGGCGTCTTCCAGGCAGATATGCGCGTTCAGTTGGTCAATGACGGGCCAGTCACTATATTACTCGATTCCGAAAAGATGATTTGACCTGCCGCAAGACCAAACAGACCCAAAAAAAGAAGGGCGCCAATTTGGCGCCCTTCTAAAAGATCGGTTTCGATTCAAAGTGAGTCTTGGAACACTTGAATATACCCGTGGACCTCACTAGGTGGGATCAGTAAGTAACGACTTTAGGCTTCCGACTATACAGGGTCGGCTTGCTCACCATCGTCAGGGACCATTCCCGGGTTTATGGTAACGGGATTTTACTGCTGTCCTCACACTCCTCAAAGCCCTCCGACCACTTCTAACGCTAAGGATTAAGTTCAGATGTGACAATGGTTTTTTTTGTTTGATGTGATGGCTTTCTAAATTTCTCTTTGATTCCGATAGTTTTGGTCATTAGAAAAATTTTAACGCGAAAAGCATGACGAGGAAATTGTCTGTGCGAATGGACCCGTCAAGTGGGGTTTGAGCCGTCATATGGGGCTTAGAGGAGGTTGTTCGAAGAGCGACAACCTCTCTCTGGGGTATCCAGTTGAAGCAAAAGGCCGGTTTAGGAGTCTCAGATCAGAATTTATCTCGATTAAAATGACCCTCGGTCTGCGGTCTGTCGATGAGGGCGGGGCTTTTCCGACGAGTTGACTCATCAGTGCCTCGACCAAGGGTCCTTAGTCCAGCTATCGCAATGTTTTCTTGAAAAAAGTGATTCTGAGCCCCTTAAATACAATTTGGAACAAAAAATTGTTGATTAGTCACCGTGCGTTTGCGACACACCAGCCGACGTCGTATCGCCGCGGCCAAGTACTCCCCCCATCATGTGCAATACATCTTGGTGGGTTGGTCCATTAGGCGGCACTACACTGTTATTTAGGCTCTCCAATCGGGGAGCAGCTGGTTGGGATACTCAATATGGCTCGAGTCAAGTTAGAGGCGGTTACGAAGCGGTATGATAACGGTTTTCAGGCTGTTAAAGGTGTGTCCGTAGACATTGATTCGGGGGAGTTTATTGCGCTCTTGGGTCCATCGGGCTGCGGTAAGACGACGACATTACGAATGGTCGCCGGCCTCGAAGACATTACAAGCGGCACTCTCACTATCGACGATAGGGTCGTCAATGACGTCGCACCACGAGATCGTGACGTTGCAATGGTATTTCAATCGTACGCTCTTTATCCGCACATGACCGTTCGCGATAATATGGCTTTTGGTCTTCGCATTCGGAAAATGGGGGACTCAGAAATTAACCGCAGGGTTGACGATGCGGCTCATGCCCTTGGCTTAAGCGAGCTCCTCGACCGAAAACCCGGGCAAATGTCCGGCGGGCAGCGACAACGCGTTGCGATGGGTCGAGCCATAGTTCGTCAGCCAAAAGTTTTTCTCTTCGATGAGCCCCTGTCGAATTTGGACGCGCGCTTGCGTACCCATATGCGAATGGAGCTTGGGCGACTCCATCGGGACCTTGGCGCAACAAGCATTTATGTGACCCATGACCAGGTCGAGGCGATGACCCTCGCTGATCGAATTGTTCTTATGAAAGACGGTGTTGTGCAGCAAATTGGTGCACCGATGGATTTATACGATCGACCTAACAACGTTTTTGTGGCTGGCTTTATCGGTCATCCTACAATGAACTTGTTGCCAGGCCGAATCGACTCGAAGGTCGTCCAACTCGACGGCTGGCGCTGCGGCATGCGACCAGATGTGACCGACATGCCCGTCATGGTCGGATTGCGGCCTCATGACATTAAGCTGAATGATCCGGGCACGGCGGAGGAGGGAATCCCCTTGATGACCGTCCAATTCATTGAGCCAATGGGCCATGAAACATTAGTTCACTTAAATAATGAGTCACTCAGTATAAGAGCCTTAGTTCACGGTGCAGCACCGCAGGCGGGCTCCATCTTCGGTGTGTCTGTCGACGCCGAATCCATACACCTGTTTCACGGAGAGACAGAAGAGCGAGTATGAGAATAGAACGCGTCTCAGTCATTTGCCTTCTACTGCTTGTCGGATGCGTTAATCCGGTTACAGAGCGGAGCTCTGTCGTACTTTGGCATGCGTATCGTGGTGCAGAGGCAAACGCACTGGCAGCGGCCGCGGCCAAATACAACGCGACAAAACCTAAGAAGCCAGTTCGGCTAGTGGGCCTACCCTACGATGCATTTGCCAACAAACTCAGGGTGTCCGTTCCGCGAGGGAACGGGCCGGACCTGTTCATCTTTGCCCATGATCAGGTCGGTGATTGGGCGCGAAATGGTCTTATTGAACCCCTTGGCCATTGGCTCACCGATGACGACTTAAATCTGTATCTGAAAGAAACGATTTCGGGGTTGATCTACAGAGATGCACTCTACGGGTTACCCATGGGATTCAAGACCCTAGCGTTGTACTACGACACCACGCTTGTCCAGGCACCGCCCGAGACCTTAGAGGACTTGGTGATTCAAGCCCGCCGCGTCAGGAGTCTATCCGAGTCTCACTGGGGGCTCGGTTATCCAGTCGATAGCTTTTACTATCACGCGCCTTTCCTACATGGGTTCAAATCCGAAATTCTTGATGTAAACGGCGGCGTGTCCGTCGATACGCCAGGTATGCGCCAGAGCATTACTTTTATTCGCAAACTTCTGCTGGACGGATTGATGCCAAAGGATGCAGCATCCGCACAAATTGCCGCTCTATTCAAAAAGCGGTTGCTCGCTTTCGTGATAGACGGACCATGGTTTGAGAATGCATTGAAAACGCATTCTGACTGGGCGGTTGCGCCGCTGCCCATCGTGGGGGTCTCCAAAAAAGCACTGAGTCCATTTCTTGGCGTTGAAGCCATTATGATGAGTGCGAGGAGTGTTAACAAAGACGCGGCCTTGGCCGTAGCCCGATTTATCACGTCAGACGAAGCCGCTGAAGCACGCTGGACGCAGGCTCGGCAGCTCGTTGCTAATCGCCTTGTCTACGAGCGTGACTCTGTCAAGTCAGACCCATTCGCGGCCGCTTTCCGGGCTCAGCTAGCCAGAACAACGACGCTGAGCAACGATCCTGTCGTTCGCCAAATCTGGTCGCCACTGAGCCGGGCATTGTCACAGACGATCATTCGAGGCAAGTCCCTAGAGAGTGCTCTTAGAGAAGCCCAAAAAGCGATAAAGAGAGCGAGCGAATGAAGCCATCGACTGACAGAAGAAAGGCCGTCTTTGGTCCTGTTATTGTAGCCATCGTCGCTCTCGGGCTCTCTGGACTTGTGGTTAGTTCATACGCTGATTTCTACGTCCAGCAGGCAGACAAGACCAGTGTTGTTCATTATGCAAAGAAACTCACATCTGAAAGTCAGGGTCGGGGAGAGATTATCTCAGCGATTCGTCGAGCGGGCTACGATGTCCGCTCGGTACAAGCGAGTCCAAGGAGTGCGGCTTATTCATTTCTTAGAAACCTGGCCTATTTAGACCTTGAGACAGGTCAGACGAGGCTGGGTGAGTCGGTCGCCAAATCCGATGCAAACCTTTGGATGACGGCTCGCAACGGGCAGACCTTAAATGACGGCATAGGCTCGGTCCGAGGTCTTGGTTTTGCCCCAGGAGACGTGGCCTATATTGTTGAAGCCCCTCGCCGTGGCGCAGAGCTTGGTTCTTTCTATATGGCCTTATTCTGCACCGTGCTGTTGGGCCTATTAGCCTGGATTCTTTGTCTACGTCGATTCCCAAACTCGACGTGGCCAACTCTTGTCGGACCGGCTGTTGCGAGTCTGTCCATGTGTCTGTGTATGGTCCTTACTTTATTACAGCTTGATGGCCAGATTCCGGCGATTACGGTGACGCAACAGATGAACTGGGGGGCCAGCCAGTATGGGGTGTTTGCATTGCCCCTTCTGCCTTTTTTATGGGGGGCTATCCACGGTTGGATGAACGCAGGAGATCCCAGTCCTAATCGGGTTGCATACAGCTATATTGCCCCGGCCGTTATCGGTTTGGGAGCCTTGGTCCTCTTGCCCTTTATATTTGGCGTTGGCTTATCTTTTTTTCGATTCAGCAAAGGTGACTTCAGTTGGGTTGGCTTGGCCCATTTTGTTGAGATTTTAACCAATCAAGACTACGGGATTGCTCATCCATTAAACTTCTACTTCACCCTTGGCGTTACCATTCTATGGACCGCCCTAAATGTTTTTTTGCATGTCAGTATCGGCTTGGCTGTCGCCTTAGTCCTCAACCGGTCGGACCTTCGGTTTAAAGGCGTCTATCGAGTTCTGCTCATCGTGCCTTGGGCTGTTCCAAGTTACATTACGGCGCTCGTCTGGAAAGGGATGTTTAATCATCAATTCGGCGTCATTAACGCAGCTCTCAATCGCATGGGATTGGACTCAGTCGACTGGTTCGGCGCCTTCAGCACATCATTCGGTGCCAATGTGGCCACCAATACCTGGTTAGGGTTCCCATTCATGATGGTGGTTGCACTCGGTGCCTTGCAGAGTATTCCCAAAGACCTCTACGAGGCGGCCGAAGTCGATGGAGCAAACCGATGGCAAGCATTTAGGCAGATTACCGTGCCCCTTCTCAGGCCGGCGCTATTACCGGCCGTTATCATGGGATCGGTTTGGACCTTTAACATGTTCAATATCGTCTACCTGGTCAGTGGAGGACGTCCCGACGGCAGCACAGATATTTTGATTACTGAGGCGTATCGATGGGCATTCGAACGTGAACGCTACGGATATGCCGCTGCCTATTCCCTCGTTATCTTCTTTGTCTTACTGGGCTACAGTGCGCTGACCCAGCGTGCTGGTCGAAACGATGAGGTGACTGCATGAAGTCGACAAACCGGCCGCAATGGCACATCCACTTGATCTTGGTTCCGTTGACCCTTCTGACCTTGTTCCCTGTGATGTCCGTGGTGAAAATGGCACTGCGGCCAAGTCAGGATTTCGATACGAGCCTGAGTTTCTTTCCCGACCAGTTTGACCTCAGTAATTTTAACGACGTAATGGATGCGCCGTATTTTTGGCAGCAGCTTTGGAACAGTATCTTTATCTCGTTGGCGACCACTGTTGTTGGCATTTTCTTATCGTGTACGGCGGCTTATGCATTTAGCCGCTACCGTTTTCCAGGCCGCCGCGCGGGCATGATGGGTCTTTTAATGACGCAGATGTTTCCTGGAACCATGATGATGATCCCTCTCTACCAAATCATCGATTGGCTCGGTCTTTTAGACCAGGCTATCGGGCTGATTGTGGTCTATTCTACAACGGCGATTCCATTTTGCGTTTGGATGCTCAAGGGTTATTTCGACACGATTCCAGTGGAGCTGGAGGAGAGCGCTGTCATGGACGGGGCTAGACCATTCACTGTTTTCTGGCGAATCATTATGCCGCTCTCGCGCCCAGCGATCGCGGTGACCGCGCTGTTCAGTTTTATGACAGCTTGGAATGAGTACATTTTGGCTGCCACGTTTATGAGTGATGAACGTGCGTATACGCTGCCAGTTCGTTTGCAACAATACGTCGGTGATTATACGACTGAGTGGGGCTTCTTTGCCGCTGGAAGTATTGTGGTCAGCGTTCCAGTGATGGCGCTCTTTTTTCTACTACAGAAGCATCTCGTGGGCGGTTTGACCGCGGGTGGTGTTAAGGGCTGAGGCTGTCATCGGCTCAACACCGTGATGTGTTGACCTCGTTTCATAACCAAACCTTGTTTCGTGTAGATAAGCTCGCACGATTCCGATGTCCCGGCGCGAGAGTCTGTGTAGTTGAGGTCCAGTCGAACATTGGTCTCACCCACGTTGGCAACCGCGTATGTTCCGATGCGCTTATATCGTTTTCCCCGTCCAAATTGAATGTGGCCAGCCTTGGTAAATTGATAACCAAATTGGGCGAGTGTTTTACCGACCGCCGCATAATTTTGTTGAACGATCTTCTGGTCGCTTTCCGCTTCTAGAAGAGTTTTGAGAGGTTCGATGTTCCATTCGCCTAGAAAACGCGTTTCCGGAGGCTCAGTTTGGCCTGGCAACAAATCTAGGCGAGCGATGACGAGTACGCAGAGAATCACGCCGAAGATTCGAATTCCGAATTTCTGTTTGTCTTGGATCATTTCCGGTTCAGCGCAATCAAATCTCCCCCTTGCAGCAGCCAGAGAATATCGTTTTCGACACGGGCTGCTAAAGATTCTCGTACGCCGCCATCGGTGACCCAAATATTAATGAACTTTGATTTCTCACCCACGATTCCATAGTCCTCAGTTGATATCTTAGCGTCTCGTTTGATATGCACTTTTCCGTTTGACTCGAAGTGTATCTCAAGGTCATTTAGGTGCTGGGTCAAATTCTGTACACCCTCACGCGAGAGTGGGCTCAGTGTGTCGTAATTGGCAGTCACGGTACGTTCTAAATCAACGATCCAGCGGCCCTCCAATTGCCCTTGAGACCTGCTGCAGGCCGTGACGACCAGACCGATGCTTAGAAGGCTTAGGCTCAGTACAGCGCGCATACTATAACGTGTTCCATCATTCATTTAATCCGTTTTAATTTGATGGATGTAATTCCATTGTCCAGAGTCACACCCGACTCACTTGGTGTCAACCGCAGATACCGCGTTCGCTCTGCATCGTCCTTGGATCTAAAAACCACAACCTTCCGTTTCTCGACTCGGACGAATTCACATTGGAATTGGAGTTTTTGGCCATTGATGACCCGATGACATCCCGTCTCGGTGAACTCATAGATCAATGTCTCGTTGAGTTGTTTAGCGATAGCCTGAACGGAGTGTTGAACAATCGGCTTGAGTTCGTCAAAGCGCGTCCCATCGAATTGGCGAGTTTCGTCTATTCTATATTGGCCGTAGATCTCGTCCAGGGGATCACCGCTGCAACCCGTGGTGAGCATGTAAATCAGTAATCCCACGACTAAGAACCATTGTTTTAAAGTCCTAATTTGGTTAGAAGTGTCGACCATTGAATTGTGTTGTGTCCGATCGCAATGTCTTGAGTTACCGGACGCATACGAACTCGAATTGAGTGGGCCGTCAAGAGTTGATTGAGGGCCTGCATGAAGCGGCAAAGGCGGGTAGGGATGAGTTGGACCCACAGGCGCATACGGCGAACATTCTTAGATTACTTCGCAAAGCACACGACCCTTCCCCATCGGGAACTAGAGGGGTCATCGATAATTCCTCGGGATGACCCGACCTTGCTCTTTTGTAATGCGGGAATGAATCAGTTCAAGTCACTTCTCCTGGGTGAGGAAAAACGAGATTACGGACGAGCCTGCACGGTCCAGAAATGTGTCCGCGCGGGCGGTAAACATAATGATCTCGACGCAGTCGGTAAAAATGGTCGGCATTTGACGCTGTTTGAGATGCTGGGAAACTGGTCGTTCGGTGACTATTACAAGCGCGATGCGATTCAGATGTCATGGGATCTTTCCGTCAACGTTTTGGGTCTCGATACCAGCCGGCTCTACGTCTCAGTGTACAAAGACGATGACGAGAGTTTCGACATTTGGCGAGACGAAATCGGCATTGACCCAAGTCACATTTATCGCTTTGGCGATCTAGATAAAGGTGATGATGAAAACTTCTGGTCCATGGGTCCTGTCGGTCCCTGCGGACCGTGTACGGAACTCTTCTATGACCTGGGCCCCGAGGCTGGAACGGGTCCGGATGATTACATGGGCGGCGAAGGTGACCGCTATATGGAGTTCTGGAATAATGTTTTCATGCAATCATACCGCGATGAAAACGGGGGGCTGTCTCCTCTAGCATTGCAGTCGGTTGACACTGGAATGGGTCTTGAACGCATCACAATGATTTTGCAGGGCAAAACCAATGTGTTCGATACGGATATATTTCAACCCATCATTAGCCAAATCGCCAAATTATCGGGCGCAAGCCCCGACGATGATGATAGACGCGTTGACATGCAGGTCATTGCTGATCACTTGCGGACGTTGACCTTTGTGGTGAGTGAGGGTGGTCAATTTTCGAATGAAGGTCGTGGCTATGTCCTCCGGCGGATCTTAAGACGCGCAGTTCGCCATGGACGACGTCTGGGCTTCGATGAACCCTTCCTGGGCAAGCTCATGCCTGTGGTCGCCGATGTATTCGATGGCGTTTACGAACTACCAGCGCACATCATCTCTAATACGGGGGCTGCACTGGCAGACGAAGAAGCCCGGTTTTTCCGGACCATTGACCGCGGTATGGGTCGAATTCATGGAATCATGAAGTCTAAAGGCGATGACAAGCGCATCACAGGTAAAGAGGCGTTTGAACTCTACGACACATTCGGCTTTCCCGTAGGCTTGACAGAGATTGAAGCGGCTGAACACGGATTTACCGTTGATACAGATGGTTTCGACTCTGAAATGAAAGCCCAGAAAACCAAGTCTAAGCAAGCGGCTAAATTCTATG
>MDTC01107196.1_pt1 | contig 14985 bp, 17 predicted proteins | sample 811181 | NCBI WGS metagenome assembly MDTC01 (sample SAMN05326644, study PRJNA326480) | marine metagenome | isolation source: seawater | place: Pacific Ocean: North | collected 2011 | reverse complement strand
GTTACCTAAGTACACTGTGCAAGTTGAAAATTTAATTAAGAAGTCAGCTGGAAGACCTACGCGGTGGAAGCAAGACTTGGAGAACTTCAGTCCTAAAGTTTTAGCGTTTGTTGCAATTAAAGTAATCATGGATGGGGTTGCTTATAAAAAGACAATGGCGGCTATGAGTTATTGGGTTGGCCGGATGGTTGAACATGAAGTTAAATGCGACTTTCTAGTCAAAACAAATCCCAGAGGTAAGGGAATAATTTTAGGAGCTAAAAGAAGAGCTACAAGTTCTCAAATGAGGCACATACAGTTGTCGATGCGAAACGAAGCTAAAAACAGAGGTATGGAAGAGTTTGAGGATTGGTCGCGTAAAGACAGAGTAAGTTGTGGCATGAATCTTGTTGAACTTTTACGAGCCAGTACAGGATTGATTGAGTATTATTATTTTAAAGACAAAGGCCGTAAGTTTCCTACAAGATATGTTTCAGCTACTCCTGAAACTCTAAAATGGGTTGAAGATTTCAACAGCTACCATGCAGTTTTAATGCCTTTCTGGATGCCTACTTTAGAACCTCCTGAAGACTGGACTAATGTTTGGGTTGGCGGTTACAGAGATAGCGATACCTTAAAGTTACCTAAGATCCCTTTTATCAAAACAACTGACACCGAGTTTTTAAGAAGCGTTAAGCCAGCCGACATACAAATTCCTATGGAAGCTGTCAATTTAATACAGAGAACTCCGTGGGAAATAAATAAAAAAGTTTACGAAGTTGTTGAATGGGCGTGGGAAAACAATGTTCCTATTAAAGGCTTACCTGAACAAGACGATTTACCTTTACCTCCATTTCCTGAAGACGGTGATGAAAACAAAAATGTAAGAGACAAGTGGGCTAAACTTGCAAGCGTAATTCATAAACGCAATTTAGCGACGAGGTCTAAAAGAATGCTGACAGGTAAAATTCTAAGGCTTGCAAATAAATTCAAAGGTGAAAGATTTTTCTTGCCGAGCAACTGCGATTTTAGAGGGCGTGTTTATAATACTCCTGTATTTTTAAACCCCCAGGGACCGGACATTTGTCGTGGGTTGTTACAGTTTTATCGTGAAGAGAGAGTTAAGAATGAAGACGGCGCTAAGTGGTTGGCTATACATGGCGCTAATTGTTGGGGCTACGACAAAGTGAGTCTTGAAGACCGAATTAAGTGGTCCTATGATTTCGGAGAAGACGCTATAAAGATTGCGAGTGATCCTAAAACTTATACGCTGTGGCTTGACGCTGATAAACCCTTTAGTTTTTTAGCTTGGGTTTTTGAGTGGGCTGAGTATTACGAAAACTTTAAGCAAGGTAAGCATAGACTTAAAACAAAAATCCCAGTCATGATGGATGCTACGAACAACGGTTTGCAGATCCTATCTATACTTACTAGATGTGATTACGGGACTGTTGCTACTAACTGCACTCCATCATCTACCAACACGCCAGCAGATATTTATGATGTTGTTAGAGTGAGGGCTGAATCTAGAATGAGAGCTGACGCTGCTGACCAGCACCCTTTTGCTTCTGCGTGGCTTGAGTATGGAATAAACAGGTCCACCTGTAAAAAGCCAGTTATGTGTTTTCCCTACGGACTTAGTAAGTATAGCAATAGAGATTACATAGCTGATTGGTTTGAAGATAAAATTCATAACGATCAATGTCCGTCCCCTTTCGACCCTAAAGAATATTATAAAGCTGTTCATTATCTTAGTGAACAAGTTTGGAGTGCGATTGAAGAAGTCTTAGATTTGCCTAAAAGGTGTATGGATTGGTTTCAAAAAGTTTCTAGGATTGCGTGTAAAGAAAAGCAACCTCTTGTATGGCAGACGCCTTCAGGATTTGTTGTTAAGCAGTCTTATAAAAAAATTAAAGACTCTAAGGTTTCTACTTGGATCTCTGGGGAAGCTGTACATATAAAATACAACAACACTACAGATCAGTTAAGCCCTCGAAAACAATCAAACGGCGTGGCGCCTAACGTAACTCACAGTTTAGACTCGACACTGCTTCATTTAACCACGGTTTCTGCAAACAAAGACAAAGGTATTTATGACTTTAGCATGATCCACGATTCCTATGGAACGCATAGCACAAAAGCGCAAGATCTTGCTGACGTCATCCGAGACGAAGCTGTTAAAATGTTTTCACCTGATTTACTCCGCGACTGGTTAAATCAGATCAAAGAACAAAACCCAGGAATAGAATTTCCAGAGCCGCCTAAATACGGTTCTGCGGATGTGTCCTTAATAAGGGACAGTCCTTTCTTCTTTTCGTAAAAACGAAAAATAAAAACATAAATAAAAGGAATAAAATAAAATGAGTAAAAGCAATAATGTTGTAACCGGAGTAGGAAAGGCAGTCTATCCGAGACTTGTCGAGCCTGACTACAAGTTTAACACTGAAGACGGAGAGTATTCTTGTCGCTTACATCTTGAAAAAGATCAGTGGGAAGAACTAAAAGTAAAAGTAGATAAAATAGTTGAGCTTGGGTACAAGCGAGCGTGTGCTAAAGAAGGTAAACAGGAACTCAGGAAGCACACTCCTGGGCCTTTAAGAATTACCGACGAAGGCGACTACGAGGTAAGAGCAAAACAAGTAGCACAAAAGCAAACTTCAAAAGGAATGATTCAGTTTTCGTTTCCTATTTACGACAGTCAGGGAAACAAAATGGAAGACCCTCCAAACATAGGATCAGGTTCAATGCTTTCACTAAATCTTGAAGTGAGGACTTGGTACGTAAATTCTTTAGGCTTTGGATACACTCTAAGTCCTAAAGGAGTTCAGCTCATTGATCTTGTTGAATACGGCGGTGGAAGTTCAGCTGAAAGCCTTGGTTTCAAGGCGGTTGAAAATGGGTTTGTAAGTGAGTCATTAGAGTTCGATAAAAGTGAAGAAGGCAAAGCGCAGAATCAAGCATCGTCGGTCCCGTTTTAGGTCCGGGTTTGAAGAAACAGTCGCTCTCTCCCTGAAAAGGGAGGGGGTTGATTTTGAATATGAAACATTAAGGATTAAGTATGTGAAGCATGCAGTTTACACTCCCGATTTTATCCTAAGTAACGGCGTAATTTTAGAAGTTAAAGGATTCATGCCGCCTAAAGATAGAACGAAGCATATTTTAATATCTCAGCAGCATCCCGATTTGGATATCAGATTTGTATTCCAGAACGCTTATAATAGATTAACAAAAACCAGCTCCACTACTTATGCAAAGTGGGCCGAAAGACACGGCTTTATGTGGGCGCATAAAAAGATACCAACATCATGGACACAACCGTAAAACCAAAAGAAAGTAAATTTATAAAGACACATCAACCTTGCCCGGACTGCGACAGTAGTGACGGGTTGGCTATTAACGACGACGGAAGCACCCATTGTTTTGTTTGTAATGAACATAAACTGGACGCTATCAATCCTAATAGAAAAAAGAATTTCGTTAGAAGAAGCAAAACATTTGAAGAATACAAAGGCGAGATTGAACCGCTTCCTGACAGAAAGATACACGAAGAGACGTGCAAAAAGTTTTCTTATTATGTTGATGGAAACGACAATCACATAGCCAACTACTTTAACGACGAAGGTCATCTTGTAGGACAAAAAATAAGAACACCTAGAAAAGACTTTAAAATACTAGGAGAAATTACTCACAGATTTTACGGTCAACACTTGTGGCCTAACGGCGGTAAAAAGTTAGTTATAACAGAAGGCGAAGTAGACTGTCTTACAGTTTCCCAGTTAAATAAAAACTCTTACCCTTGTGTTTCTATTCCTTCAGGAACTAACAGTGCAAAGAGGGTTGTAAAAACACAATTGAAATGGCTTGAGAAGTTTGAAGAAATTGTTCTCATGTTTGATGGCGATAAAGCCGGGCGTGAAGGCGTTGAGTCGATCATTCGTATCTTACCTCCAGGAAAAGCATTTGTTGCTAAGTTACCTGAAGGTGAAGATCCAAACTCTTTGTTAGTTAAAGGAGACGGAGCCAAGGTTGTTAGAGCTATGTGGGATGCCGGAAAGTGGGCGCCTCCTCATATTGTTGAAGCAAGTTCTCTTTACGATGAACTGAAACATTTAAAACCAGTAGAGTCAGCTTCGTATCCTTTTGAAGGTCTTAATAAAAAATCCGGAGGTGGTATTCGTAAAGGCGAAATAGTTACTTTATGTGCTGGAAGCGGCGTTGGAAAATCACAGGTATGCAGGACCATAGCACATCATCTTTTAACAAAGGAAAATAAAAAGATTGCTTACATAGCTCTTGAAGAAAACAACATCCAGACGGCTCAATCAATTGTTGGTATTGAGATGGGAGCCAATTTGAGATCTGATTCTAACATTACAAGTAGAGACGCTTTTGACACGGCTTGGAATAAAACTCTAGGTAAGCAACACCAGTTCTATCTCTACGATCAATGGGGATCAATGAAGACAGACGAGCTGTTAAGCGACATAAGATTTTATGTTCAGTCTCTTGACGTTGACGTAATATTTTTAGATCACGTATCGATCTGTGTAAGTGGCCTTCTTTTTGAAATTGGAGATGAGCGCAAGGCTCTAGACGTGTTGATGACTGAGTTGAGAACTCTTGTTGAGGAGAGTAAATTTGCTTTGTTTTTAGTTAGTCATCTTAGACGCGCTGAAGGTAACAGAGGGTATGAAGACGGATTAGCTCCAAACCTTTCAGCGCTTAGAGGTAGCGCCAGCCTCGCGCAACTTAGCGATCAAGTTTATAGCTTGAGCAGAAATTTGATGTCAGAGGAGCGACATGTCACCACGGTTTCAGTTTTGAAGAACAGGTTCACAGGGGATACAGGCGTTGCTTGTCATCTGCGCTACGACCCTGAGACTGGAAGACTCCAAGAGGAACAACATGACTTTTAAAACTATAACTAAACCAAAAGAAATAAGATGAACTATAAATATAAAATACTTGTTGCGGATATTGAAACGAACGCCATTAAAAATTGGCAGACACTTGAAGGTCTTGAGACTTGCCACTGCATTTCAGTAATTGATGTAGCTACAAAAGAACTTTACGAATTCAACACAACGAAAGACAACATTGAAGATGGCTTGAAGATGTTGCAAGAAGCTGAATACGTCTGCGGTCATAACTTCATTGGATTTGATGCTCCTGCTTTGTTTAAACTTTTTGGTGTTAGGTTAAACAAAATTGTAGATACATACATAATGAGTAAAGTCATGTTTCCTGCTCTAGAGGATTACGACCATACAAAGAAATTTGAGTTTCCTTTTAAAGGTATGTGGGATCGACATAAGTTAGCGGCCTGGGGAGTTAGAGTTGGAGAACACAAATCAACTCACGGTGAGACAGAAGACTGGACCACGTTCACTCCTGAGATGCAAAAGTATTGTAATCAAGATGTAAGAACTAACCTTAAAGTTTATGAGTTTCTTTTAAGTCAGCCTAAGAGTTCTAAGTCTCTTGTTATGGAACACGAGTTCGCCCAGACTCTTACAGTTCAAGAATTAAATGGTTTTCCTTTTGATGTTAAGAAAGCTAACAAACTTGCAAAAGAGTTAACAGTTCGCAGAGCCGAACTTGAGAAAGAAGTTCAAGCCGTCTTTCCGCCGAAAAAAGAAGAAATGAAACAACCAAAAGGATGGAAGGTTGAGGTTGAAGGTTACGAGTACGAAGCTAAAACAAAAACCGCTTTAAAAAAGATTCTTAAAGATGCAGGGTTAAAACAAAGCTACGCTAACGACGCCGAAAAAACTGGAGCCAGGGTCAAAACAATACCCTTTAATCCGGCATCCAGAGATCAAATAGCTGAAAGACTTATGGCCGCAGGTTGGCGCCCTAAAGCTTATGAAGGTAAACGCCCGGCAATTAACGAAGCTGTTCTTAAAGAGATTAACACAACAGAATCTTTAAAGCTTCTTGAATACAATCTTGTAAACAAAAGACTGGGAATGTTACTTGAGGGTAAGTATGCGTGGTTGCGCCTTGTTACTGATGAAGGAAGAATTCACGGATCAATCGACAGTTGTGCGGCTATCTCAACACGATGCACACACTCAAAACCTAACATGGCACAAATACCTGCGGTTCGTTCTATCTACGGAGAAGAATGCAGAGAGTTGTTTATGGCTCCTGAAGGTAAAGTACTTGTAGGGGCGGATGCAAAATCTATTGAGCTGAGAGTTGTTTCTGAATATCTCTACCCATTTGACGCTGGAGCCTACGCAAAAGAAGTTGTTGAGGGAGACATACATCAAGCTAACGCTGACGCTATCGGCGTGAATAGAGGAGAAGGTAAAACATTCATCTACGCCCTTTTATATGGAGCAGGAAATCAAAAGCTAGGCGAAATTGTTGGTAAGGGAATGCGTGAAGGTAAAAGACTTCGCAATCTATTTATGACAAAGCTCCCGGCTTTCCAGAAACTTATCGATGCGGTCCACCGTTCAGTGGCTACGACTAACGCTATTAAAACAATTGACGACAGAATGATTACAGTTCGCTCTCAGCGGTCCTCTTTAAATCTGTTAATTCAATCGGCTGGTAGCATTATAATGAAACAAGCTGCTGTTTGTTTCCGTCAGGACTCGCGGCACCCTTATGAGATGCATGCTAATGTTCACGATGAGGTTCAATTCAGCTGTCTTGAAGAACACTCTGAAGATCTTGGAAATGACTTTTGCAACGCTATTAAAAAAGCAGGGCAAACTCTTAATCTTAAAGTTCCTTTTGAAGGTGATTTTAAAGTAGGCAAGAACTGGAAGGAAACACACTAAGATGTCTTTAGAAGAACTTTCAGAAATAAACCCAGAAGCTCTCCAGGCTGACGGATTTGAAAAAGCTTTTATAGGTTATGTTGAAAGATGCGGACAGCAACCAACAGCTTGTTATGACAAAGCTAAGTTGCTTAAACATCTAGTGGCAGATGGTCTTTCCTATGAGGAAGCTATAGAACACTTTGAGTACAACATTAATGGATCATTCGTAGGAGAGTTCACGCCCTTCTATTTAACTAAAACAATTGAAAACGAAGATGAGTAAAAGAACAGCAGCTATAGACGGCGACATGATAATTTATAAAGCTGGCTTTGCTAGTGAAGTAGAAACACGATGGTCAGACGCTATCTGGACCTTACACAGCAGTGAGGCCCAAATGCAGGTCATTGTTGATGACATGATGGAGTATATAATTGACACTGTTCAAGCTGACGATTATTGCGTAGTGTTTTCTGATTCCACTAACTTTAGATATGAATTGTTTTCCGACTATAAAGCCAACCGGAAAAACAAAAGAAAGCCTTTAGGTTTACCAGCTATTACAGATTGGATGTTTGAAAACTATAACGGCAAGCGTTGGAAGAACCTTGAAGCGGACGACGTGATCGGAATGCTTTGCTCTAAGCAAAACAACATGGTTGCTGTAAGTGGTGATAAAGACTTCGGTACTCTGCCGTGTGAATGGTTTAACTTTTTAAAAGCAGAGACTAGCCACACTACAGAAGAAGAAGCCAACTACAATCACTTGTCTCAAACTTTATCTGGAGACAGCGTTGATGGTTTTTCAGGAGCTTCAGGAGTTGGGCCTGTTACAGCTCATAAAATCTTAGATAAAAAAGGAGCGACATGGGAGACGGTTGTTGAAACCTACGAGTCAAAAGGGCAAACCGAGGAGGACGCTCTACTTAACGCGCGACTATCATACATCTTACGAGACAAAAAAGAATACAACGAAAAGAAAGGACAAGTTAAATTATGGACGCCAAAATAATAGAAAGAAAGCCACTACCGGACAGCGGAGCCAGGACTGAGTTTGAAACAGGGAGTGTTAGAGACGCTTGCGAAGGAAAAGGGCTTCCGTCTCTTATTCCCACTAGCAGTCTTATCAGCTGTAGCAAAAGATTTGAAGACGGAGCAACCAAGTACGGCAGAGATAACTGGAAAAAAGGACAACCACTTTCACGTTATATAGATAGCATTTACAGACATCTCTGGGCTTACATGGACGGGTGCGAAAAAGAGGACCACCTTGGGGCTGTTATTTGGAATAGCATGTGTTTACAGCAGACGAACGAATGGATAAACGAAGGTAAACTACCCCCTGAATTAAGGGATATTTAATTTGTTCGACTATATGAAGAATTAAACACAGACAAAATGGCTAGGGATAAAAGACAAAAATTAAGTATTAAGCAACCGCCTAAGAAATTTGACGGAGACAGCGCTGGATATGATTATGATGGAGCCAAGAAAGCAGGATTAAAAAGAGATCCAAAGACAGGTAGGTGGCCTTCAAGAGATCCAAAAACAGGTTTATTATTTAAAGGTAGTGGACATCGTACATGGCCTAAAACTGTCGCCGGAGAAAAGAAAGCAGGATACTATATATACAAAAGTAAAGGTAGGTATTACTCAAAAAAGAAACCAACTACACGCCCTTTAAGATCTTCTTTACTCATCAAGAAGAAATAAAACATGGACAATAACGGACCCTTTCCAATTGTGTCGAGTGAGTTAGTAAAAAGACTCAATGAGATATTTCCCCCAAAAGAATTTAGCCCAAAGGATGATCTAAGAAATATGGATTACTATTTTGGACAACGAAACATTGTAAATTATTTACGCGCTAAAAACGCAGAACAACAAGAAAACATTTTAAAAACAGACTAACTAAACGACATGTGCCTATCCAGACCTAAGATGCCATCGCCAGCTATGATTAACCAACCAGCTCCAATGGCGCCTCCACCTCCGACTCCTCTAGCAGAAGAAGTTAAAAGTAAAAAGAAAAAAGGAACAAGCGCAAAAAGATCCGGCACATCTTCACTAACAATTAGAAGACCTTCAGTAAACCTTCCGACCGGGGGAAGCGGAACAAACATAAACTATTAAAAATTAAAAGAGATATATTATCATTATGGCATCTTACATAACTAACATTAACTTGAACAGAAGCACTCACGGCACCTCTTCGTTAGACGCTGACGGAAACGGAACGCTTACTTCTACAAGTAACCCTTTAATCAACAAAACAAAAGGAGGTGAATATACCTTCCTTGCAAGCGGAACTTTCGGTTCAGGACGCACATTAACGCTTCAACACAAAGTAGGCGGCTCATACGTAACTATAGGCTCTGACACTGTGCTTACAGCTCCAGGCGGTTGCATCTTTACATCAACGCAGAGCGACATTCAGCTTGTTGTTTCTGGCGGCTCTGGAGATGGAAACGATAATCTTTATGTTGTAATTTCACCTGTTTCTTAATTAAAGAGTACTAATAATTTATGGCTTCAACAAGACAACTGACTAGGTCGCTGACTCGCTCACTTACGAGAAGGTTGACAGGCGAAGAACTTAATCGGTTATTCTTGGAGAAGTTTTCGGCAAGCCCACCAGTAGCAGCCTTTTCTCTTAGGAAGCTTGGTAATGTTTCTCCGTACGCAGCAAGAATTAGAAGAAGCTACGACAACACCGAGGCACAGGTGATGTTTGATGCTAGTGATAGAGTGAGTGAGTCATCGGTCGTTCGGAATACAGCGCATAATTTAATGCCTGTGAGTGAGCAGTTTTCACTTGCTGATTGGGTTAAGTACAACGCTACTGCGTCAGCTTCAACGATCACTGATCCGTTTGGAGGGACTAACGCTTACAAATTTGCTGAAGCTTCTACGGCATCAAATTCCAAACTGATGTTGGATGCTATGGCTGTCGAACTACCGAGCGGCACTACTTGCACTTGGAGCGTTCACGCTAAAAAAGCAGAGCTTGATATTTTACAGTTAATTGTAGCCGATGGAGCCACGTTCGTTGGAGGTGACAATCATGCTAATTTCAATCTATCGACTGGGCAAGTAACAGCAACAGGAGGCGGAGCATCAGCTAGTATAGAAGCCCTTAGTAACGACTGGTATCGATGTTCGATGACGGTTACTACCAATTCGACTGGAACCACTAGCCCTAGAATCGGAATCCAAAACAGTCCAACGGCAGCAAGAGATGGGGCATATACAGGAAATGGAACGGACGGAATTTATATATTTGGGGCACAAGTTGAGCAAGCCTCTAGCCCTTCCGAATACATCAGCACCCCAGTGGTGAGTAACGATGGACTAACATTCGTAGAATCCGACTTGGACAGCTTCGTTGGCGGAGAAAATTTGAGGAAGTATTCAAATGAATTTAATGCTGCTTCTTGGGGGATAACTAACTTCAACGCAGCAGTAAACAACAACCTAGCGAATCCAATTAATGGTACTGTTGATTCTATAAAGTTGGTTGCCTATGATACAGGAGGCGCAGCAAAACATGAATTTTATACTAGATATCCTGCAACGTCTGGAGTGCAGTACGCACATAGTATCTACATTAAACCATTTGGCACTGTGACTCACGTTATAGGCAGTGATTCAGGTAGTTCAAGTAGGGCTGCTGCTTTTGATTTAGTTAATGGTACTGTTGTTTCAAATGGTTTAAGTAATCAAGGAGCATCTATTGAAGCGGTAGGCTCCGATGGTTGGATGCGAGTAACATTTGTTTTCACTGCAACTGCAACTGTTTCCGATAGATACATTTATTGGGCAGTGGGTGACTCGGCTAGTTTGGTAAACGGAAATGCTCGAACCGACAACTATGATGCAGACGGAACAGGGCAAGGCGTGTACGCTTGGGGAGCGCAAGTGAACCTCGGTACAACTGCAAAAGCTCATTCTAAAACCGAAGCCACTATTAGAGACGGAAACGCTGCAATATCCGTGCTATACAACCAGACAGGAGGGCAAGATGCTATTCAGTCTACTACTGGTCATCAGCCGTTATTGTATAATGCAGGGTTGCTTGTAAAATCTGGAACTAGTCCTTCTATTGATTTTGAGGGTACACATACGATACACATTGATACTCTTGCAGGACAGAGCAGGTTAGACATCTATGCAATTCAAGATACAAGTGATGCTACTTATATCTATCCTTCGGCTTCTAATTCGGGATCGCAGTACGGAATCTATGCTAATGATGGTGCTAGTTCTTCGGCAGGAAGTTATTTAGGATCAGCTAGTTTTGGTACTCCTAATGTTTACAAAAACGGATCAGCTTTCAATCCCTCAACATTAAACGATGTCCATGATGGCTTAACAGGTCAAGCCAATCTTGTAACGATGGAAGGTGCAAGTACGAGTTTATGGACAACTTTCACTGTAGGACACTACTTCAACAACAGTGCGCCAAGCTTCAACTTCACAGGAAAAATCTCTGAGCTAATAGTTTTCACATCTAATGAAAGCAGTAATCGAAATACCATTGAACAAGACATAAATGACTTCCATAACATTTACTAAAGAAGAATTATTATGACTGATCCATTTTACATTATTTACGACAACGAAGACCAAGCACATATTCGCAGTGAACAGGCAGGAGCTATGCGTGGACTTAGTTGGTCACAGACTGGTACTGCTGGTACTGGAAGTAGGTATTGGTTTTCTACTGTTATTGAACACAAAGAAGAGAATCCTAGAGTGGCACTCATTCTACCAACAACAACGGAAACAGAAACAGACCCAGAAACATTTGAAGTAATCTCTTCAACAGTTGTGGCAGTTGATAAAGACATCCTTACTGATGAAGACGAGGTTGTAGAGAATCTTCCGAGTGACTGGGTGTATCCTCCCGAACCCGAAGCTTTACTAGAAGAACCAACAGAACCTCAAAGAGCTAGGGATGCCGATGGAAAATTCATCGCAGATGATCCAACTACGCCTGATGTCAACGAAGCTTGGACTCAACCAGATTGATTAATGCATCAATGGAAATGACCGAGTGTCTTCTAACTTTTTCAAATGTCCACGAAGCAATGGACTATGCAAATTCGCGTGGTCTTTCAACAACACGAGAAGATGGTAATGGACATGATGTCACTCTCCCACTCACTCAATCAGGGCAACACGTATTTACTGTTATCAATGGACATTTTATTCCGAACAATTTTATAGACTAATTTTATATGAACTACGAAAATCAAACTGCCGAACACATCTACTCAGTTCTTGAAGGTAAACGTAATAGTTACCTTGATAGGGCGAGGCAGTGTTCAAAGCTAACAATTCCTTATATCCTCCCTGACGAAGGTTTTGGACAGCACTCAAGATTGGACACTCCTTTTCAAGGCGTAGGAGCGCGAGGCGTAAACAACCTTGCTTCAAAACTCCTGCTTGCCTTGTTGCCTCCTAACATATCTTTTTTTAGGCTCCAGGTTGATACAAACAAACTACAACAAGAAGGAGCGCCGGAAGAAGTTATAAGTGAAATAGATTCCGCTCTACGTAAAGTAGAGGACGCAGTGACAGATGAATTGGCGAGAAAACGCTATCGTACAGTAATCCACGAAAGCTTAAAACAGCTGATCGTTACTGGTAACAGTTTGCTTTATCTTGATCAAGACGGAGGCATGAGAGCTTTTAGATTAGACAGGTTTGTTGTAGAGCGTGATCCTATGGATAATGTTTTAACAATCGCAACAAAAGAAACGCTAAGTTACGAAGCGCTCGACGATGACATAAAGGGTGCCATACAAAAACCCCAGGATTCATCTGTAGGGAGTGGAGGTACTGTAAATCTTTTTACGGCTGTTTGTAAAAACGGCGATAAGTGGATGTTGAAGCAGGACGTTAACGGTACTGTATTACCTCAGACGGGAACAACTTTTCCTTTAGATAAGAATCCTTACATTCCCCTTAGATTCAGTCGCGTTGACGGAGAGAACTTTGGACGTAGCTATGTTGAGGAGTACCTTGGAGATCTTCAGTCCCTGGAGTCCCTCACCAGAGCTATTGTTGAAGGTTCGGCCGCCGCTAGTAAAATCCTATTTCTTGTAAATCCAAACGGAACAACAAGACCTAAAGACATGAACGCCCCTAATGGAGCTATAGTTCAGGGTAATGCTGCTGACGTTAGTGTTTTACAGCTTAATAAATTTAACGACTTTAGAGTAGCCTCTGAAACTATAAACCAAATTAAAGATAGGCTGTCTCAAAACTTCTTGCTAACTAGTAGCGCTATAAGAAACGCAGAGCGAGTCACTGCTGAAGAAATCAGACTTATCTCTCAGGAGCTTAACGCTGCTTTAGGTGGTATCTTTAGTTTACTTAGCAACGACTTACAGACTCCGTTGCTTTCGCGTTTGATGGATGTAATGCAGAAAAACAAGAAGATGCCGAAGCTTCCTAAAGATCTTGTTAGTCCTGTTATTGTTACAGGTCTTGATAGCCTAGGCAGACAAGGAGATCTTAATAGCCTCGATTCATTTCTTGTTGGTTCCAGTCAAGTTCTAGGACCGCAAGCTGTAGCTAACTTTGTTAATGTTTCTGAATACATAAAGAGACGCGCTACTGCTTTAGGAATTAAAACGGCCGGATTAATTAAGACCCAGGAACAACTTGCAGAAGAGCAACAACAACAGCAACTTTTAGCGCTAAGTGAAAAATTAGGTCCGGCTGGAATAAAAGCAGCAAGCGATCAATCTTTAGCTGAACAACAACAACAACAAGAAGAAGAACCACAACAACCACCCGAATAATGGGAGCAACTATAAATGGACAAATACGTAGTAAATCAACAGCAAGAAACCGAAGAGGGAAATGTGAGCTTAGAAGACCAGCTAGCTCAACAAGAAGCAGCTCAACAACAAACACAGCAAAACCCTTCTGGACAAGAGAACACTCAAGCTGTTGAAGAAGAACAGACCCAGGCTGAAGATGAAAACCTTATTTTAGGTAAATTTAAAAGCCAAGAAGATCTTGCAGCAGCTTATGAAAATTTAGAGAAAAAACTAGGCGAAACAAAAGAAGAGCCGGCAGCTGAAGAAAAATCAACTCAGGATTCAAATGTTTCTACAGCTATACAAGAAGCCAGTGATACTTTTCACGAGAACGGAGAGCTGTCTGAAGACAACTATAAAGCTCTAGAGGACAGCGGAATTCCCAGAGAGTTTGTTGAAGCTTATGTTAAAGGACGTGAGGCTTCTATGAAAAGCGAAGCGGCTCAGATAACTGACAGCGTTGGAGGTCAAGAAAACTACGACTCTATGGTTCAATGGGCTTCAGAAGCTTTACCTGCCGATGAGATAGAAACTTTTGATCAGCTAGTTACTGAGTCTTCGCCTGAAGCTGCAAAGTTAGCAGTTAAAGGGTTGTATGCGCGGTACACAGCTGAAGCCGGAAACGCTCCGCTCAACATAAAACAAGGGCAAACTTCAGGAGCCGCCGTTCAACCTTTCAACAGTAACGCTCAAGTAGTCGAAGCAATGAAAGACAGACGATATGAAAATGATCCTGCTTACCGTGAAGAAATTGAAAGACGGTTGGCAGTCTCAACAAGGGTATAATAAAATTTATGATAACGTACATTATTGAAAACAAAGAACAGCTTATTACACTTACTACTGCTGTTGTTACAGCGGCTAGTCTTGTTTCAGCTCTGACACCAAACAAAGCAGATAATAAGATAACAGCAATACTTCTTAAACTTGTTAACTGGCTAGCAATAAACGTCGGTAAAGCAAAACCTAAAGATTAAACATGGTGGTTAAAGTACTCGTAAGTCTTCTTCTAAATTTCCCAAAGATTTGCGAGTACTTTTTTAAAATAGTCGAAGCTTATGAAAAAGAAGCTTATAGTCGCAACCGTGAGCGCAACATTGATCTTATTGACGAGTGGTTGCAAGACGTTAGGCCCTCCGAAGAGCAAGATTCCCCATTTTATCTCGAAACTCAAAGCCCATTCATTCAGCGCACCTCAAAAGGAGATCATCGCAGAGATTCTAAAATACACGAATGATTTGGAGCATCGAAGATAATTTTAAAAGATTTCAACACACACACAGAAGAACACACAACAAAAACAACCGAAAGTTTGTTTTATGTTTAGCCCCTTGCGAGGGACAACTAAGCTAAGTAAACACTCATAGGTCTTTTTGTTTTATTCATTAAGTGAGTTGTT
>MDTC01206058.1_pt1 | contig 14987 bp, 13 predicted proteins | sample 811181 | NCBI WGS metagenome assembly MDTC01 (sample SAMN05326644, study PRJNA326480) | marine metagenome | isolation source: seawater | place: Pacific Ocean: North | collected 2011 | reverse complement strand
CATTCTAATTGAGAACGAATATTTTTATTAATATAAATTAATACCTTTTTATAATTAATAGTTTGGACTATATTATCAATAAAATGTTCTTCAATATTATTGTTATCGATCATACGCTTATAAAATTCTTCATCTTTAATTTTATTTATTATCTCAAATAAATTACTATCCATAATATTGTTATTATTTTTATAAATTTTATAAGCTCTATACATAATAATATTGTGTAAAAAATCATAATATATATTATCTTTAGATATCATAGTATTAATAATAAATGATAATAAAAGAGAATTACTAATGGTATTTTCTTGTGTAGGAATTCCAACTATAGAATTAACATATTTTATAATTTCTTGATTTATTGAATTATTATTTCTTATATATTCATTTTCTGCATTATTAATAATATAATTAGTAACATGTGATATATTATAAGCATAGTTATTAAATGTTTTATTATTTAGTGTTGTAGTTGTAAATTCTCTATCTGTGACACCATCTGTGTATTCCTGCATTTTAATAATATTATCTACATAATCTATATTATATTCTTCACTCGGTTTAATATATTCTTTTGAATATTCAAGAATATCATAAAAAACTAATGATTGTGAGAAGTTAATGATATTAACATCTAGTTTTAATTGTATATAAAATAATAAATACATTGAGAGAATATTTTGAAGTTTTGTATAATATAACATTTTTAAATTTAAAACATAACGAAGGGTAAGATATTCATCTGGAATATTTTTTATAAATGATATAAACTTAAATTTAAATACTATAATTTGAAGTAAATTTTTAATTATTTTTTTCAATTTGTCCTTTATTATTTGTTTATTATTAGTAATATATTCTTGTAATTCACTATAATTATAGTTTGTATTGGATATTTCAACAAATATATTATTTAAGTTATCTTTAATATAATTTTCATATGTTATATTATGGATAGATTCAGATTCACGATTTAACGTTTCTATTTGTTCTGTTAAAATATCTTGTTTTTTTCTAAAAACAGTCGGCCAGGGGCCTCCCCCATGATATATATTTTTCCTAGTATTATTATTATGATGTTTTGATTTTTTTTTTGTATATTTATTTTTCATTATATATTATTAATATATAAATAATATATAATTTGTAAGTTATTATTTAAATAATAATTATTCTTCCATAGAAGAATTATTTTCAAAATTTTTAGAATTAAATTTATAATTAATTACAAACATTTGTTGAGCAGGATGTAAAGAATTAATATAATCAATAACAACCTTTTTATCAACAACTTTATTTAATTCTTTAAGTTCAGTTATATATTTTTTATGAATATTAAACATATGAACCTTATATTGAAAATCATATTCTTTTAATGGTTTTTCTTTACGAATAAAACAACTAATATAATTTAAAAATAATTCATTAGTATAACTATACATCAATAATTTAAATTTATTAAATAATATTGAACATTCAGGATAATAATAAAGAAATTCTTTAATTTTATTTTCTTTTTTTAGACTTAAATAATTATATTGTAATTTAGGATGATTACCTCTTAATTTACGTACCTGTTCATAATTAGGATTACGTATTTTACTACGTTCTCCAGTATTACTATATAACATACTACCTACACAATTAAAGTTAACATTGTTACTAGAATAATGAGATTCTAAATTTTCATATGAATCTAAAGTAAATTTATTAGGAATTTTAATAGTAGTATTTAAAAATGGATATGGAGGAGTAGTAGCATATTCATTAATATTAATTTCAGTAATGTTAATATCAGGAAATTTAAGATTATCAATATAATATATTTTAATTAAAAAAATAATAGGTGTAGTAATAGGTGAAACAATTCTATTAAAAGGATGTTGAAGAACAAAAGAATATTGATATTTTTTATCCAAACTATCAATACTAAAATTATTAAATTTACATGCATCAAAAAACATACTTCTAAAAGTAGTATTATTAAAATTGGTATTATTATCAACATTAAATAAATTATAATTTTTTACATCATTAAAATAAAGAATATTAGCACCAACAGTAGATTTTGTAGCAATTTCCCAACACTCATTAATATTATCATAAAATACATTAATCATAGTGCCATCAACAAATTCTTCAATATATACATCAGACGGTTTAAAATTATTTTTAAAATTATCATAACCAATCGATTTTGAAGGACTAATAGCCATTACTCTATTATCTCTTACAATAATAGATCTAAATTTAGAAAGTTCTTTAAATTTATCATAATCACTAGATTCATATTTTTTAAGAGTATTTTTATTATATTTAATAATCTTATAATTACAATTATTAAATGTATAATCTTTATCCTGATAATCTTCAGAATTATAAGTAGATAATATATTAATATTAATATTCATTATATGAAAGATGTATATATATTAAATATATGTTAATCTTTAAATATTATTAATAATATATTTATGATATAGTTACAAATATATTATTAATAGTAATAAATTTATAAATATATTATTAATAGTAATAAATTTATAAATATATTATAATTATATTATAATTATATTATAATGGAAAGTGAAATAAATAATATAAATTTACAATTAGGAGATATAATACAAATAGATTCAGCATCAAATAGTGAATTGCATGATAAAATATTTTACATAAATTTTATAAATAATAATAAAATACTACTAATAAGTGAAGAAAAAATATTAACACTAGATATTTCAGAAGAAGGTAAATTATTAGAAGAATCAATAGATAATATAATTTTATTACATAGACAGCTAAGTCCAAGTTTTATAATACAAAATAATATAAAAACCAATAAATATATATCAATTTATTTTGGAGAACCATTACCCAGTATACTGAATGGTATAGTTACAAATGTAGAAGAAGATATGATAGAAATAACACTGATTCCAAATAAAGAAATTATATATATAGATTTTGCATATTCTGGAATACCAGAAAACTTAAATATTGAAAAAATAGTAGTGAGAGATAATAAGGATGAATTAAAAACTATAGAAGATATAGAAGAGGATAAAGAGTTAAACAAAGAAGATATAGATTATACAGAAGAAAAATATCTAGATTTAGATAATAACGAAGAGTTAGATTATGATTTGATAAATCATAAAAATGATGATGAAGTAAAAAAAATATTATTAGATTCAATAGTATTTGAAAATGATACAGAAGAATTATATCACACAGTAAATGTACCAGAAAATGAAAAAAGATATGCAATTGAAATGCAAGCAACAGATTTTATGGATAATATGATATCAAAATATAATAAAAAATTTAATTATGAAATGTATATAGAAAATTTAAATAAAGAATTGAATAGATTCAAAGAATTAAGATTATTATATTCTAATTTTGATAGTAATAATATACCACATATACCAGAAGGAAAAACTGAATTTAATAAACCATTAAAAGAATTATTATATAATTTAAATAAAAAAATATATTGGATATTGCCTATAGTAAGTTATAAAAAAAATGTAATATATCAACAAGAAACACAAGATTCAGAATTATATGATGATTTTTTAATTTTAAAAAGTGATAATGATTTTATAAGAGAATTAAAGAATGTCACAGATAGATGGATAGATAATAGTTCCAAAGAAAAAATAAATGAATATAAATTATATATAAATAATTTATTAAATATAATAGATAATCTAAAATTAAATACTGATTATGAAGAAGAATTAAATTTAGAGGTAAAAACACAACTAGACGTGATAAATGATATGTTTGATGATTTTTATAGTTATTCAATTAAGTTATATAACAAAGAATTAAATATAAATAAGGAAAGATTTTTGAGAGAAGTAGTTATTGAAGGAACAAAAATGTTAGAAATAAATACTAGTGGAGATAAAAAAATAAATAAATCAATTGAATTAACACCAAATAATAAAATAAAAATAATAGGATTTTTAACATTACCATTATCAATATTTAATTTTTCAAAAATAAATATGAACTATTCAAATATATTAGAAAAGAGCAATTTAAATAATAATTTCTTAAATTATTATAAATTATTAAATAATAATACAATTATAAATAAATATATATTAGATGATAGAATAAAATATGATTTTATTAATTCTCATAATAATATACACAATAATAATATTTTAAATAATATTTCTAATTTCTCAATTGATTCAGGTATATTATTAAGCAATGAAGAAAAATATAATTTATTATTAGAATCATTTATACCAACAAATAATAAATTAATTGATATTTTAGCTAGTTATAAAGAATTTTTAAATTTTGAATCGTTTTATAATGAATCACAATGCGCAAATATAGATAAGTATACTTTAGATAGTAAAGATTATAATAAACTTACAAAATTAATAAATGATAATATAATAAAATATAAAGAAAATTATTTTAAGAATAAAGATAATCTAGGGAATCTATTAAATATTTTAAATAAAGATAATTTCAAAGATGTAGATATATATGATAAGGCCAGTTTAGATTTTAATTTATTATCTAGAGAGATAAAAGATGAGTTATTAGAGATTTATAATATAACAGAGAAAGAATTTATAAGTAAAACAGAAATAATATCAAGATTTTTTAAAATAGATAATTGTAGACATTTTTCAAATACATTAAATAAAAATATAATGGATTTAATAATAACAGATTTAGTTGATAACTTATTAAAAAAATCTAAATTAGCAGAAGAACAAGAAAGTAAAAATGTAGAAGAAGAAAAAAAAATAGAAGAAATGAATGATAAATGTAATAAATATTATTTAAGTAAAAAATATAATTCAATTGAAAATTTAGAATATGATAATGATAGAGAAATATTTTTTGATTCAATATATGATAATACATTATATAGTTTAATAAATGAATATATACCAGAAAAAAATAGTATGGATACAGAAAAATTTATAGAATTTCTAACAGATAAAATTATAGATATTATGAATATAACAAGAGATAAAGCAAAAAGAGAAGCTATTTCTATAGTTAATGAAAAAAGAGAAATAATAGATGGAGATTATGCACTATTAATTGATAAAGAAACAAATAAAAACTATATATATATTAGAGATAAAAGAACTTGGATATTAGATGAATCATTTAAAGATGATTTTTATATTGATTCAAATAAAATATTATGCGATAAAGATAAGGATTGCATATCGTTAAATGATAAATGTATGTCAATGGAAAAAGTTAAAAAAAATAAATCAGAAGAACAAATTAATAAAATATTAGAAAATTTTAAATTAAAATATAATTTAAGCATTGAAGAGATAAGAGCAAATATAGATATAAATTATGAATCTTCAAAAAAATATTTAAAAAATATTATAAATATAAATAGATTTAATGAAGAAAATATTAATAGAAAATTATTAGAATTATATAGAGAAGAAGATACAATTATAATATCACCATATGAATATTTGAGAGATACAATATTATCTCTCAAAGATATCATTAAAAAAAATAATTATATAAAAAAATTTTGTTTACAATTAACAAGAGAATCTATAAATGATGAAAATAATTATTGGTTATATTGTAATAAAACTAATGTTAAATTAATTCCAAAATTTTTATTAAAATTAGCAAATGTTTTTGATGATAAAATAAAATATTTGAGAGAACTAGATACAATTTGTGCAGAACAAGGAACAATAAGCGATGATAATAGTTATTGGGTAGATAAACACAGTGGATATATTATAAAATCTATTGAATTTAGCAATGATGAAGGATTTGATGAGCAAGGATATAAATTAAATACAAAAGAATTATTACAAGATGATTATAATGTTTCTTTAATAAACAAACAAAAAACACTAACCCCAGATATTGATACTATTAATGCTATAATTAAAGCAATGATAAATATGATGGGTATAAAAATAAATAATAATGAATTTATTATAAATAATGTATTGAAAATACAAAAAAAAAGTATTCCATCAAAAGAAGAATATGAGAAACAAATAGAAAAATTAGTAAAAAAAGATAAAAAATCTAAAAGTTTACCATCATATGAAGATACATATAATTCATCATTATTATTACTAACATTATCATTTTTAATAGTTAATATTCAATCTAGTATACCATCTATTAAAACAAAAAAAACATTTCCAGGTTGTATCAAATCATTTAGTGGATATCCATTTGAGGGCGATCAAGATAAAACAACTATTATGTATGTTGCTTGCATAGCAAATAAAATAAAGAGTTCTATTAAACCTTGGAATAGTATATTAAAAACATCAGAGTTAAATATAGTTAAAAAATTAGATACAATAATTAAAAACCATATTTTAACTAATAAAGAAGTTAATGAATTATTTGATAAAAAAAGAGAATATTTATTATTAAATGAAACCGAAACAATACCAGAAGAAATATCAATAAATAGTTGGCATAACTTTATGCCCGCATTAATAGAAATAAATATTGATAAAGAAAATTTAATTCCATTACCAGATACATTAAAAGATGAATTAATTGAATCATTAACAAAAGGAAAAAAAAATAATATAAAAGAAATAACACAATCAAAAATTATATACTTAAGTAATGAAATTATTAATTCAATTCAAAAAATTACAAAAACACACGGAGTATTATTAGAAAATAATATAGGAGAACCATATTTAGAAAATGCATGTTGTAATTCAAGTTTAAATACGATTGAATATTTTACAAATAGAGATAAATCAATAATAGAAAATAATGCACTTATTTTTGTTTATAAAGATTTAATTGAAAGCTTAAATAGTCTATCAAAATCATCTATACTATATAATAATGAAAATACAAAAAATATATTTTCTACTATAAAAAAAGATTTTAATGAAATAATAATATATAAAACCTTTATCCATTTTTGTAATTTTAATAATGATATACCTATAGATGATGAATTGAAAAGTATATGTATCGAAAAACCTCTTGATTTTATTAATAATAATATACTAGACACAATAGAAAATTTAAAATCACAAGGAAAAGTATATACTAAAGATAATTTACTAGAATTATTATCAATAATAGGAAAAAGAAATTTTATACTATTTGATTCTACTATAGATAAATTAAATAATTCAGATCTATATAAGTTATATATTGAAGAATATAAATCTATAGAATTAGAAGATAAAATAGATGATCTATTATTTGAAAAATTAGATATATTATTTGAAAATATACAAATAAATAATAGTGATAATAAATATCTTGATAATGTTAAAAATTATATCTCAAAAGTTAATACTATATTATATAATAAAATTTTAGAATATATTAAAAAAATACCTAGCTTAAATAAACAAACATTAAAATTGATAGAATCAATGCTAAATATAGATGTTAATATAAATAATATTAAATTTCATCAAAATTATATAAATAATTTGTTATCAGTTTTTCCAAATATAATAATTAAAAAAAATATAGATTATTCTGCAATTCCAAAACATTGGAATTTATCTACATTTCATAATAGTGATATAATTAATATTATTAAATCATATTATGAAGAATTAATGACTTTTTCAGAAGTAAAAGAATTTGAATTAGTATTTAAAATTATTAATAATAAATGTTCTATATTACAAAAATTAATCAATATTACCTTATATAATGAAAAAATTAAAATAAGTAATTCATCTAAAGAACAAGTAATTTATAGTATTTTTGATTCTGAATTTATTAAATATTTTTATACATATGTTTACTATACAATTTTTAATGAATTAATTAATATTAATCATAATACACAATTTAAACTAGAAATAGCAGAATATACAGAATACGATCCAGATACATTTAATGACAAAATTTTTAATTTTATTAATATATTTTTAAAAATAATGAATAAACACCATAATATTTTAAATAATAATTATAAAAAAATTAAAGAAAAAATTCAATATTCAAAAGAAAAAGAAAAAGATTTAATAACTGATTATTTAAAAAGTTTAACAGATGAAGAAAGAGAAATTGAAAATTTATTTAAAAATAATAAATTAGAAAAATGGAGTAAAGGTTTACAAAAAGGATTAACACAATATGTTAAAGAAAATTATGATGAAGAACGAGCTGAAATTATAGAACAAGCTAAGAAAGAATATAAATTAAAACAAAATAATAATGTAACCGAAATGAATAAAGAAATATACAAAATAGATATGGAAGAACAAGAAAAAATAGATAAAGAAATAGATAATGAAGAATATAGTATGTCTAATATTCCCGATGATGATGATGCTGATAGTGAATATGAATATGAATATGAATATGAATATTAAATATGAATCTTTAAACTATTAATAAAATAGTTTAAAGATATTATACACAATGTATATTATATAATAATGTATAAACCTGTCTCGCTATTAGTATTAAATATGCTTAATAATGCTATGTGTTTTCTTCATGTAAATCCTGGTCCTAATGTTAAAACATTCAAATATGTTGGCAATACTCCGCCTCTGGGTTATTTTGATCCTTTAAAACTTACTATGAATAAAAATGAAAATAAGATTAAGTTTATTCGTGAAGCAGAATTACAACATTGCAGAACAGCGATGTTAGCAAGTACTATAATTCCAATTTTAGAATATTTAGATTCTGATAATTCAGTTATGGGAATTAATTACTTAAATTCATTAGATTTTATATATCAATTACCGTTTTGGATGTCTATTGGTGTTTTTGAATATAATCGTATGATTATTGGTTGGGAAAATCCATTTATAACTAATACAACATTTAAGCTTAAAGAAAATTATCAACCTGGTAATTTAGGAAATTATGATATTAATGATATATCAGATGATATGTTAAATAAAGAATTAAATAATGGACGCCTTGCGATGATTGCTTTTATTGGTATTTTAGGACAAGAATTAATAACTGGTAATTGTGTTTTTTAAATATATTAATTTGATAAATATATAATTAATATTATATTTATTTTATATAATATTAATTATGTTAAAGTATTTTATTATAAATAACAAATCATTAGTATCTATTATTATATTTTTGATATTTTTTATTTCAATTGTAATATGTAAACCTAGTATAATTTTTGATAAAAATGGAAAACCAAGAGAATTTGGATTAGGATATAAAAATAAAACAATTCTTCCGATATGGTTATTAATTATATTATTTGCAATAATATCCTATTTATTTGTATTAATATATATCAATTTTAATATATTTTCATTTTAAATTTTTTGTATAAACTTTTTATTAAATTAAAAATTATATAAAATAATATAAAATAATATTAAATTAAATGAAATTTTTAATATTATTTTGCTTATTTTATTTTGTTAAAACATTTAATATTGCAATAGTAGGTGCATCAAGTAATTTAGGAAAAGAAATTATATATCAAGGAATAAGAGATAAAAATCTTAATATATTAGGATTTACAAGTAAGAGTAAAATAACACTTCCTTATAGAGGGGATACTTTTAATAATAAAATTATAATGCCTGAATTTAAAAATTCTAATCTTACTCTTGAAAATTATTGGAAAAATATACAAGATTATAAGTATACACATCTAATTTTTTGTACTAGCGCCGGCCCATTTCAAAAAGATTATTCTGATATTTTAATAGAAAAATTTTTAGATAATATACCAAAATCATGTAAAAGCATATCATTAGTAAGTGCATTTGGTGTTGGGGATAGTTTAAATGAAGGTAATATAGGTATAGAAATTATGAATAATTTCTACTTAAAAGATGTATATAGAGCTAAAAATAAACAAGAAAAATTATTAAAAAAATTAGATTTAGATATAAAAAAAATTATATATAGACCAAGAGCACTTTCATATGGATATACAAATTTAAATTCAATGTCTAGATATAAATTTGCAAAAATAATTTTAGATGATTTAGAATTATAAAAACAATTTATTCTATAGCTACATAATAATTACCATTTATTTCAATATATATATTTTGAGGTAATTGTTGATTAATACCAACATAACGAAGTTCCATTTTAGAAAATTCAATTTCATTATCTGTATTATTTATAAATCTATCTGCATATTTATCTATTAAATCAATAAATAATGAACTTTCACTCAAATTAGTCATATTATCTTTTGAAGTTACCTGTTTCCATTTTTTACCATATATTGGCATATATTCAGCTTTTTCTTGCAATATTTTATACTCTTGATTTGATTCTTCTGTTGTTTTTTCACATGTAATATTTAATATAAAATTATATGATACAGTTGATATTAAAACACCTGCTAGTAAATACCAAACCATTTTACCAATAAAATTTTTAGCATTTATATGTTGATAAATTTTTGTTATATCTACTTCCTCAACATTATCTTTTATTATTTTAGAAGCTTGTAATTCGTCTATATAATTATTAAATTCATCTAAATCTAATGGAAATTCATTAATAAACATTGCATAATTTTTTTCTATATTGTTTAATGCTTCAATAAGAGAACTATTTTTATCTGTAGAATCACCAGACATTTTTTCTGTAGGTGCCATTATTTTTTTAAAATGATCTGATACACCTAGAATTTTTACTACTAAATATCCTATAGTATTTGAAAATGGATTAATCCAACCCGGCCATATTTGTAATATGTAATATAAAACTCCAAAAATTAAAAACCATGGTAACATAGTAATAAATAATATTTTACCCCAATTTATAGCATTACTAATACATAATGCTTTTGAAATAGTTATATTAATAAAATATGTACCCAATAATAATAAACCAATATAAATAAGTAACAAAATATTATTATTATTATTATTATAAACTTCTATATTACTATCAGTTTTAGAGTAAAACATATAAGTATTTACAACAGTATAAATACTAGTAATAACCAAAAAATAAAATATAGTATTTGTAGGATTTGTAACATTAATACCTTCGTTTACACCCAAATCTATACCTTGATTTATACCTTCTTCTATATTAGATGTTACATTTTGTAAATTATTGTCACTTGATGTCATTAATTATATTTATATGTATAAATTATTTTTTAAATATAACATTATAATTAAAAAATAATTTATATGGATTTTAAAAATATAGAAAACTATTTAAATTTAAATAATCATTTTATATCAAAATCAGAAGATTTAAATAAACCTAAATTAATTGAACCTGGTGTAAAATATTTTTTTAAAAATATTTTAAAAGAATGCCATACAATTAAAATGAAACATTATAATATTTATTATAATATTATATTAGCTGTTTTATTTTTTGGAATTTTAGGAATAATACTTTGTTATAGATATAAAGGTAAAAAAACAAAAGAAGAACAATATAGAAAAACATTAAAAGATAAACAATATATAATGTCTAAATTAATATATTATAATAGACAAGATTTAGATAATAAACAAAAAATTAGAAATAATATGATTACTAATTTACCAGATTATGGCAATCATCCAGAAGCGGCACAATTACACAGAAAAATATATTTTTAATTTATAATAATGACTGATAAAATTGAAAATAATTTATTGAATGAGGAGGAATATAATAAATATTTAGATGAAATAAATTATTACTATAATTTAAAAAAGAAATATAATAAACAAATTGAAAATATTAAGAATAAAATTATATTATCAGACAAAAGTATAGAAGAAAAAAAAAAAATTTATGCAAAACAAAAATATAAATGTATAAATTGCGGAAAATTAGGAGGTACTATTTTTAATGAATCCAAACAATTTCTAAAAGCAACTTGTGGAAATATTGAAGAACCATGTTCACTTAAAATAGATATTATTAAAATCACACCTATTATGATAGATGAACAAATAATTAAAATAAGTAATACTATTAAAAATATAAAAGAAAATATTGTTTTAACTAAATTAGATTTTTTATTTAATTATATTGAAGAAGATGTAGCTGTAGAAAATTTTGATAATTTTAAAAAATTATTAGAAAATAACCAAGAAATTTATAATGGAATATACAATATATATATAAATTTAACAAATAATAAAGAAATAAACGACTTATTAAATACAAAATTATTAGAATATAATGAAAGTATAATTAGTTATAAAGAATTTATAAATTTATATTATACTACAAATGAAAATAAATACTTAAAAGAAGCAATAGAATTTTATAAAATTACCATAAAACCATTAGTTGAAAATATAAGACAACTTAAATATAAAAATAATTATATTGAAACAATAAAAAATAATGATAATGATGAAATATATGAAGAACAAATTATGTTATTTCAAGAAAAATATAATAAAAAAGATTTAGAATTTATAAAATTATAGAAATTAATAATATTTTTTATTATTAAAGGATATAATGTTAAAAAAATTTAATATTTTTAATATAATTAATTTAAAATTTTTTCTTATTAGTTTATTAATTGGATTATTATTTATGTATTTAGATAATGGAAAACGTAAAATTAATGTTTATCCTACACCATCAAATATTAATAAAATAGAATATAAAGATAAAGCAGAAAACTGTTATGAATACGAATTAGAAGAAGTTAAATGTCCTAGCAAAAAATCAGAAATTAATCATATACCAATCCAATAAATATTATTTTTATTATTTATATAATATTTATATATTTATTATATAAATGATAGCAAAAGGTGTTAATACATTAATTAAAAATATACTATATACAGAGAGAGGAAAAATAATATTATCTATTATTTTAGGTTTAGGGTTAGCAACATTATTTAGAAAATTTTGTGAAGGTAAAAATTGTTACTCTTTTATTGGTCCAGAACAAAAAAATGTAACAAATCAAATATATTCTTTTGACTCTAAAAACAATACATGTTATACTATGAAAGAAAAAAATATTAAATGTGGTAATAAAGAACAATCATTATATTTTGCGTAAATAACTATTAATAAAATTATAATTTATTATTAATAATGGAACAAAATATATCTATTCAATCACAAAGTGGAATTACATCAATATCTCAATTACCTAATTCAGATAAATCTAATAACAATCTTACATTAAATACAAATGAATTAAATCAACAAATGGTAAATAATTCTATTCAAAATACACCTAATCAAAATACATCTAATCAAATTATACCCAATCAAAATATAGAAATTCAAAATAATAATTCAAATTATAATGAATTAGTTACACAATTACAACATGCTAGTAATTCTGGAGCAACATGCTTACCTTCACGCGATATTCCAATAAATACTAATGTTGTAAATAATGATGTTCAAATTAAACCAAACTATATTCCTCAACAAAATACTAATAAAGATTACATTAATAATTTTGAAACACCTGAAAATTTAATAAATGAAAATAAAATTAAACAAACTTATACAGATAATTTAGAACTATTTTATAATGAATTACAAATTCCACTATTATTATCAACATTATATTTCTTATTTCAATTACCTTTTTTTAAAAAAACATGTAAAAAAATATTACCATTTCTATTCGCATCTGATGGAAATATCAATTTAAATGGTAATTTATTTAATAGTGTTTTATTTTCAGGAATATTTTATATTTTATTTAAATTAATAAATAAATTATCATTAACAATATAATAAAATTAAATCTTATTTATAGTTATATTTGCTTCATTTGCCAAATCATATACTAATTTATCATTTTTATAATCATTTATATAATTTATTTCTTTTATTCCCGATGAAACCATTAATTTCATGCAATTATAACATGGAAAATGTGTTATATATGCTATACTATTTTCACAACTAACACCTCTTTTAGCACAATCACATATTGTATTTTGTTCTGCATGAATTGTAGATATATTATGATTATCTTTTATTATTTCCTTATGCTCGCACCCAGCTATGTAACCATTATATCCTTGTGCAATAATTCTATTATCTTTTACAAAAATACACCCTACGTGTAATCTATTACATGAAGAACGTTTTGCGGTTATTGTAACTATATCTTTAAAATATTCTGACCATGAAGGCCGTTCCATTATATTATTTATATTATTAATAATAATATATTTAAATAATATAAATAATTTATTTAAATATATATTAAACTATATTATTATAATTATGATAAGTATTCTAGATAAATTTAATGAAATTCAGAGTATTAAAAAATCAAAATATGTAGCAGGTTCTGTAGAAAGAATTTATGAATATCATGAAAAATCTGGAAAAGATGCAAGCGGTTACGCTCCTGTATTTATAAATCCGGTAGTTGAACAAAAAAAAAGTAAAAAATCATTAAATTAATAGGCAAATCAGAAATAAATATTTAAACAGTTGGAATAAATTTCCAATTTAGTTCTTCACAAATTTTTTTCCATATATCATCTTGTTCCATACGTTTTTCTCTATCTTTTAACATTGGAAAATATGGTAAAAAATTTGTTTCTCCTAACAATTCACACAATTTATATAATGTATAATAATAATTTAAAAAATTTACTCTATCTTTTGGACAAAATAATGCATACGGTTTTTGAATTTCCATGAATAAATTACATAATTTTTCTTCTAATTCTGGTAACATAATTGGAGGTTTTATACCCAATTTATCTTTAATAAATGGTATATGTTCATAATATTTATTATAACCTAAATTTTTTAATATTTCTTTTGTTTTTTTATTATCAAGATTATTTAAACTTATTCTTTCTTTTTTTATTTGATTTTTTATGTTTTCAAATACTTCTTCAGGAATATTTGTACTTTCTTTTGCTTGAAATTGTGCTAATATCTCTCTTAAATGATTTATTCTTTTATATGCATAAAAACATACTTCTTTTGGTGGTTCTTTATATGATGGTTTTTCATTTTCTATTAAATATTTTATTGTTTTTGAACAATTATTGCATATACAAATTCCATCAGCT
>MDTC01106153.1_pt1 | contig 14990 bp, 11 predicted proteins | sample 811181 | NCBI WGS metagenome assembly MDTC01 (sample SAMN05326644, study PRJNA326480) | marine metagenome | isolation source: seawater | place: Pacific Ocean: North | collected 2011 | reverse complement strand
ATCTAGAGAAGGAACTGGCCAAGACAACCCTTAAGGATATGCGAGAAGTACTATACAAATTGCTTGAATCCGAAAAGCAAAAGGCGATGCTAGCCAATGTGAATGAGGACTTTGCCCTTGAAGTTATCGATCCCGCCGTTGCTCCGGAAACTCGCGATAAGCCCAAGCGAAAATTGATCGTTGTTCTCGGTGGTGTCTGCGGTGCATTCCTAGGTGTTTTTTCAGTGTATTTTCTCCAGTTCTTGGCAAAAATTAAATCTTCCAGTAAAGAAAGAAGCAATCCGTCCCATGTCTAAGCACTTCTCTAAAATTTCGGTGGTAGGACTCGGTTACGTTGGTCTCCCCTTGTCCCTTCAATTCGCCCGCTCAGGTGTGTCCGTACTCGGTCTCGACCTCGACCCTGCGAAGGTTGATGCTATCAATTCGGGACAATCATACCTCAAACATTATTCTTCCGAAAGTATCTCAGAGCAGGTCAATGCCGGCCGTTTCGAGGCCACCACTGATCCTGTTCGTATTTCGGAAGTCGAGGCGATTCTCATTTGCGTTCCCACACCTCTAGACGAACATCGTGAACCCGACCTGTCCTTCGTGCTGGATACTGCCAAGTCTTTGGCTCCCTGTCTTTCCCCGGGCGTGCTAGTCACCTTGGAGTCGACCACCTATCCGGGAACCACCGAGGATGAACTTCGTCAAGTATTGGAGGATGGTTCGGGAATGAAGGCAGGTGTCGATTTCCATCTCGCCTATTCCCCGGAACGCGAAGATCCGGGAAGAGAGGATGCCAGCGTAAAGACCATTCCTAAGGTCGTTGGTGGATTTACTCCCAATTGTGGGAATTTGGCCCAAACCCTGTATGGGCAAGCCTTGGACAATATTCATCGGGTGTCTTCCTGCCGTGCTGCGGAAGCCACTAAACTTTTGGAAAACATTTTTCGGAGCGTGAACATTGCATTGGTAAACGAGCTTAAGGTGGTTTACGAAGCCATGGGTATCGATGTGCACGAGGTGATTTCAGCAGCCGCGACAAAACCTTTTGGATTCATGCCCTTTCGCCCCGGTCCGGGACTCGGCGGGCACTGTATACCGATCGATCCATTTTACTTGACTTGGAAAGCTCGTGAATTCGGTAAGCATACACGCTTTATCGAATTGGCGGGAGAGATTAACACCGCCATGCCCGATTATGTAGTCGCAAAAGTAGTGGACGTTCTAAACGACCAAGGTAAGGCTGTGAACGGTTCCAAAATCTTGATTCTCGGCTTGGCCTACAAGGCGAACGTCGATGATTGCCGGGAATCGCCATCTTTCGTTCTCATGGAAAATTTGGTAAGTAAAGGAGCTCGGGTTGAATACAATGACTCATATGTCCCTGTGATTCCTGAGACTCGCGAGCACGCCCATCTTTCAGGCAAACAGTCCGTTCTCATAGAGGATAAATACGATCTGATTTTGCTGTCCACTGACCATACCGAGTACAGGAGGTTTGATTTTAGCAATTTCAACTGCCCGATTGTGGATACCCGAGATTGTATTATTCAAAGACCGGCAAAATATTTTCAAGCTTGAGTAAGAAATACCTCGTTACCGGTGTTGGAGGCTTTATCGCCTCTCGGTTATCACGGGAACTGTTGGATCATGGCTATCAAGTGGTCGGTGTCGACAATCTCAACGATTATTATGACGTTAGACTAAAAGATTGGCGATTGGGCCAGCTCAAAGCACATTCACAGTCCCAAAACTTTCGTTTTCACAATCTAGATATCGAAGATGAGGAAGGGTTGAAAAACCTCTTCAATGGTGAAGATCAGTTTGACGCCGTGCTCAACCTAGCTGCTCGGGTCGGTGTGCGATGCAGCATGAAAAATCCGCATGTTTACTTGCCTACCAATGCGGGAGGCACCCTTAATCTACTTGAATGTATGCGGCAGTCGGGTTGTAAGAAGTTTGTTCTTGCATCCACATCATCGCTCTATGCTGGGCAATCCATGCCCTTTACTGAAGATCTAGCGGTTAACGAACCTCTTTCCCCCTACGCCGCCTCGAAGAAAGCGGCCGAGTTGATGGCTTACAGTTACCACAGTCTTTATGGAATCGATGTCTCTGTAGTTCGTTACTTCTCCGTATACGGTCCAGCAGGACGTCCCGACATGTCGCCTTATCGATTCATCAAGTGGATTGCTGAGGAAGAAACCATTCAAATGTTCGGTGATGGTTCCCAGTCTCGCGACTTTACTTTTGTCGACGATATTGCAAGAGGTTCTGTTGCCGCCTTGCAACAGGTAGGATATGAGATCATTAACCTCGGGGGTGGTCGCAACCCGGTTACACTCAATGCGATTATCGAGAGGCTTGAATCTTTGTTAGGCAAAAAAGCCAAGATCAATCATGAACCTTTTCACATTGCCGACCTCAAGGAAACTTGGGCTGATATCGATAAGGCCAAGAACTTGCTCGGATGGGAACCGGAAGCAACTCTTGACGTAGGATTGGAAAAGTCCGTCCAATGGTACGTGGACAACCGGGAATGGTTGAAGGATATTGAATTATGAACGATATAACTAAAATTGCTTTGGTCGGCTGCGGCTACTGGGGCAAGAACCTATGCCGGAATTTTCATGCTCTCAATGCCTTGGCTCGTGTGGTCGATGCCACTGAATCCGGACAAGCTCAAGCCCGCTTGATCGCTCCGAGAATCAAAGTGTCTTCTCATTTTGAGGATGCTTTGAATGATACTCAAATTCAAGCTGTTGCTATCGCAACACCTGCCGAAACTCATGCGGAATTGGCTATCAAGGCGATGAAGGCAGGAAAGGACGTGTATGTCGAAAAGCCCATGGCTTTGAGCGTTGAAGATGCGGAACGAATGAAGGCAGTTGCTGATCAAACCGAAAGTATCCTCATGGTCGGACATTTGTTGGAGTACCACCCTGCGGTACTCAAATTGCGTGAATTGATTGATTCCTCTGAACTTGGGAAAATTAATTACGTCTATTCCAACCGATTAAGCTTTGGAAAGGTGCGTACCGAGGAAAATGCACTTTGGAGTTTTGCCCCGCACGACGTCGCAGTCATCCTCCGCTTGCTCGGACAGTCTCCTGTCGAAATTGCCGCCACCGGAGGTTCCTATCTAACCAAGGGATTAGTTGATGCGACCGTGTCGAATTTGCGGTTCAAGGACGAATCGCGTGCACACATATTCGTCAGCTGGTTGCATCCCTTCAAGGAGCAACGCCTTGTTGTCGTGGGTGAAAAGAAGATGGCCATCTTCAATGACGTTGTTCCTTACGGAGAAAAACTACTCCTTTATCCGCAAACCGTAGAATTTGATGGAAAGGTTCCCGTACTCAAAAAGGAGGATTGCGAACCCATAGAATATATCGATGTCGAACCTCTTCGTGAAGAATGTCGTCATTTCTTGGATTGCGTCACGAATCGTAGCAAACCTCTGACTGATGCCCAATCCGGCATAGAGGTGTTGAAGGTCCTTCATGCTTGCCAGTCGAGCATCGATCAAAATGGGATACCTGTTTCTCTCTCCCAATGAGTGATTTGAAGGTTCATCACTCAGCCGTCGTCGACGATGGTGCAGTAATTGGCGAAGGTACGAGAGTTTGGCATTTTTCCCATGTTTGTTCCGAGGCGGTGATCGGAAGAAATTGCTCGCTGGGTCAAAATGTTTTGGTTGCAGACAAAGCTGTCCTTGGCAACGATGTAAAGGTCCAGAACAACGTTGCGGTCTACGGAGGCGTTACTATTGAGGATGACGTGTTCTTGGGACCATCCTGCGTGCTTACCAATGTCACCAACCCGCGTTCTCAAGTTAGTCGGAAAACACTGTACGAAAAGACCTTGATTCGTCGAGGTGCCACCGTTGGGGCGAACGCTACCATCGTCTGCGGGGTCACTCTAGGACGCTACTGCTTCATTGGTGCTGGTTCAGTCGTCACCAAGAATGTGCCGGATTACGGATTAGTTCTGGGCAACCCGGCTAAATTATCAGGCCATATGAGCCGTCATGGACATCGCTTGACATTCGATGAATCGAACCGAGCGGCTTGTCCCGAATCGAATTATTATTATGAGAGAGTGGGAGAAGTCGTCCACTGTCTTGACCTCGATGAGGAGAAAACCTTGCCAATGGAACTAGCTACTGGTTCTAAAACTTACGATTCATTCAAGATACCGTGATTATGGATGAATTCCATAAAACCGCACTTGTTACGGGAATTACCGGGCAAGACGGTTCTTACCTTACCGAGCTCTTGTTGAAAAAAGGATATCAAGTACATGGCGTTGTCCGGCGTTCCAGTTCGTTTAATAGGTGGCGTATCGATCACCTGATAAAGGATGATCGAATTTATGGGAATAAATTGTATCTTCATTATGCGGACTTAAATGACGATGCTTCCCTGCGCAGAATTTTCAAAAAAGTGGGTCCCGATGAGTTTTACCATCTAGCCGGACAAAGCCATGTAGGGCTAAGCTTTGAAATTCCCGAACTTACTACGCAGGAAATTGCCGGTTGCACTGTCAAACTTCTCGAAATATGCCGAGATCAGGAATTCCGACCCAAAATTTATCTAGCCTGCTCCTCAGAAATTTTTGGTGATGCTCAGGAACCCCATCAAAACGAAGAATCAAATTTCAATCCGACTTCTCCCTATGGGGCCTCAAAAGCATTTTGCGTTCATATGGGACGCATTTTTCGACAATCTTATGGTTTGTTCGTATGCAATGGTATTCTTTATAATCATGAGTCTCCGCGGCGGGGCGAAAACTTCGTGACCCAGAAAATCGTTCGATCTGCAGCCGAAATTGCAGCAGAAAAAAAAGATTCGTTGGAGCTTGGTAACTTGGATGTGGAGAGAGATTGGGGGCATGCTAAAGATTACGTAGAGGGAATGTGGCAGATGCTTCAGCAGGAGAATCCGAATGATTATGTTTTGGCTACCGGCGTGGCTCATAGCCTCAGGGAATTTCTTTCTGTGGCTTTTGAATATTTCGAACTAGATTATCGTAATTTCGTTTCAATTAACAATAGGTTTTTACGTCCAAATGAGCCTCAAAGACTTTGTGGTGATCCTAGTAAGGCCAAAAAAAATCTAGGTTGGCGAACCACTCATTCTTTTACTGAAATAATTCATGACATGTGTCTTTCGGCAAAAGCTAATATCTTATAAATCATGCAATTCATTGACTTAAAGTCTCGTCACCGCCTGATCAAAGATCAGATTGATACAAGAATCCAAGCAGTTATGGAGCACGGGCAATTCATCCTTGGTCCTGAAGTTCGGCAACTCGAGCAAAAGCTTGCTGAGTATGTCGGGGTCAAGCACTGTGTGTCCGTTTCCAGCGGTACCGACTCTCTGCTTATCGCACTGATGGCTCTTGGCATTGGACAAGGAGATGAAGTCATTACAGTTCCATATACTTGGATATCTTCGGCCGAGGTTATAGCTTTGCTTGGTGCCACTCCGGTCTTCGTCGATATCCGTCCGGATACATGGAACATGGATGAAAAACTTCTCGAAGTCGCTATAACTTCAAAAACCAAGGCAATCATGCCTGTTTCTATCTATGGTCAGACACCTGACATGGATTCAATCAACGAAATCGCCAAAAAATATAATATTCCAGTTATAGAAGATGCTGCGCAGAGCTTTGGAGCTACTTACAAAAATAAAAAATCCTGTAATCTATCGACCATCGGCAGCACATCTTTTTTCCCTTCAAAGCCATTAGGGTGTTATGGAGATGGTGGTGCTTTATTTACATCAGACGATGAATTAGCCGAAAAATTCCGTTGGATTCGAGTACACGGTCAAGAACGTAAGCATCATCATCCCATTTTAGGAATCAATGGTCGACTTGACACACTTCAGGCCGCCATTCTTTTGGCAGTCCTAGAAGTATTTTCCGAAGAAGTAAAAAAGAGGCAGGAAATCGGAGAGCGTTACTCATCGAATCTAGGGGAAGGCGGGGTGCTTGGTGTCCCCATGATTGCGGCAGACTCGACGTCCGTTTACGCTCAATATACCATCCAGTCCGCGGATCGATCGAAATTGCAGGAAATTCTTAAGTCCAAGGCTATTCCATCTGTTCCTTACTACACAGTCCCTCTTCATCTTCAGCCGGTATTTTCGTCCCTTAGATATTCCAAAGGTGATTTTCCCGTTACTGAAAATCTTGCAGATCAGTGCTTAAGTCTACCTATGGGTCCATATCTCACCGAGGAGGATCAAGGGGAAGTTATGGAAACATTGCTGGAATGTAATATTTGATTGGTTTTAGATATATATTTTCTTGTTTCCTTTTATTTATGTCGCTGTCACATCCGAAAGAAAAATTAAATTATCCTGAAGCTGAATGCGATCAACTCGCGTAAGATTTAGGTTTGTTTGGAGCAACGTTTTTTTTAATATTTCATTGGTTCAAATGGCTAGTTCCCTATCCCATTTCTAAACTAAATGACTAATTTATGGACCAGTTTTGCTATCTCCAAAGAGAATTTTAACGAGACTTGCGCTTAGCCAAATTATATCAAAGTTCGTGGAATAGTTCTTTTTTTAAAAGTGTCGCCATATTAGTCAGTGGTTCAGCTTTAGCCAAGGTTGCTCCTCTTCTTGCCAGTCCGGTTTTGACTCGACTCTACACTCCTGCTGATTTCGGCTTAGTGGCGGTTTTTATTGCTGTATTGTCTTCTTTGAGTCCAATTATTTGTGGTAAATATGAGGTGGCAATGGTGTTGCCTAAGAGTGAAACAGAAGGGAAAGAACTGCTTGGAATCTCTTTTGGTGTCGCCACAGTGATCTCTCTTACATCTTTATTTGTAGTGGTATTGTTCAAAGAGAATATTCTTACATTCCTCGATGCATCCAATTTAGAAAACTGGATATATCTTCTCCCATTGATGTTGTTTCTGACGGGAGCAATGTCGGCAATGATTTATTATGCAAATCGTCGTACGGATTATGGCCGTATGGCAAAGGGAAAGATGATGAATTCCTTTTTTATTACCGTCACCAGCATTGCCCTCGGATTCCTTGGCGCCGGATTTGAGGGGCTCCTGGCGGGCTTTTTCTCGGGAGCACTATGTGCGACCACCTACCTGCTGTTTTTATACAGATCAGAATTGACATCTGACTTGTTGGTATGGGGAAAGGAGAAGGTCGCCTTGATGAAACAGTATCGGGAATTCCCCATATTCAATGCTACCACAGGATTGCTAGACGGCGTTACTTTGGCGATGCCCGTATTCTTTTTGACCAATTATTTTTCTGGAGCGATTGTGGGCTACTATGCATTGCTATTGCGCGTTGCTGATACACCCTTGTCATTTATAGCTTCTTCTGTTTCTGAGGTGAATTTAAAGAAAACAGCTGATCTAGTGAATGAGCAAACCGATCTCAGATCACACCTTTTAAAATTAACACTCGGTCTATCAGCAATCGTTCTTTTTCCAGCGATTATTTTGACTATATTTTCCCCAACAATCTTTTCATATGTATTCGGTGAAGAGTGGCGTGAATCTGGAGTCTATTTACAGATTCTGATGCCGGCTTTGGCGGTGAGATTTGTCGCATCTACCCTAGCCACTATGATTTCGGCAACCCATAACAACCACTTTGGAGCCATCTGGAAAGTCACGGCCTTTCTGGTCACGATCATTGTTTATGGTATTTTCGCTCCACAGCGCGATGCCATTCTTTTGTTCAAGGCTGTCGTTTTGATGGATATAATGCTTTATCTTTTTTACTGGTCTCTCATTTGGAAATCAGCTGGAAACCCGAGGAATCCTATATGTCGGTCTCCTCGTGAAATTGTGCAATGAATCTAAGGTTTCAGCACTGGTATGGAGACATATTTTTTGTAGAGTGCCTATCGCCGATTTACTCCTCTCTGTATTCTGGCGGGAAGAAATTCAGGTTCGTTTGAGAGAAACTCTAGAATTGTTTGAAGGAGCGAAGTCTTCTGGAATAAACTGCAGAAAGTTATGCTTTAATTTACTGCATCTGCCTCAAGCATAATTTTTTTCATGTGTGGTATTGCAGGAATTTTGAACTTTAAAGACACTTGTCTTCCTCTTCAAAACATTCGGTTGATGACTCAATCGATGCGTCACCGTGGGCCAGATGATGAAGGAATAGCTGTTTTCGGAAAATCTGGTAAAGTTTTGATTCGTGGGGGCAAAAATACACCTGAGAGTGTGTATGAGTCGAGTGTTCCTTATACCCCTGAGGATCAATTTGATGGTCAGGTTCCTAGCGATGCATTTTTGGCTTTAGGGCACACTCGTCTCTCGATTTTGGACCTTTCGGCTGCTGGACACCAGCCCATGTCTACTGAAGACAAGCGATACTGGATTGTGCATAATGGGGAGGTTTATAATTTTAAAGAGGTTCGAGATTTACTACTTCAAAAAGGCGAAAGCTTCACGAGCAATACTGATACGGAAGTAATTTTAAAGGCCTATCGCGTTTGGGGTCCAAGTTGCTTGGACCGTTTTAACGGCATGTGGGCTTTTGCTATTTGGGACAGTCATGAGAAAAAGCTCTTTTGCTCACGGGACCGTTTAGGAATAAAACCCTTTTACTATTACCAATCAGAGAATTATTTTCTATTTGCTTCCGATATTAAGGCGCTAATTGCCTCAAGATTATATCGAGCATCCCCCGATTGGGAAGGGATTTACCATTCAATGAGTTTTTATTGTGCCCCCCGGCCCATGACTTGTTTTAAGGGTATTAAAGCCTTGGAACAGGCGCATTGGATGAAGATTGATCCAATTAGAAAAATAATCACGCAGCGATATTGGCATATTCCTGTGGGAGAAACTGTCTATGGGAGAAAAGAAAGTGAATGGAAAGAGGTTTATTTAGAGACGCTGCAGAGTGCTGTTAAAAGACGTCTGGTCGCGGATGTCCCGGTAGGAGTTTTCCTGAGCGGAGGCGTAGATTCAACGACTCTTGCGGCATTGGCCTCTCAGCAGCATTCTGGAATAAAAGCCTATACCTTAACGAATGGAAAAGAACATCCTGAGTTGGATGAAACATCATTAGCTAGAGCCACCGCAGCCATGTGGCCAATGGAGCATGTCGTGGACGTTATAGAGCAAGAAGAAGCGATGAAGTACCTCATAGACATGATAAGATGCCATGAAGAACCTTTCTTTAGTTTATCTCCAAATTTCATGATGTGCAAAACAGTTGCTGAAAGAGATGCTAAAGTTGTCTTATGGGGCTTGGGTCCCGACGAACTTCTTTGTGGTTACGGTCGTGACAATACAGTGCGTTTATGGAGTTTGGCTAGATCTTTTAGCGGAGTGCTTTCTCGAATACCCTTTCGGAATGGAAAACTTGGAAAACTTAAAGAACTTTCAGAGTTAAAGGACGTGGCCGAAACTTACTTGTTCGGGTTTTCAACATTTACGGAACAAAATAAAAAGGATTTGTTTCGCCTTCCTGATTCACGCCACTGGAATAGTTTTGAGGTGTTCAAGGAATTGTACAAGCTAGACGATTTGTCATTTAAGGATCCAATAGAAGCTCTCGGGTATTTCGATACTATCAATTATATCGGTAATCATCATCTTTACAGAAACGACCAGTTCACGATGAGGTTTTCGCTAGAAGGTAGATTTCCTTTTCTGGACCACGAACTCGTTGAATTGTCCTCTAGAATGCCCTCTAATCTCAAAGTGAAAAAAGGCGTTGGCAAGTACATGCTGAAGCAAGTTGCTAAGAATTTCATTAATAAAAGAAATATTTCATCAAAGAAAAAAGGATTCGGTTTACCTGTCGGTCACTGGATTCAAGGAGCTCTAAGAAATGAGCTCGAAGTCGGGTTGGATATTGTCAAGAAAACTGGCGTAATGCATGAGAAAGCAATCGAACAAACCAAAACTGATTTCCTGACCGGAAAATTTCCTTATCACAACAGGATTTGGTTTCTAGGGGCATTAGGTTTGTGGTTAAAGGAATTTGGTATGGAGCAAGGGTGAAGTTGGTTCGAGTGAAACAATATTTGCAGAGGTGGTGTCATGATAATTCCCTCCCTCAGATTTCCTGTGCAAGGTACTTTTGCAGAAACTGAGTCATTCAATTGAACTTGAGTGGAAAAATCGCACTAGTTTAATAATATATTTTATTGTTTTATAATGCTTCTCACAAAACTGTTCTCACTGCTGATAGATCGTTCACCAAGGCAGTTATACCAATATGTTAGATTAAAATTAAAAAAAAAGACCCTGCTGAATTATGGTGATACAGATTTACTGAAGAAATTTGATGAAAAACGGCCATGTGTCTTTGTTCTTTCAACAGGCCGTACAGGGACCCAGACTCTTGCAAGGTTATTAAATCTGGTAGACAATGTATTTGCATACCATGAACCCAGTCCTCAATTGACAGGAATATCCAAACTTTCGTATGAGCATTCGGATAACGATCTCGTCTCTGAGGTGATTTTAGAGACTTTCTTCTCCTTGAGAATGGAGTTGCTCACAGATGCTTTATCTTTTGAAAAAGGATATATCGAGACATCTCCAGAGGGGTCTTTTTTAGCCCCGATTATCCTCAAGGCAGTTCCCAATGTGAAATTTATTCATGTAGTCCGAGATCCCAGATATGTCGTTAGATCTGCTATGAGGCGGAACTGGTATTCCGGAAACCCTGATGATAGAAACAGGATTATTTGTCGTACTAAATCTCCAATGGGGGAGAATTGGGAAACTCTTGATAGCTTTCAAAAAAATGTTTGGCTTTGGGCGGAAACAAACAGATGGATTTGTGACTTTACTTCCTCTCTACCTCAAAACCGTAAGCTTTTGATACGCTCAGAGGATATTTTTAATACTAGAGACGAGGAAATGGATAAGCTGTTTTCATTCTTGGGAAGTTCATTACCGCCTCATAGAAAGATATCATCGATCATTGGCAAAAAACTTAACCGACAAGAATCCGGTTCATTCCCGAAAGTTGCTGATTGGTCCGATTGTATGCATACTCATATGAGAAAAATAGCAGGGGGAATGGCCGAAGATTTTGGTTATAAAGTTTAGAAAAATTAAAAGAGAAGCAAGAAGCATATGAAAACATTGCAGAAATATTTGGTGAAAATTCCAAAATCTTCGTTACTTGGTAATTGGGTTAGATTGCTTGGTAGAAAATTGTGTTTACACGCATTAATTAGAAACAATATTGATCAAGGCGAAGTATCTCGATTTGAAATTGTATCCGGCTACTCTTCCATCACTTTGAGGGATGGGACTTCTCTTTCAGCAATTGATGGTGAGATTCCTTATTACAAAGGCGCTACCATCCCCTCTGAGTACTGCGGAGTAGTTGTAGAATATATAACTCGCTATAAATATCCCCATTTCATGCCAAGTGCGCGTATTAGGACGGGACTGATTCCAAGGAATCATTTTCCGTTGTTTCTTGATCCTCAAAAATCCAATACATTGTATGAACTGCCTCCGCAGGATATAGACGAATTTCAATCTGCTCTTGAATTAAAAAAAGGAGACCAAGTTCTCGAGATCGGAGCATTTATTGGATTTGGAGCTCTAAGGATGAGTAGAATAGTCGGTGCTGAAGGTCGGGTGTTAAGCATCGAAGCGGATGAAGAACATTTTAATGTTCTTAATCTAAATCTGGAGCAAAACAATATTACCAATGTGACCAGTTTGTATTGTACTGTTGCTGATGTAGACGAAGACGAACTTGATATCTACAAAGCAGGTAGCACTTCGAATTCTATTGTAGAAGGCGTTATTGAAGATGGCGAAGTATCCAAAGTCAAAGCAAAGAGCATTAAAACTATTCTCTCCGAAAATAGTATGGAGCCTAATTTTTTGATATTAACAGTAAATGGTGCTGAGTTGCTTATACTTGAGGCATGTCGAGAGTTTCTAATTAACACTACATCTTTACGAATTATTGCACCTGGTTGGTACGATGATGGCCAAGGTAAAGTAGGTCCCAGAATTGCGGATTATCTTAAGTCTATAGGGTTTCGTGTCTCACAAACCCCGGGCTTTCATGTGTTCGCATATAAATAATACAACTTTAAATCAATGTAATGATTGGGGTATTTTGTAATTTCCTAAATTGCCATCTGGATGAAGTCTTAGTTCCGGTTCAGCGCGTCAATGGGTTGTTTCAGATTCGTTAAGTTTTAAATCCTACAGTGCTTGATTTCAAACAGCCTTCTAGTTTTTTGGCTGAACGCGATTGGATATGTTCTTTCATTTTCGGGGAGATACTTGGTCTGCCTTTAAGAATTTCGAACGAAACGTCTAGTGACTACACGATCCATCATGCCAATCGTAAACTTACTATTCCTGACGTTTTCTTCTCTTCTGCATCGTCCAATTGGCTAGAACTGGAATCCCTGCCGGAACTTCCACTTGCCTGTTGGTCTGTCTCTACTTCAGGGTTAGATGTTAATCTAGTCGACGATGTTGTCCCCGTACTTTTTGGAGCACCCGGTTTTTACTTGGATGTAACCGGTAATGGTTATTTGAATCTCGATATATTCGGATCCGTTTTTTTTATGCTTTCGCGCTATGAAGAGACTGTGAAGTCAGAGCGGGATCAACACGACCGCTTTCCTGCAATTGCATCCATTGCCCAAAAGGCTGACTTTCTTAACCGTCCTATTGTTGATGAATATGTGGGGATCTTATTTTCTGCAATGACTAGAATATGGCCGCGCCTCAAACGAAAAGAAAAACAAGGTAAAGTGCTCGTAACTTGTGATGTCGATGTTCCTTATGATGATACGTTGAAGACTCTTCCTTGCATTGCCAAGAGAGTCGCAGGAGATCTTCTTAAACGACATTCGTGGTCAAAAGCTTTTAAAACATTAAATAATGCTTTGGCTCAGAGACGCGGGAACTGGTCACATGACCCCAACAATACTTTCGATTGGATTATGGATGCAAATGAAGCAGTTAATAGTCAGGTAACATTCTTTTTTGTTTCAGGGAGAAGTTCAATCTATGATGTGTCATATAACCTAGACGAACCATTCATTAAAAATCTTTTATTGAAAATTAATCAACGCGAACATCAGATTGCCATGCATGGTAGCTACAATGCGGTTTGTGATTCTGTACAACTACGGGCCGAAAATATCTTGTTGCAGCAGACTTGCGCGCAATTCGGCATTAATCAGGATATTTCTAGTAACCGCCAACATTACTTACGTTGGGATAGCAAAAAAACGCCATCATGTCTCGACGCAGCCGGTTTCAGTTACGATAGTACAGGGTCTTTTGCCGACGCGCCAGGATTTCGTTATGGAACTGCGCATTCATTTCAGATGTGGGACTGGGGAAAATGTTGTGCTTTGAAGATAAGTCAACTTCCACTCATAGTAATGGAGGTTTCCGCTATGGATGACTTATACTTAGGACTTGGTCATACTGACAAGGCAATAGATTTAATGCTTACACTAAAGAAAAGGGCAATGCAGTTTGGTGGTGATTTCACTCTATTGTGGCATAATTCTAATTTCACTACTGAGAAAGATCGGGAGTTTTACCTAGCCCTTATTCAGTAATATCGTTTAATAAAATAAGAGATATAAGATGAGAATAGGGAAGAAAATCTTTTTCTACATCGAAAAATTAATTACATATTAGTAATTTTAATTCTTAAATTTATTAAGATATAGTTAATGGTCGAAGATTTGTGTTTCCTGTTCCTTTGGTTCTTGTTTCCTTTTTTATGGCATTTACTCCTCAAGTCGGCAGGGTTAAGTATACTTCGTGTATCAATTCCCTCTATTGTAATTGTAGCAATTTATATTTATCAGTATGTCGGATTACCAGTACTGTATTTCAAATTAGATTGGCAAAGAGCTGTTCTAGTTACCGATAAATACCTGATTTTACAGGTCTTTTTCTTTACCTCCATTACAATGTTTTTTATGCTCTTTGGATTTATCATTGCTCGTGGACACTGTGGATCACTGGATTATCGAAAATATGTTAATCTGAAATCTAATATTTTTAATACTTCAATGATATGGAATTTTAATTATTCAAAATACTCCGTATTTAGACTTCATGTAGGATTGTTATTAAGCATTACTGCCTCTTTCCTAGTACTAATAGTTTACCTTTCAAAAGTTGGTATTCAAAACGTAGCTCTATTTGTTGCTTTAAACACAACATCAGGTGAACTGTCAACAGGTGAGGCAAGATCTGCAATGGGCACTTCATTTGATGGAAGTTACCACTGGTACAAATTATTCACGCATGATGTTTTAATCTTTTCTTTATTAGTATTAACTGGATTGTATTTAATCCAAAAGAGAATCATTACTTTTGTTTTGTTGGTACCAACTTTTATTATCGCAACGTTAGTAATGGTAATGGCTACTGAAAAAACTCAGATGGCAGAACTCGTAATATCTTTATTTCTAGTCTACGCTTTGATTAAAAATGAAGGGAAAATATCGATAAAGAAATTTTTACCAGTCGTTATTGTATTGGTTTCTATACTCTCTTTGTTTTATATTTACTTCATGGACAGTGAAAATCTAGAGTCTGCAATTTTCTCCCTTTCAAGTCGTCTTTTTACAGGTCAGATTCAGTCTGCATACCATTATCTCGATTATTTCCAAAATAATCATGATTACCTTTTGGGCAGATCTTTCCCGAATCCCGGGGGCATATTTCCTTTCGAGCACACTGAGATCACTACAGAGGTTATGGCGTGGCAATTCCCAAATGAAATCGCACTTGGTATCGTCGGTTCAATGCCCACCATATTCTGGGGAGACATGTATGCTAATTTCGGAATTTTAGGTGTATTATTTGTTCCTTTTTTTGTTGGATACTTAATATATTTTATTAATTCAATTGTTTTACGCCAAGCATTTAACCCGCTTTCAGTTGGCTTATTTGTTTGGTTGATATTACACTTCAAAGTGATTGCGCAAACCAGTATAACAAGTTTTTTTATGGATATTTATAT
>MDTC01277666.1_pt1 | contig 14992 bp, 12 predicted proteins | sample 811181 | NCBI WGS metagenome assembly MDTC01 (sample SAMN05326644, study PRJNA326480) | marine metagenome | isolation source: seawater | place: Pacific Ocean: North | collected 2011 | reverse complement strand
TTGCAAGCTGCTTGATGCGAGGTATGTGCTTTTATTTTATTTGAGTGAGTGGAATCTAAGGTATGTAAAAGTGAACTTATAGTGTTTTCGTGACCAGGACATTTTCTAATGATGGGATCGATTTTTTTTCTTATCTCATTCGGACCCATCGGATTAGAACTATCCATCTGATTAATCAGTTGAATGATGGATGTCAGTGTCCGAGTTTCTTTTTTTGAATGTTTTCCGAATAGCGGTGAGGCTTGTTGAATAGCTGTCATTTGCTCTTCGGTGATCCAGCCTTTTGTCGTAAGAAAATTTAAATATATGGGTATTTGTTCTTCTGACTTTTCACGTAAACAATCAATAATCGGTGTGTCAGTAAGAAGATTGTGTAAAGCGTGTTCTGGGAGATCATGAGTCAGTGTTAGGCTCTCTAATAATGCTTGAGGAATGACGGCTGTGCCATTATTACGACGGTATTCGGGCTTTTCAATCAGTGACTGAATGGCAGTTGGTAAGGTTTGGAAGTTATCATAAGCTCTTTTCGATAGAAGAGAGGAACCAAGATATTTTTTCTTAAGATTACCCATTAAATGGGAGGATAATTCCTCGATACTAGGTGTTTTCAGACTAGCCAGTGGTATTAATCCTTCCAAGAGTATTTTTAGATGGTTGATTTGATCAAACTTAAATATTTTTTTTAAGCTAGTGTGAAGATCGTTTTTACTAAGTATCAGGTCTCTTGGTAATGTATTTCTTAAGTCACTGAGTGTGTCATCTCTGATGTCAGGGCTGACGCATTTTAGATACTTGATAATGTATGCCGTTATTACATATGAGATGGTATCTAAGCGTGGTTCGCTTATTGAGTAGGGGCTAGTGAGTGCTTTACTCGATTGTATCGGTGAGGTGTCTACAAGATCGGGTAAACTTTTCATACAAGCATAAAATCGTGATGAATAAGGCGTATCTTGTATGGCATCTTTTAAGGATGCTTGAATGGATCCTTGATATGCAAATCTAAAATCTTCAGGTGATGTGATGTGTTTAAGTAATTGTAATGAAGGTGTTTTACCGCGAATAAAAGCACGTGCTAGATCTTTAATTCGAGTCTGTTGATCTGAATTTAACTGAATGTCTCCTATAGATGTGATGTTGATGTCAGCTTCAGTATCGGTTGTTCGACATAGCCACTGGTAAAGATCAGGCACTGATATGCAATCTAATACATGTTGTTTTCCTATGCTTTTTGCCTCACTTTGACGATCACTAAATGGCTGTTTGGATCGATGAGTATTATAGATTTTTTTGTGATGATCTATGCTCAGTTGAATTAGGTATTGTTGGATGTAGTACGCAGTTAAATACGCACTGTCTTCAATGATGGTCGTTTTTTTAATAGATGTATTTAAAGTCGATAACGATTTATAAAGTGTTTCAAATAATCGCTGATCTAAATGTTGATGATTAACGTTGTGATATTCTGAATATCGAATGCCGTATGTGTCTAGCTGATCTTCATCCATTGTATTAGATTCTCTAATAATATTGCGAAGAGCTTGCAATAATTCATCGTACTTTTTTAGATAGGTAACATCCTCAAAGTTTTTCTGCTGTAAACTCTGATGGTAGTTTTTTAGCAGTGTTTGATAATGACTAATAATCGAGAGGCTTATACGGGTTATATGACAATCGAAGTCTTTATTACTGTCTAATTGATCGGTGAAATTATTGTTACTTAAAGTACTTTGATTTAGAAAATTAATGAGATTTTGTGAGTGTTCACTGGATGAAGATCGCTCAAGAAGTGGGCACTCAAGATCACTGAAATCTGAAAAGCTGTACGAACGCATGATTAAAGCCTCCATCATGTGTGATGTAGTTTTAATCCATCAAAGCTCTTGGTTAAGAGTGACAATCCGTGTCGAAGCTCACAACGGTTGTAGGATTATTTAAGCTGATTATTAAATTACATGATCTGAATCAAGAAATATGCAAAAAACGAACATATTGAGCATTTAAGACTTTCTTAAGGCTTTTTAGGCGTATTGACTGTGATTATAGTCAGTTTGCCATCATTTATCGGTATCTTTGAAAAGGTTTATTGGTCTGTTGGAAATAGCGACTGAATCTCATCGAGTGTAAATGCATACTGATCGTTACAGAAGTCACACTGGACGATTAAAGGAGAGCACTCCTCAAGCGCTTTCAGGGCTTCGGTTTTTCCCATGGCAATAATCGCTTGTTGCATTTTTTGTAATGAGCAGCTACAACCAAAATGAACGGATTCTTCGTTAAACAGTGTGTACTCTTGTTCAAGTAATAAATCGCTGAGTACTTTTGTGTTGGGTTGTGCAAAATGCAGTGCATTTTCATCAAGTGATTCAATAAAGTTTGAGAAGTTAAATGAATCAGCAGGTGAAGGCATGACTTGAAGCAAGACACCAAAGGCAGATTCATCATTACCTGAGATCCATAATTTTGTAGGTAGTTGAACAGAACGTTCAAAGTATTCTTGGAGTGATTCGGTCAGTCCTTGCGGATTTAAGGGAATAATGCTCTGATCTGGCTCTGCCGTATTGTTGTGTAGCACAGAGGTAATGAGATGGCCTGTGCCTAGTAGCGACGAACTGTCTGTAGGTAAGGGGTCATGCCAATGTGCCATGCCAGTAATATGATGTTTGTGTGTCGCTTGAGTAACTAATAACGATAGGCTGCCTTTACTTTGAAATTGCATAATTAACTTACCCTCCCAGCGCATAGTGCTGGTTAGCAAGAGATTGGCAACTAGAGCTTCAGTTAGTACCTGTTCAACAGCAATTGGATAGTGATGTTGTGCGAGGACGGTTTGAAGTGACTGATTGAGGCGGACGATAGTTCCTCGAACAGGAGCCGATGTTAGCATAAAGCGTTGCAAGCTATCTTGTGGGTGAGTTGTCATACGTTGCTCAATAAGATCAGGTGGTTTCAGTAGACAAAGGCTGATGTTTGTGAATCCAGTTTTCAAGAATCATAGGTAGTTTGTGTTGATAATTAGTGATGATAATTTTGCAGGTCCAATAACCTAAAAAACTACCGACAATGACATCACCCAGATAGTGAGCACCAGAAATCATTCTTGAGATACACATGATGACGATACCCAGTATGCACCATCCGCGTAAGTGTGGTCGGGAGATAGCAAGAAAAGAGAAAAAAGTACTAGCCACAAAAGCATGCCCTGAGGGAAATGACCAAAAGTGGGAATTGAATTTAAAGAAGTGGAAGCCATATAGGTGATGATGGAAGTATTCGACAGGGCGTGCTCTGGCTAATAGTACTTTGAGTGCGGTGCATAATACGGCGTTAATCAGGAAAATATAGCAGAGTAGAAGGCTCTCTCTGCATAATGAAGAACGCAGTTGATCCTTAAAATAACAGTAGATGATAACCAAGATTGGTAGTGCGTAGAAAGTTCCGGCTTTAAAATAATGTGAGAAGAAACTTGCTAGCCGCGAGGTCAGTGCGAGTGAGTGGGTATGTAGCCAGTTAGCCAATGGTTGGTCTATAAAACTGTAGCAAGCTAAAAAGGTTAAACCAATGGCTAAAAAAGCAATCCCATGTTGTTGATACTGTGTCTTCATGTTGATTCCTTGTCGAGGGGCTCTATTAGTCGAAGTATAATATGTTTACCGTGATTGAGATTGTAGCCAGGCAGAATAGCATCTACTTTAAAATGAAAGTCATGTTGCTGAGCAAAAGTTTGAAAGCGCTGAAAATCTTTTTTTCCAAGCAACGCTAGAGATCCTGTGTTACTGGCGTAAGACTTTTCAATAGTATCTAAAGGTGTAAAAGCGACGCTCTGGGTACCAACCTCAAAAATCAAACTGGGTTCATGATAGCCTGAGACCAAAAGAGGGTGGTCAGCTATTTGCTCTTGATAGTTAGGAAGTTGCAGTAGCTTCGCCACCCGCTGTGAATTCCATAGAAGTGTTAAATTAGGAAAAGTAATGCTGAATAATAAAGTGTAAATAATAATTGCTGTGAGGGCATTACAGGTTAGAGAGGCTAAGTGATGTTGCTGTCGAAAGTAACGGTAAGCCATGAGCATGTTAATGAGTATGATGAGGGAGGCTGCTAAAGCAGCAAAGGATATCTGATGTGTTAGCGAATAAGGGAAAAATGCAACGCCAAGTGCTAATACAACATTACAAAAAAACCAGAGGCATGCTTCGAAATAACGTGCCTTTCGTTGAGACGACTGTGAGAAAGGCGACAGTAGTGATATAGCTATCAGCAGTGCTATTGCTGGGAATATTGGCATCAGGTAGTGAATCAATTTGGTGGGGATTAGTTCGTAAATCAACCAGTTGGGTAAAATCCATGCGAGTAAAAAACGTGTAGTTGGGTTTTGCCATTGTTGTTTCGCATAGTTGAAAGCAGTTGTGAAATATAAGGACATAGGCCAAAACAATAGAGGCATCAACAGTAGGTAAAACCCCATGGGTTGTCCATGACCTTCTTGTCCACCAGTGACCTTATGAACAACATCTTGTGAGATCATGTCCCACAAGAAGTTACTGTGACTCGCTAGTGAGAAGGGGATCAGCCAGCTTAGGGTTAGTAGTAATACACCGAGTAAACCAAGGGCTGGATGTAGTGCACGTGTCCATCGCCATTGGCGATCGAATAGACATAATGCGACGATAGTGCCGATAGCAAAGATAGGTGCGATACCTTTTAGAAAAATACCAACGGCCATACTGCCCCAAAATAATACAGGCCAGCGAGCGTGGTTAGGGCGATCTTTACGGTGGTTTAAGTAGATTTGACCCAATGCCCATTGCATGACAAAAATACTGAGCATGAGACACGCATCAGTGGTGCTAAAGCTGGATTCAAAAGCAACAATTAAGGTACTTGCAAATACGACACTGGCAATAAAAGCTGTCTTACGCCCAAGGCTGGCTGCGTATAACAAGAAAATGAGAAGTGTTGTCGTTGTTGCAGCAAAGAAAGAGGGTAGACGGTAGCTGAATATTTGGTTGTATGGTGCTGATTGTGTCGATTGTGTGATGAAACTTTGTAGCCAGTAAATCGCAGGCGGTTTGAGGTGACGGGGTTTGTTTTGAATATTGATGTGCCAGTAATCCTGTGTCTCAACCATTTGCTTGGAGGCTTGTGCAAAGCGGGCTTCATCAACATCTGTGACTGGCACTTGAAACAAACCAGGTAGAAAGAGTGCCATACACAATAAGACAATCGTTATCCAGGCAAGGTGACTTGATAGGAGTTTTGACCAGCGTCGGGTGTTGTTCATAGAATGACTCATTGTGCGGTTGCAACATGACCTTTGCGCATCATGCGTTGGCGATAGATAAAATACAGGTTACGGGAGTATATGAGAATACCGGTGCCTTGCCCGAGAATAAAAACAGGGTCTTTTTTATGAATAGCGTAAGCTAATAAAATCAACCCACCACTCAAACTGAAGTACCAGAATAAATCAGGCACGATGCTTTGCTTGACACGTTCACTAGCCAGCCATTGAATAAGGAAGCGAGCAGAGAACATCACTTGGCCTAATAAGCCAATGCCGATCCATAGTGTATTGAGATGATTAGTGAGAAAGCTGCTCATGAGTAACCTCTTGTTGAGTAGTAGGTTGTTGATAAGACTGTACGCTCGTCACATGAAAAGGCCTTTTTCTCAGCCAAATGACACCGATCATATCGCTAATGCCAACCCATAGTCGATTATTTAATCCGTATTTTGAGCGGCCGTGTTCCCGATGGTGGTGTTGTACAGGGACATTGATTGTTTTAACCCCAAGTGCATAAAACATTGCGGGGATGAATCGATGTATGTGGTTAAAATGTGGCAATGCTAAAAAGGGGTGTTTTGGAAAAAGTTTAATACCACAGCCAGAGTCAGGGCAATCATCTTTAAGAATCCACCCTCGCACTTTATTAGCAATGCGAGAAGATAATTTTTTTAGCCAACTATCTTGTCGACTAACTCGATGTCCGGCGATCACGTAAGCTTGCTGTTGGTCGGTTTGTTGAAGCAATTTATCAATGAGTTTCGGGATATCTGCGGGGTTATTTTGACCATCCCCGTCCAGTGTTGCAATCCATGGGTATTGCGCCGCTTTTACTCCAGTAATGACAGCGGCGCTTTGACCTGCGTTATGAGCGTGCTTGAGGATTTTAAGCCTAGAGTATCGTTGAGTGAGGGTCACTAGCGTTTGCCAGGTGTTGTCTTTGCTGCAGTCGTCAATAACAACAATTTCATAGTCTAACGCAGATGGTATGGTTGTATCGATAGCTTCGATCAATAGAGGTATACAGTCCTGCTCGTCATGGACTGGGATGACGATAGAGAGTTGCTGGTCAAAAGGTATTGTTTGCATGATGTGTTAACCGTTGGTTATGGGAGTGATTGTAATTGCGTTAAAACGTCTTCAGAGATATCGGCATTGGTATAAACATTTTGAACATCATCAAGATCTTCTAAAACATCGGATAATTTTAACAACGTTTGTGCTTGATCAAGGTTGACATCGACCTGGTTAGAGGCTACGAGCGTCACTTCACCATGATCTGGTGTCATCTCTGCTGCTATTAAGGCCTCTTTTACTGTTACTAAATCGTCAGGTTCCGTAATAATCTCCATGGATTGATCGTCGTGCGTTATGGCGTCAACAGCGCCAGCTTCTATAGCAGCTTCAAAGAGTGTGTCTTCGTCATGGGGGTTGGAGAAATGAATAATACCTTTTTTTTCGAAGATATAGGCTACCGATCCGGCTGTGCCAAGATTGCCGCCGTGTTTATTGAACGCATGACGTACTTCAGCAACCGTGCGATTTTTATTATCAGTTAGGCAGTCAACGATGATGGCAACGCCGTTGGGACCGTAGCCCTCATAGCGAATTTCCATCATATCAGCGCCATCGTCACCTCCCGCGCCACGCTTGATGGCACGCTGGATAGTGTCTTTAGTCATGTTTCCACTTAACGCTTTATCGACGGCAGTGCGCAAGCGAGGATTGTTCGACGGGTCTGGATCACCCATTTTGGCAGCAACTACGATTTCACGAATCAGTTTAGTAAATAACTTACCGCGCTTAGCGTCTTGCGCCCCTTTGCGATGTTGAATATTATGCCACTTACTATGCCCTGCCATGGTGATATGTCCTCGTCTGGTCTTACCAAAAAGAGAGCGCATACTATCATAAAACTGGGGCAAATAAAGCGCTTTTGAGGAAACTATGAACAATTCGGCCCCTTTATTATTGCCTGAGGTGGGTGCTTATTTAGGGCAGCATTGTGTCCGATCCCATCCCGTTGCCCAAGCCCTATACGAGCACACACAAGCAAGCGTACCTTTCTCTCAGTGGTTAACCACCTCTGAGCAGGTTCAGTTTTTAGCTCTGCTAATCAGGATGTTATCGGCTAAGCGAATTATTGAGGTGGGAGTGTATACAGGGCATGCCACCTTAGTGATGGCTGATGCGATGGGCAGTGATGGACAATTGATAGCGTGCGATAAATCGGATCAGTGGCTAAAAACTGGCCAACCCTTTTGGCAAGAGGCGGGTGTGGCAGAGCGCATTGATGTTCGCATTGCACCGGCAGAGGAGACATTGCAAGCGTTATTGGATGATGGTCATGCAGACTGTATGGATATGATCTTTATTGATGCCGATAAGATTCATTACCCTATTTACTATGAGTTAGCTTTGTCTTTGCTTCGATCAGGTGGTGTGATGGTGTTGGATAATGCGTTGTGGATAGGTGAACATACGTATCAACAATCTTCCCCTGCAGCACGGGCCTTGCATGCGGTCAATCAGCAAGTGACACAAGACGAGCGTGTTTGGTCGAGCTGCTTGCCGTTAGCCAGTGGGTTGTTGTTGGTGTGTAAACAATAAATAAGAATTAACCACGTTACGTATGAGTATCAAGATAATGTTATTTTTATTGCTGAATGCTTCTTAAGTTAGATCGCTTGAGGTTTTGTAAAAAGAGATTCAGATAGAATAGTATAATATAAGCGAATGATTAATATAAGAAATCTTTATATATTGCACAAAAAAACTCATTATGTAATATGCTGCATCTCTAGTGAGCCTTAGGAATAAGTGGATTGGTTTTTTGTTAAATTTCCTCGACCATTACAGAAATTGATGGTGATTAAGCGCGTTGGCTCGACAAAAAGGCTGCTTTGCCATGGCCACTTTTATTACAAAAGTCAATGATATCTCGCTACTGATCAATCGATCTTCTTTCTGCCATATCTTACTTCTCGTTTACGCAAAACCTAAGTATGGTCAAGTTAAATTATTTAGCTAGAGTGTAGTTGCTGTGACGCTCACCTTTTAGTCGACAAACTCATATTTTATATTTAACATCACTGATTATTTAAAACACAAGGAATTAAAATGATAATAAGGAGCCTTCTAAATTTACCCATCATACTAACGCTAGCTTGTATAAGTCTAACTTCCTTTGCGAATAAAAATGATTCACCTCATCTGGATAACGAAGGCTATTGTGTTATTGATATCCCCAATGATTATGAAAGAAGCTACGATCAGCAAAAAATAATACCTGTTCCAGATGTTAAAGGGCATATAATTCGTATTCATGAGCAAAGTCAAAAGCTGAAAAATACCAAGCTTTGTAATGGTGCAAATCTTGTTTCAGCGACTTATTATGCTTTGACCGACTATGTTGATTTAACTGGAAGTATTTCAGGATACGCTATCTTTAAAACAGATAAAGGGAATCGTATTTTTATAAAAGCTACTGGTATCGCCTCTAAGGAGGCTGAAGGAGATCTCGCAAATAACCAAACAATAGGTATCGTTATAGGCGGAACAGGTTCATTGGCATCAGCGAGTGGTGATTATCAGTATATTGGTAGGCATAACAGAATTAAAGAAAAAAATATAACTATTATCAATAGGTTGCGATACAAAATAGCTAGTGATGATAATAAGTAACCGGTGCGATAAATCGTATCCTTTGCTACTGCTTTCCTGAGTGTCATCATTGTCGGCGTCACATCTAGTTGAGGAAAACCAGATTTAAATGATGACGCCTACTTTGTGTCTTTCATTCTTTTTACTGAAAAAAACGAATGGGTTTAATATTTAATGTCCGGTAATCGGAGTTACCGGACATTTGAGCAAAATAACTAGGATCCATGCAAAAAAAAACTTCTGATAATTAGTAAGCGTCCAAATGATATATTTGAGACGCTTACATTAAAAGTAAAGGTGAGGCTTATTAATAGTAAACACGCAATGTCAAGTAAGAAGATGTTTAATGCATAGTTTTCAATGAAAGTCACAAGTATTTTGCATTTCAAAGAGAAAAAATAAATGCTGATTAATAAGTTGTTAGCAGAGAAAGGTGAGAGCGAAATAAAAAAGCAGATGATGCGATTACTTTTGTATAATTCTATCCCAGATGGTGAGTAATTGATTGCAGCAGTGGTTAATACGATTCATTGTGAATGCAATCGCATCAGCTTGTTGGTGTTTTTCTTCTTCTAAGTTAAAGGCATCAAGTGCTTTAGATGCAGATACCTGCTTTTCTTTAAGCGTTAGTAAATGTAGATCTTTGTCCATTGCAGGTTGTTCGATTTCAATATTGTTGAGCAAGAGTATGACTGCATTCATATAATCTTTGATATAAGGTGTCAGTGTTGCCATGATGATAGGTGTATTACGTTTCCCGTCAGAAACAGCGGTATCAATAAAAAGAATATAATGAAAAATAGCTCGTTGATAACGAATAATGAGTAAGAGCTCTTGTTTAAGAATATTTTGGCGAAAAGATTCGTATTGCATACCTTTGATAATGCGACGTTGTTTATATAAGGTTTTACTGATTTTCGCATCCAACTGAACCAACTCTGTATTATTACGTCTTTCAACGCCTTCAATAAATACTTGGTGAATAAAAGCATGTAGCTGTTTACAGTTACGTGCTGTGGCAATGACAAAGGCTCGTCGTGAATTCAGTGGGAAAATGAACTTAGAGACAAAGAGACTAATCAAGATACCTAATACGATATCGATCACGCGGAAGCCAGCGGCAATGTATGAGGGCGTAGTGGTGAGTGCAATCATGGCAAAGGTTGCCATACCAAGAGTGCCGACGTAGTTTAAGTCATTATCACCGTAAGTAATGATCGAGAAAAATACCGACGCAACAATGATAGAGCCAATGATCACATAGGGCGTGTGCGGTAATGTGATGGCCAATAGACCTAGACCCGCTCCCACAATAGTGCCTAGTAAACGAAGTAAGGCACGATTCACTTGTAAGCCAATGATATTTTGTGAGCCCATGAGTACGGCAATGGTAATGATCACCCACTGGGATTTACCATCGGGAAGAAACTGCATAGCACCATATCCAAGTAGAAATGCGAGAACATACTTTAGAGTATGGATCGTGTTTTCTTGATGCTCGTAATAATATTGTCTGAGTTTTGAGTTCATCCTTTCCCTATGTGCTATGCCTCAACTGTGATAGCACTGGTATAGTGTAGCGGGTATCGAGCTTTCAATAAAGCACAGTGCCTGTACTACGAGTCAATGATTGGTCTGTATTTAAGTGATAGGGTAAGTGTGAATTGTGCAACAGGTTTTTCGGATAATGTAGGCACATGCGCAGTGATAGACAGGGGGTGATTCACTCGGTTGCCTGTTTTCAGAGTGTTCTGAATCATCGACTGAATGTGTTCACCATCATGACAAGTAAAATGCGTGTCACCATTGGCGCGTCGTTTGAAATCAGCGGTGAAGTCCTTAAAGAGCAGTTCGATAGGTTGTTGGGATTGCTCAATGGTCATCATGGCTAAGAATCCTCCTGTGATATCAGCACCCACAGACAAGGCTCCAAAGTATAAACAGGCTAAATGATTTTGTGTGCGTTCATTCAGTGGCAACATCACTTCGCAATGGGCTCTAGAGATATCGATCAGTGTAGGTGTGCAAAAACCAATCATTGGGACTTGTTGGTGAGCAAAATGCTTGAGGGATTGTTGAGCTTGTTCCAATGAAATGTTTGTCACGGTGCGTCCTTATTGCCAGTTTGTCGCTGTGAGTATGCCATATCATTACCTAAAACCACAGCGAGAAGGTGATTGTCAGTCATCAACTGGTTTAATCGTGAGCTATCGCATTGAAAACACTTGCACTCTTGGTAAAATCACAGATAATAGAACACCATTCTTCTGGGGGCCTATAGCTCAGTTGGTTAGAGCAGGGGACTCATAATCCCTTGGTCCTAGGTTCGAGTCCTAGTAGGCCCACCACTTTTTTGCATTTCCGTGTCGTTTTCTTTCACATTTCAAATCGACCCGTGTTATTTCATTTTTCCCATGGCACGTCACAAGAATAGGCTTATCACCTTGATTCGTTATCTTTTTACGTCGAATTTGCCACGCATTAATAATTTCTTAACAATTTTTGGTTAAAATAAAAACTTACTATTGTGCTCCTTTATTTATATTGTATTCATAAAAGGAAGAAATACTGTTATTGGGTTGAGTCATGGTCAAAATACGCTACAGCAACACACCACCTCGAAATTATCAAACAGATGATTGGACTTGTGGTTATCGTGCGTTGTTTGCTATTGAATATCCCGACATACCATTTGAACTAAGTACAGTTCAAGCAATTAAGCTAGCCATAGTAAATGCGCGACATGAAAACGAACAACCTGAAAATCAACAAACACCAGCAGCGGCATCAGGCACCTCTCACAATAATTTGACTCAAGAGAATCTTGACAAAATGGCGGCTTTACTCGCGCAGCGTTGTGGTTTGCTCAAATCACCACTATCTAGGGATATAGACGAGTTATTAGGGGACGAGGGTGTTGTTCCTCAAGATGAGGACTGGGAAAAAATTTATGGGCGGTTAAAAGGCAATGATAATTTTAAATCGATCCTTACATGGTTGCAGCAAAATCAACAGTTGTTAATAACATCCGGAGCCACGGCTTTTGCCAGTTTTAGAGATCTCCCGGCGAAAACTATAGCATATGAAATATTCACCGAGTCTCATCAAGGGGAAATAGTTAAATTTTGTGAAGGACTTAATGAAGATCATACTTCACGAAATTTACATGCTAAAAGGGATACACAATCTCCTCTACTCAAGAATCATTATCAAATAAACAATCAACCATACTGGCTTCAAGATGACGACATTAGGCAATGGTGTATAAAGTATAGTCGCGATCATGCTTTGGATAATTGCTCGGTAAATATAGCAACAATCGGTAGATTTGACTCTCGTTTAGAGGCGGTTTTTCAAGAGATGAGTGATATCTTTAAAACAACGAAGCGACAGAACACTGAGAATCGATATTTTGTTGTCAACAATAACACAGCCGCGCCAGACTCTAGTCAGGGTTCACATTGGTCACTATTAAAAATAGTAGTAGGTATCCAAGATGATATCCATGTCACTTACATAGACAGTTTGCCACAAAACAATGAGTCTGAGATGGAGGGGTATGTTAGCAGTGCTATTCGTCGCGCATGGCATCAGGCTAAGCCATCTTATACTCCAAGATCGGACCAGTCCTCCAAAAATGATCATCATGATCACAACCAGCACCGTCAGCAGCCTTTTACAAGATCATGGTCACCTTTATCCTGGTTTTCCTCACAGGAGCGATCACCGACAAATACCGTGTCTATTAAATCCGATGAGTCTGTGTCATCCGATAGGTCAACTCAGCAATTTTTGAGTAGTTGGGAGCAAATGGTTGCCAAAAATCCAGATGGAAAGTCTGATGTTGGAGATACTCTAGATTATGGTGTCAAAACTGTGAAACCACAAGATGGCAACGACAAGGTGTTAATGATTCACTATGAGTATCCATCACCAACGGATGAGGAGCGTCAGAGGGAACCTAACGGGGCAGAAACAGATTCTGAGACTAGTATTGATTCATTAGGAACAGAAGTCATGTTGCGCGCGGTTCTAAATGAGCATGATGGTTCTCAAACCGTATCATTTGATCAAAATACAGTAACCAGTTTAGATGATGCTGGACAATTTGATTGTTTGATTCAAGTCGTGCTCGAGAAAGAGTGTATGAGAAGTCAAAAATCTGAATTAAAGTTATCAATAGACGCTCATTATTTATCGAGTCAAGAGGGTGGTAAACCGGCAATAATCACTCAAGATTGGCTCAATAAACAGGTTGAGTCATTTAGAGAGAGGTTCAAAGACGCTCCTTCACCTCTGAGTATCACTATTAACAAGGGCGAAAAAAGCCAATTATCATTTTCAGAATCGTCATCTGCAGCGAGTTATAATCCCAGATTTTGACTGTCATCCTCAGCAAGTATTAGCGGACAAATACCAAGTGATGTTGCGATGAGTGCTCTTCGGAATAGGTATAATCCAAACCATTAAAGTCACATAAGCTTGACGGTGTTTTGCAGGATTTTTTTGCTAAATAGCGTGCCATGGCACCGCGTGCACGTTTAGCGTTCACGCCTAGCGTTCTAAGTTTGCCGTCTTTACGATCTTTAAAGTCAACTTGAATCACTGTGCCATCGAGCTTTTGGGTATCAATCGCAGAAAAATACTCCTGCGATGCCAAGTTGACTAAATAGCGTGTGTTGCACTGAGCTAAAGAGGCATTAATAGCTGGTGTCACGCGAGATCGCCATACATCATATAAATTATTCCCATAGACATTACATAGGGAAGTACCCATTTCTAGACGGTAAGGTTGAATTAAGTCGAGTGGTTTCAGAAGGCCATAAAGCCCGGAAAGAATACCGAGTCGATCTTGTAAGCGTAAACGTTGTTTATCGGTCAGTGTGTTCACCTCAAGGTATCTGTAGACATCACCTTGAAATAAATACACAGCAGGCATGGCGTTTTTGTCGGTGTATTGGTGGGGTTTAAATGCCTGATAACGCTCAAAGTTTAACTGTGCCAATGTGTCGCTGATGTGCATCAAATCACCCAGTTGATTTGCACTGAGTGTTTTGAGTTGGTGTATGAGTTGTGAGGTTTCTTTGGGAAAGCGAATCTCGGTTGTTGGACCTGTGTAGTCGAGTTGATCAGCGAGTTTTTTAGCGGGAGAAATAACAGCAAACATATTAACCTCGTTATGTGCGTTTAAAATTAGTGAGGGGTACAGACATGATACGATGGCTCGAATAAGAATACGGTAGTTGGTGTAAGAACGTATCAGCTAGACAAGGATAGCACCGCAGTAGCATTGTCTTAGATTCAGCCTTTAAAAGAGGTGGTTGATAGAGGGAGTTGACGTGGTCGACCTGTTCACAGATAAGATGATTGTTTCCGATGGGTTCAATGGGCTGGGAGTGATGATATTGTTGAGTTGTTCTCATTTGCCATAAGCCCACTACTATTTTATGACCAATAGTATAGCGATAATATCAAAAAAGTGTAGTTTACTGCTTCTTCACGGTAGTGATCTAGTCTTGTTCGTCTTTGAATGAATCTAGGAAGTCGGCAGGAAACTCTTCAAAAGTGCTTGATTGTTTTGATGGTCCTGTGTGAGGTATCGTATTATCGAGAGTTGTTTTGCTAGCATCATCAAATGAGGCTAGAAAGTCGCCGGGGAATTCCTCAAAGGCTGTTGATTTATCTGATGTGTCGGGTATCCGTGTGACGTTATCTTGAGTGCTGGTTGTTTCATCATCAAATGAGGTTAGAAAGTCGCTGGGAAATTCCTCAAAGGCTATTGGCTTATCCGATGTGTTGGGTATCCGTGTGACGTTGTCTTGAGTGCTGGTTGTTTCACCATCAAATGAGGCTAGAAAGTCGCCGGGAAATTCCTCAAAGGCTGTTGATTTATCCGATGTGTCGGGTATCCGTGTGACGTTATCTTGAGTGCTGCTTGTTTCACCATCAAATGAGGCTAGAAAGTCGCTGGGGAATTCCTCAAAGGCTGTTGATTTATCCGATGTGTCGGGTATCCGTGTGACGTTATCTTGAGTGCTGGTTGTT
>MDTC01197962.1_pt1 | contig 14993 bp, 14 predicted proteins | sample 811181 | NCBI WGS metagenome assembly MDTC01 (sample SAMN05326644, study PRJNA326480) | marine metagenome | isolation source: seawater | place: Pacific Ocean: North | collected 2011 | reverse complement strand
TCGCTCCATTCTCTCAACAAATGGAGCCTCCGGCAAACCCGAGGCGATTTACCTGCCCACGGCGCTGGTGATGAACAATCCACTGAGGGTGTCAAGCCATGAGATCCGTGACCTGCTGATCGCCCACGGGGCCAAGCCGGAGGAGCAACTCCCGCACCGGGTAATCGAGTAAGGGCTATCTCACCAGGGCCGCTCGGGATAGAGCGAAGAGTCCCAGCGTTGCGCCATGACTAGATCCATCACCGCTTGATTCGCCGTCGGCGAGCCCAGATGTTGAAGGGCATCGGTGGCGAGCAATCCGACATAGCCGCACGGGTCCTCGAGGGCATGGATCAATTCGTCCTCCGCCGATGCGGCCGCCGGTCCGAGTCGCGCCATCGTCGTGGCTGCGTTGAGGCGCACCTGGTCACACGCTGACCAGGCTCGTTTCCCGGTGAGCACCTCGTCCCATTCGGCGCGGCTCTCAACGAAGAATCTGCGCATGCGTGGCAGGTACTGGTCGCTATCGCCGCCAATGGTCCCGAGCGAATCCAGGGCGGTACGCACGACACGGTGAGAATCATCATCTAGCAGGCGAGTCAGGGCCGGCACCGCCTCAGCCGCTGCTGACTCGATCTCTCCCAGGGCGAAGGCGGCGTTGATACGCGTCCATTCGTCTGTAGAGTCGAGCAGTTCGATCAGCGCACAAACGGCGGGCGCTCCCATGCCGGCCAGGGCGTGAGCCTCGTCCAGCAGGTGCACCGTTCCCTCATTCCACGTTGCCTGGGCGCCATCCTCCCAGCCGGCAGAGCCGGCCTCTTTCACCCGAGTGACCAATGTGTCGATGGCGGCCTCTCCGATGGTGGCGAGGGCGTAGGTGGCTGCAGCGCGCACAGCCTGGTGGTCTTTGTTGAGCAACTCGACCAGCGCCGACACCGCTTCGCCGGCCGCCGCAGGTTTGGGCACCGCCAGTTGGCGGATCGCCGCCAGCGAGCCGTGAACGTCCTCGTCGCTCAGCGCAGCGGTCAATTCGCTTACATCGGCATCGTTGGCAGCGGCCGATCGGAAGCTCTCACACCGATCAGACTTGCCGCACATCCAGTCCCACATATGCGACCAGGCGACTTCGTTGTCATACGATGCCTCTACGTTGGCAGGGTTCTGCCAGCGTTCGCTGTCACAATTCCACGACGGAGCCTGCGGTTCAGTTCGGCGAATGTAGATAAACTTGATCATGTGCCTCGTGGCGTCCGACAGGTTCACGCCGGCGGCGTGGACGACGTCGAAATGGGTGATCCACAAAGATCCGGCGGGTCCCTCCATCGGCATCGCCATGGCCCGATCCTCTTCGGTGACCCTCTTGTTGAACTGTGTGCCAGGCGTGACATGCGTCGGCCCGTGCAGAACCGGTGTGTCGCGGGGGTAGTAGATGATGCGGGCGTATCTCGGGTAGTGCTGCCGCGGACGCGCCATCGGCGTGTACGAGTCCTGGTGCGAGCGTTGGCCTACCGCTGCGGCGATGTCCTCGGGAGGCTTGTCGAAGGGGGCCATGTTGTGGCAATACCGGTGCGGGTGCTCGATGTAGTCTGAGCCCAGCAGGCTGACGAGCGCCCCCCTGACCTCCGGTGCGTTGAGAATGTGCCGAAACTCCGGAGCGTGAGGCAGCACATTGTTGCCCAGATTCGGACCGAGCTCGAGCATGCGGTCGAGCTTGACGGCAATCGCCTCGTGAACCTCGGCGGGTACCGAATAGTCGAGCTTGATATAGCCGTCGGTGATGTAGTTTCGCATCTGCTCGTCGTTGAGCAGTACGGGCTTGGTCTGGGAATACGTCATCTGGCGCTGCTCCATTGCCGGGTGGGGAAAAGTGCGACAGCCGTGAAAGGTCTTTGCTGGCACCCAATGCCGCAAGTCGTCGTGTGGCTGATAGGCTTGGCCTGCAGATCGGTGGCTTGACATTGGTTTAGAGAGACCGTCATCCTACCGGTGTCGGCGTGCCTCCGAATGCCTCAGTGTCTGAAGGAATAGACCGCCTGGTACACTCCGTTCAGACCGGTGCGAGTAGCCACCCTGACGGGTCTCATCGTGCTGCTTGGGTGGCCCGCTCTGCCCCGCGCCCATGCTCCGGCCGACATCGACCCGAGCAAGATCGTGCGAGCCGTCCGCATCTCGACGGCGCCACCACGCATCGATGGCCGTCTCGACGACGACACGACATCTGGGCTCGCGCACCCTCGTTCTCCGGCTTCACGCAAAAGGTCCCTGACGATGGCCACCCGGCGACGGATTCGTCGTCGAGTTCATAGGGTCGAAGTCCACAGGTCTGCCAGCTTTGAAACACGACATCCTGCACGCGGGCCAGGTGACTGTGCCATGCTTCGACCTGACGCAGCAATTTCGTCGCGCTGCGTCCCTTCATGGTGAAGCTGGGCTGCGGCGCAGGCGCCTCGTCGACACCGCCCCCCTCACGAACGATTCGGCGCCGGGCGTATCTCATGTGATGGACATAGTCGATTACAGGGCCCACCAAGGCGGGGTCGATCATGGGGTTACTGGACAGAAACAGCACGACCGTACTCCAGAACTCGTCGGGGTCGAGGTGTCTCCCCAGTCGCGTGCTCTGCACGGCCTTCGCCGTGACCTGATCGCCACTCATGCCCAATACCTGAATCCAGCGCAGATTGTGGGCGATGGACTCGCGGTTGTTTCGCAGCATGAACTCGTGGGCCCTGCGCCGCCTCAGATGGACGGGTGTCTTGATGTCTCGTACGCTGCCACCGGACCCGACATGGATGAACCACTTCTGCTGTTCAATCGCCCCCTCGCTGCGTTTCGCGAACCAGGCCTTGTCCAGAAATGTGGGCACGTCGTATTTGGCGAACAGATGCCGAGCCAGAGAGGAGAACTGGTCGACCCTCTGGGGCTTGCCATTGTTCTCGACCTCCGAGTCCCACTCTTCCGGCTCACGAATTCATGACTGGTGGCGGAAGGCCATGGAGGCCAATCCACGCAGGGCCTTGCGATAGTCGCCGCCGCCACGACACAGCCGTCGATGGCGAAGGACGTCCTGATACCGATCGAGTCTCACCAGCAGACGTGTGAAGGCTTCCACCGCGTCGTCGTCGCCCTCAATCCACTTACAGGCGACTTCCTGCCAGGTTCGGTGTCGGCGGTTAGGATCCGTGTTCGTATTCTGACCGATGGCAAGGACGCGCGACGCCGTCGACGTCAGTTGCTCGCGTCGTTCCTCGGTGTGGTGAGGTGCGACCTCTCCGTTCAAGGAGACCTCTGCGGTTGCTGTTTCGACAGGAGGTGTGATGGTCGCATGTGCCTGTGGTAGAGTCGCAGTCATAGGAGCTTCAGTAGATAGGGAACGGGGTCATCTTTTGAAGAGACCCCCTCCAAGGCAAGAACGTGACGGCCGGACATCGAGGCGGGCATCGCAAGATGCCCGCTTGATTAACTATGCATAGGTTACTACACCCATGCCTGCTGATCCTGACTCTGCCAAGAACGACGATAACTCGAGTCCTCGACGAACCCTCGTCGTCGGAGGGTTCGCTCACTTTGTACACGACGGATTCACCGACTGTATCTATGTGCTGCTGCCCCTGTGGGCGGCTGCTTTCGCACTGAATCACGCCGAAGTGGGTACGCTCAAGATGGTGATGACGGGATCCCTCGCGGCGGCGCAGGTGCCTGCGGGGATCATCGCCGAGCGGTATGGCGAACGAGTCGTCCTCACCATAGGTACGGTGTTGGCCGGGGTCGGATACATCCTGCTCGGCTGGGCGGGCGGGTTTCTCGGGTTGGTGGGGTTCCTCGGCGTCGCCGGAGTGGGTTGTGCCACTCAGCATCCCCTCGTCTCCTCTATCATTTCGCGCGCCTATGCAGGAGCCGGCCGACGTGCCGCCCTCGGGACGTACAACTTCACCGGTGATCTTGGAAAAGTTGCTGCCCCCGCTGCCGTCGCTGCGTGCGCTGCTACTTATGGGTGGCCAAGCAGTACCATCGCATATGGCGCATTCGCCGTGCTCAGTGCTGTTGTCGTGTTCGTCTTGCTGCCAAAGTCGCCCACACCCATCAGCGAGCCTGAGCCGGCTCCTGCCAGTGTGCCATCAGAAGACATCGCGCAACAAACGGGGTGGGGAATCGTCGACCCGCGCGGTTACGCGACCCTGGCCGCCATCGGTATGATCGACAGTGGGGTGCGTCTCGGGTTTTTGACCTTCGTGCCCTTCCTGCTGATCGAAAAGGGAGCAGTCGTCGAGACGCTGGGTGTGGCTCTGGCGCTCGTGTTTGCTGGCGGAGCGGCAGGCAAGCTGGTCTGCGGTCACATCGCCGAGCGCGTCGGTATCCTCAAGACCGTGATTCTGACAGAGGCTGCCACGGGGGCTCTGATGGTGGCGATCATCGCCTTGCCTCTTGAATCTACCTTGTTTGTGCTGCCTGTTTTCGGCGTCGCCCTCAATGGCACGTCCAGCGTCCTCTATGGCACGGTAGGCGACTTCGTCGATGGGGCGCGACAGGCTCGTGCCTACGGGCTCTTCTATACCCTCGGGATTGGCGCGGGTGCCGTGGCCCCCATTCTCTTCGGCATGGTCAGCGATTTATGGAATGTGCGCGTCGCCCTCATGGCCATCGCTGTGAGCGTCGTGTTCATTCTGCCGTTGTGCCAGCCCCTCAGATCGTCATTGCGCAGGGTCGGCGGCAAGGGACCTAGAAGAGAAGCGTGAAGACCGTCCGAACCTCGGGTTCAGAGCGCACTGAGATCGATCCTCGGTGTGCGCGCACGATCTGGCGACAGAGACTCAGGCCAATCCCCGAGCCATCCTGCTTGGTGGTGAAGAAAGGGATGAAGACCTTGTCGAGGGCCTCCTCGACGATACCGGGTCCATTGTCGGCGATTTCCAGAATGACTTCCCCCTCGACAGATAGGAATTCAGTTCGACCCGCGCTCCGGGTTTCCCCGTGGCGGCCTGGCGGACATTGCGCAACAGATTGAGTAGCACCTGCTCGACCTGCTCGCCATCTGCCGTAATCTCGAGGGTTGGCGGGTCGACATGGGTGTGGAATTCGACGTCTGACTCATCGAACTGACGTTGCAGCAAACTCTGCACACGGGTGAGAAGGTCGGCGATGGGGAAGATCTCGAAGGAGGGGGCGGCAGGCGAGTGAGTCCGCGATAGGCCTCGACGAAGTGAAGCAGGCCTTGGCTGCGTCGTTGAATGGTGTCGACGGCGGTGCGGATATCTTCGGTGGATACGCCATCCAGTTCGTCATTTCCCAGCATGTCGCCCGCTGTCGAGGCCAGCGAGGCGATGGGGGTGATGGAGTTCATGATTTCATGGGTGAGGACGCGGATGAGATTCTGCCACGCTTCCATTTCCTTTTCTTCGAGCGCCCGCCGATGTCATACAGGGACACGAGGGTATGCTCGCGATCACGCATGCGGAAAACGGAGGCGTGGAGGGCCAGTTGGATCGGCTCTCCTTCGGCTTCGAATCTCACCAGTTGCTGGTCGCGAGGACCCAGGGTGCGCAGTCCCGTTGTCAGGGCAGGACCCACACGATCCAGATCATCTATGTTGCCCAGGCGAGGCGCACGCAACAGACGTTTGGCGGCGTTGTTGATGAGGGCCACATCACCTGATCCATCAAACACAACGAGTCCCACACCGATGTGCTGAACGATCTTCCGATTCTGCCACGAATGCGGCCAGTTCCAGATCGGCACGGGAGACGGTCAGTTCATCCCGACAGGCAGCCATGAACGTGTCGTCATATCCCCAAACGGCCTTCGACGAGACCGCCAGCGCCGAAAGTCGCGCAACTTCACTCGACAGGGCCGCTCGGATGGGGACTGAGTCAGTTTGAGGTGGGTGCATTAGAAGACTCAACTCATAAGCGATTAGATCTTCGGCTTAGCGAAGGAAGTTGTCAGTCCTTCGCCAAGTCCCGAGATGCTGAAGGAGTGGCATGGCTGGCTACGTTCTTGTCCCGCTCTGCACGAACCGTGTATTATGCTGGACACGACCAACCTTCGCCAAGAGACGAACGATGAAAATCGGTGCATCCACCATCCCACACCGTCAGAGCCCTCTGACGCGAGAGCTTCTCAAGGTCTACGTCGACGCCGGGATCGAGTCGTTGGAGTTGTGTGACTACCATCCAAACCTCGACTTCGACGATGCGGGTTTCTGTGGTCTGGTAGCCGACTGGCTTCGGGAACTGGGGCTGCACCTCAACTCCATCCACATTCATCTTCGGCATCGAGACCCAGCGTGTGATCTGGCCAGCCTTGAGTCTGCCCAACACCAGCGCGCCATCAATGCCCACCTGACGGCGGTGGACTTCGCGGCCGAACTCGGGGGATGCATTCTTGTCACCCACGACATCGTCATTCCAGAGCCGGGACAACCAGAGAGTGTTTCCAGGAGGGCTGCCTTCGTTGAGGGGATCAGGGCCGTTGGGGCCCATGCGGAAGCGGGGGGCGTGCGTCTAGCCCTGGAGAACCTGGGTTCGGGATATACGCGCGAGCCGGAGCGGTTGGTTTCTCTGCTCTCCGAGATCGACACGTCCAACGTGGGCGCCGTCATCGACACAGGCCATCGGCACCTGAGTGGTGATCCCGGTGCGGCCCTTCGCAAGGTGGGGGAGTATCTGATGACGCTGCATCTCCACGACAACCATGGCGGGAAGGACGAACACTTGCTGTGTGGTCGCGGGGCCATAGACTGGGTCGACGTCATGCAGGCTCTGCGCGACGTCGGCTATAATGGTGTGTTTATGTATGAAATCAGTCGCCCCGAGGATCTGCCTGCGCTGGTTGAGAACGCGCAATGGATTCAGGGCTGATGATCATGCCCATGAACGTGCTCATTCGCTGTGGATGGAGCTCTCATGCCGCTCGGCATGGTCAACGAAAACCCATCCAGGGCTGTTGCCAGCGGTGACAGATCGGACCTCGGCCGAGAATGGGGAAGGGGGCAGGCTCCGATGGATTGTCGCCAGGGTTTTCTCGGAAACTTCAATCATTCTGAAATCTGAAAGGCACCCTCGGCCGACACCCGGTCGTGGATCTGCTCGTAGTGGCTCGACCCGTCATCGTGCCACAGTTCGACATTGATGCCGCGAAGGTTTCCCTCTTCACGCCCCGTGAGTCGCACCACGTCGGGCGGCAGTTGCGTATACCAACGATGCCCGCCAGGTAAACTCAGGATTCCGAGACAGCGTGCGGGCGGTGGGGGAGGCGACACGGCAAGTTCGGCCAGCCGGGCGAGTTCGTCCTCGTCGACTTCGATGCCCAGTCCGGGTCCGTCGGGCACGGGCGATGCTCCGGCAACGACGGGGATACGTGTCGTGGTGATGTCGTCCTCATACTGATCATCCAAGTGGATGGAGTGGCCAGTTGCCGTTGGCAGGACGCACGCCATGTGCAGGGCAAGTGCTTTGGTCAGCGTCCCTCCGGTGAGTTGGAGCAGCATCTGCGTGTTGGCGCAGGCACACGCGGCACCGCCGGTCAGGGTTTGGCCGATCGATATGCCGCTGAACAGATAGGTATCGGCGACGCCTGCCGAAATCTCGGGCAGGAGAGGTTGTGTGGCCGAGACGTGGAACAGCAGCGGGATATGGCTCTGTGCACGCAAGCGACACCAGGCATCGCGATCGTGCTTCGGGAAGGGATCTTCGATGAAGCCGACGATGGGGTGCGACTCGAACTGGCGCACCAGTTGTAAAGCCGAGGCCAGCGTGCGATTGCCGTTGAGGTCGTAGTGCACGCGGAATTCCTCAGGGACCGCGGCTTCGGCGGCCTTCGTCTGCTCCAGGACATCGAAGAAGGGAGCCGTGTGCATCTTCATCACACCATACCCTTGCTGCGCGGCCCGTCCGGTTTCACTGCCAAAGTCGCTGGCCGAAGAGCGGCTCGTCCAGGCGGCGACGGAGATGGCGTCGCGTACTTTCGGACCCATCAGGCGATACGCCGGGACATCGAGCGACTTGCCCATCAGATCGTAGAGGGCGCCGCCGAGACCGGGGTCGAAGTTGTTGTTGATGAACTCGAAGGGGTCGCAGCCGATCAGCGGCTGCAGGGAGTCCCGCGAGGGGCCTGCGAGGCGGTGATCGCCATATCCGACCAGACCATTGTCCGCCCGAACTCGGTAGACGGTGCGATGATTGATCTTTGGATACCAGACCTCTCGACCGGCGTAGCGTGCTGCCAGGCGTGGCCGGATGGGGACGACGTCAATCTCGGCAATCTTCACAGTTGGTCTCCAACCCAGTAGGAGTACAGGCTCGCTCGTGTCATCTGGAACTGCAGGCGCAGTTCCAGCGGCTGATCAAACGAGACAGGTGTATCCACTGCATCACACGAAATCGGTACGGAAGCGTAACCCGTGATCGGCTCCCCTCGATCATCCGTGATGGTAACCACGACGGAACCTGCGGCGGCATTCACGTTGAGGTGCAATGAACCCCCGTCGATTTCAAGCGGCTTGGTCAGCAGAGTTTGCAGCGGCGTATATCCGTGTTTGTCTGTGTCGTTGACCTCAGCACCCTGGGTGCAGAGGAACGAGAACAGGGCCTGGTCATCGGCGGCGACTGCCCAGAAGAGAGTCGTGGCATCCATGGGCCAGTAGTGGCCATCCGAGCCCACACCCCACACGGTGCGCACCGACACAAGTTCTGGATGCTGGAGAACGAGGGCCTTGATCCCGCTCAGATCTCCTTCCCGCCGAGAGAATCGGACGTGCAAGGCGAAATCCTCATTCGCCGAAGGTTTGAATGTCTTCAGGGCTTCTTTGAGCATGGCGGATCCCCTCTGCTTGAGTCGATTTATAGCCAGGAAGAGTCTCTTTTTTACCGTCGCCGGGGACAGACCCTGGATGGCGGCGATCTCCTTCTGGCAGTACTCCTCGATGTAGTAGAGGATCGTGACATCCCGAAGTGATTCGGGCAGGGACGAGATGGCGTCGCGCACGGTCTGTGTCAGCGCATCGACCTCGACGGACCTGTCAGGTTCGTCAGCGTGATCGGCGAGGCCCTTGATCTCATCGGGTGACATCGACTCCGGGCGCCGCTTACGCACCTGTCGATCGGCATGTTTGATCACCACTCGTCTGAACCAGGCCGGAAAGGCGACGGGTTCACGCAACTGGTGCAGATTCGTCCACGCGCCAAGAAACGCTTCCTGCGCCGCGTCCTGTGACAGCTGTACGTCACCGACCCGGGACAGACAGGTGGTGTAGGCCATATCCTGGAAGGACATGACGATCTGTCGGTAGGCACGGTTGTCGCCCGCACGGGCGGCGACGACGAGTGTTGGCAGGCATTCCACGGTCGTGTTGGATCCTCTCTGCTTGAAGGGTCCCACGGAGGCAGGGCTTGGTTACCCAGAAACTACGTCGCTGTCCGTGCTGGAGCCGAGTGATGTCACTCCCGAGTGATGTCACTCAGGCTGACGAGGCGAGCGCAGGCGGTCCTGCGCAGGTCAGAGGCGACCCCTGGACCCTGGCGGATCCCATAGTTGCACCGCACCGCAGGAGAGTGCAGCGCCGGCGGCGAGAATAGCGAGCGCACGCCAAGACAAGGATCTGCTGTGGGGGCTGGCCATGACAAAGTCCTCCTGCTGGGATGGTACCCCAATCCAATGCGGCCCCGCAATCGCCAGCGAATCGGGGGCTCGTCCTTGCTCCCCGAGACTACAGTGCCAGATCCTGTCTGAGGGAGCGCATTGCGCCATACGTCGCTTTGTACGTGTCGTAGAAAGGTTGATACGCGGCATGGGCTGCGGCATCGGGCTCGATCAGACGGCTGACCTTCACCATGTGGTCTGCAGCGGTCTGAACGTCCCCGTAGAGGCCGGCGCCGACGGCAGCCAGGATGGCGCAGCCCAGCAGCGGGGCGTCGGGAACCGTCGTGAGAGTCAGGGGGAGGTTGGCGACGTCTGCGTGGATCTGCAGCCACAGATCGGAGCGCGCGGCGCCACCAGCAGCGACGATGCGGTCTGGGTGGAATCCGTTTGAGCGCATGGTCTCCAGGATCAGCTCGGTACCGAAGGCGACACCCTCGATGGCGGCTCGGAAGAGATGAGCGCGTCCGTGGCCCAGAGACAGTCCGTGTATGGCCCCCCGGGAGCTCGGGTCGGTGTGCGGGGTTCGATTGCCCTGGAAATGCTCTTGCACCACCAGTCCGTCGCAGCCGGGTGCCAGCTCCCGTGCTTCGCGGTTGAGGTCTTCGTAGTCATCCACGTCATACAGCCGCTTGAGCCAGTTGACCACTGAACCCGTTGACGTCTGCCCACCCTCCACCACATGCAGGCCTGGCAGCAGAGCGTCGCTGTAGGTCCCCCAGATGCCGGGGCCGTGGAAGCTTTGGTTGCTGAGTCCCAGTTGGAGGTGAGACGACCCGGTAATGAGAGCCAGGCTGCCGGGACGGACGACACCCAGCCCCACCATTCCGATGAACGCATCGGCCCCACCCTGAACAACCGGCAGCCGGCTTGGAAGGCCAAGGTGTTCGGCAGCACTGTCCGTCAGTGGGCCAATGACCTGGCCGAGATCGAGCACCTCAGAAGGCCATTTCTGTGCGAGTTCACCCAGCTCGAGCCGATCCAGCAGAGATTCGGGTACGCCGCTGCGGCGCCGATCGTGATGCCAACGGACGGAGACGTTGTTGATGCTGGCGATACGTCGCCCGGTCAGATGCAGGTTGATGTAGTCCTGGAACTCACAGATCGTGGCCGCACGAGCAAACAGGTCGGGCTCGTTCTGTTTGATCCAGAGCGCCTTGGGGATCATCCACTCTGCCGATACCGGACCCTGGCGGTTGCCATTCACCTGCAGCGCCTCGTCACCCGTTTGCAGGACCTTCTCGGTCTGGGGAGCGCTACGCAGGTCCATCCAGATCAGGCTTGGGCGCAGTGGCTCGCCCTGCTCGTCGAGCGCCACGACGCTACAGCATGTTGTGTCCACGCTCACGGCGGCGATCCGTGCCGGATCGACGCAAGCTTTATCCACAACCGTCCGCACGGACTGGCCGAGGGCCCTCCACCAGTCCCGTGGATCCTGCTCGGCCCATCCCGGTGTGGGGAACTGGGTGTCGTACGCTGTGGCCGCGGAGGCGAGCAGTTCGCCTTCGAGATCGAAGATGGCGGCACGCAGGCTTTCGGTTCCGCCGTCGATGCCGAGCAGGTATGGGCTCATGCGTGTTTCTCGGGCCAGGGTTGCGAGTCAGAGGGAAGGCAACTCAGATCGAAGGCGGCGCTGAAGTTTCCGGTTGACGTGCCTTCTGGCGCGCCGCTACGCAAAGGGACGCTGGCCGGGAGGTCAACACTGCACCAGGCGCTGATCCAACTCCCACAATGCCGTCTTGTTGCCGTCATACTCAGCCAGCGAACTTCTGTGTGTTCGGCGGAAAGGACGATCTCGTGATCGGCCACATCTACACCAAAACAGTACTGGGGATGACGTGCACGTCGTCATCCCACAGATGCCGATCGGGGAATCCAACAGCCCTGATGGGGACGATCGTCTGCAGCTGAAGAAACGGAAGTTCACCTTTGATCTGGGCCTCCTCGCGGGCCTCCCGTTTCGCCGCCTCGAGGGGGGGCTCAGCGTCTTCTCCGCCACCGGCAATAGCCCTGCCACCATTTTCTTCGTCAGGCGTCACTGTGTAGTGTCGCGCGTACGACACTTGCAGGGCAAGGCTTGCCTCAACACCGGGTACCAACCCACATTGCCTCCTCAGGAGACTAAAAGGAGACACTTCAGATGCCGAAATACAGAGTCGCCGTCGTCGGGGGGGCGGGTACATGGGGGCGCTTCTACATGCGCGCCTACGCGGAGCATCCCGACTGTGAAATCGTTGCCCTCGTCGACCAGGCGAAGGATCGCCGCCAGGCCTTTGCTGATCGTTATGGTGCGAAGGCGGTCTTCGATACGGTAGAGGAGCTTTTCGCACGTGAGGTGCCCGATGTCGTATCGGCCATCGTCCCCGTGGGGCAGAATCGGCCCATCGTACTGGCCTGCGCCGAAGCGGGTGTGCGTGTCGTGTCCTGCGAGAAACCGCTCGCCGTCGAGCTGTCACATGCAGACGAGATCGTGCGGGTTTGTCGTGAACGGGGGACGTTGTTTGCCTGCGGTCAGTCGATGTGGATCACACCGTATATGGCCGATGTCTTCGATTGGATCAAAGCCGGCGGGATCGGCCAGCCCACCCACGCCACCATTCCGGGCAGTCTGCCCGTAGAGGTTTCTGGTGGTGGGTGCGTACAGCTTTCGGCACTGCGCATTTTCACGGGCATGGACGCGGAGTGGGTCGAGGGGCAAACCTTGGCACCGGTGCCTCGTTACGTCGCCTATCCCGACGGCCCAGAGGTCGAGAAGGATCGACCCGCCTACGGTCGACTGGGCCTTTCAGGTGGGATCACATGCGACATTCCACCGCCGGCTGAGAAAGAGAACTGGCCCACCTGTTTCCTGTCGATCGGGGGTGAGGAAGGGCAGGTCTTCCTTTCATCGCCACAGCCGGTGCTGTTGCAGGGGAAGGGAGCCAGCAGGAGTCCCGTCTTTCCCGAGTTTCTGAATACGCCACCTCCCGAGAAGGAGATGTTCAACGGTCGCATCCGGTCGCTGATCGAGTCCTTCGAGTCGGGTGAAGAACCGCCATCCAGCGGCGCCGACTATGCCCACGCCCTGGAAGTTGCCATGGCGCTGGTGCGCTCTGCCGATGACGGTGGCAAACGCATCGAACTGCCCTTTGAGGACAGGTCAATGCGACTGTATCCAGCACTCTATCGCGAGAAGGGGGGCGACGTGGCCGGATGGCAGAGCATCGGTTACGAAGGCCCGCCGGACGTGCCCCAGTAGAGAGGTCGGCAGATGAGAATCACTGACATCGAGTTGCACGAGATCCACCCGCCGATCCCCGAATGGAATCGTGACGAGGTTCGCTTGTCATCGGGGGGCAACTGGGACACGCGCACCGTCGTTGTCTTACACACCGACAACGGCCTTGAGGGGATCACGGAGTGGGAGGGGCCCTGTCGTGATGTAAGGGTGGCCGATGTCGAACCTCTGCGGGGTACGAATCCCGCCAGATGGCTGGGGCATCCGAGTCTGCCGATCTGGATCGCACCGGCCATCTACGATCTGGTGGGCAAGGCGATGGAGGTGCCAGCTTATCAGTTGATCGGCCCCAAGGTTCGGTCCTGGGTGCCTGTGTCGAGTTGGACCGTCTCACAAACCCCTGCACGAATGGCGCAGGAGTTGGAGGATGCCGTCTCGAAGGGGCACCGGTGGCTGAAGTTCCACACCTACCACCTGCACAATGTCATCGAACAGACACGAGCCATGCAGCAGGTGGCGCCGGATGGTTTCAAGATCCACTACGATATCAACTTCGATAACTCACCCGACGAGGTGCTGACCCTCGCGCGGCAGTTGGCGCAGTTCCCAGCGGCAGGGCTCATCGAAGACCCCGTGAGAAGTCATGACCTGCAGGGACACATTCACCTGCGGGAGCGTTCACCCCTGCCCATCATCCTCCACCACTGTCCACTCGGGGGGCGCGAGGCAATGATGGGTGTCGCCGACGGTTACATGCTCGGTCATTCACCCGTCGGCCAAACTCTGAGACGTGCCGGTCTGTACGAAGCGGCGAATGTGCCTTTCATGATGCAGAACAATGGCGGCAACATCACGCTCGCCATGGTGGTGCATATGGCTGCCGCTCTCGAGAGGGCCACACTGCATCACGTGACGCTGGGGCGCATGTGGTCGGAAGACGTGGTGGAACTGCCCGTGATCGGCGGCCAGGTGGAGGTGCCCGAACGGCCAGGTCTGGGCATTACCCTCGACCGGGAGAAGCTGTTGCGTTTGACGGAACGATCGGTGGATCCGTTGCCCAACGCCCTGCTGCGCATCGATCACGGTCCTGGATACGTCACCTGCGCACGACCGCCGATCATCAACCTGCCGCGAGACATCCATCTTCACCTGCCAGGCGTCGGCGACGGTTATGATCTGCCCGTGGATCTGACCTACTGGCACAACGACGCGTCGGCAGCCTTTGAGAAAATGTGGTCGCAAACAGCCGCAGGCCCCATGACAGAGAAGATCAACTGACGATGTACCGACCTCGACTGATCTATTACAACGATAGCCGTCACTACAGCTTCTACCGCTACGACCCGCCCATGTCGGCGCAGCAGATTCGCCAGCCCGTCGACGAGCTGCTTGGTACCCACGTGGACCTGCTGTCCTACGGCCTGGCCTCGGGGCAGACGTTCCTCCACGACACGCAAGTCGGTCTGCGTTGGGGTGAGCAAACGCCTTCCCACAATCATGGCGTCATGTGGTGGCGAGCTTACGAGAATTCCTGTCAGGCCATCGAAGCCGGGAAGGATCCCCTGCAGATCGTCGTCGACCGAGCCCACGGAAAAGCCCTGCGTATCATGTGCAGCCTGCGCATGAACGACGCCAGTTCCGATAGCGACGGTAACTACTACATGTTCGGAAAACTCAAGCGAGATCAGCCCGAGATCATGATCGGCGCCCAGGCAGCCGGTGATCATCCGTACGCTGCGACTTGCGCGAATTTCGAACTGGAGCAGGTGCAGCAAGAGAGACTGGACGTCATCGAGGAAGTCTGTGGACGCTACCGCGCCGATGGTCTGGAGATGGACCCCTATGTGAATGTGTTCTTTGCGCCGGCCAAAGCGCGAACTGGCGCCTGTGATGACGAGCTTCGTGCGAAGGGTCCGAACCTTACTCGATCGAATCGGCCAGCAGCGGGGCGAGAAACTCGTTCTCGCGACACGCGCTCACGCCGTGGAAGAGGTCAATCTGGAAGCGGGCCTCGACGTGCGGCAGTGGCTGAAGGACGGACTGCTGGATCTCGTGATCCCTGTTCTACCCGGTGGCGTGCTCGACGCGGACATGCCCATTCAATGGCTCGTCGATTCTGCCCGCGCCACCGGTGTCGGTGTGTATCCTTCGCTAGCTGGCGTGC
>MDTC01199781.1_pt1 | contig 14994 bp, 15 predicted proteins | sample 811181 | NCBI WGS metagenome assembly MDTC01 (sample SAMN05326644, study PRJNA326480) | marine metagenome | isolation source: seawater | place: Pacific Ocean: North | collected 2011 | reverse complement strand
ATCTTCCGAAGTTTTTAGCCGGATGCTTAAGCGGGCGAATATTCGTCATACCGTTTTGAACGCCAAGTTTCACGAAAGGGAGGCGGAGATCGTCGCCCAAGCCGGGCAGCCCGGTTCAGTTACCATTGCCACCAATATGGCCGGACGTGGTACTGATATCAAACTAGGGGAGGGCGTGAAGGAACTTGGCGGATTACTCGTTCTTGGTACGGAAAGACATGAATCACGCAGGATCGATCGTCAGTTACGTGGTCGGTGCGCTCGACAGGGAGACCCTGGGGCTTCAAAATTCTACGTTTCCTTGGAAGATGATCTGATGAGGCTTTTCGCCAATCAGGGAGCCCTTTCGAAAATGCTCGAAAAGTCATTCGGGGAAGATGAGTCTCTCGAGCACGGGACCCTTGACTGGTCAATCCAGAATGCCCAGAAAAAAGTCGAGCAGCAGAATTATTCAATCCGCAAGAGACTTCTTCAGTATGACGACGTATTGAACAGACAGCGTGAGATCGTATACTCGATTCGCAACGACGTGTTGCTGGAGGATGACCCCGGTAAGATCCTTCTCGAGTTAATCGAAGAAGAGCTCGACGCCAGGTTGGGGAGTGTCCCCGAGACCGAATTCAAGGCAAGCCAGGAGGGCGAAATGCCGGAGCTGGAAGCTGTTCTTGCATCTTGGGTCAACGTAACCTTTCCTCTATCCGTTCGCTTGGAGGAATTGCTTGATAAGTCCGAAGAAGAGGTTCGTCTCTTCATACTTGAGAAAATCACCTCTGCCTATGATGCCAAGCGCAAGTTGGAGGACCCTGAACGCCTCCAGGGACTGGAAAGGTATGTCGTAGTTAATGCCGTTGACGTTCATTGGCAGGACCACCTGACCGAGATGGACGAATTGCGCCGCAGCGTAGGTCTTCGCGGGTATGGCCAAAAAGATCCCTTGAGCGAATATAAAAACGAGGCTTTCCGTGCCTTCGAAGAAATGATGGTAGCGATGCGGTCCGACGTCTGTTCCGGGATGTTCCGTTCCTCCACGAATCTTGCAGTTTTTGAGAATATGCTTTCAACTCTCAGCGACGTGGCCAAAACGACGGGTCCCGAAAGTTCCTCCGGAGCCGGGTTTGACCAATTTCGTTCTTCACCTGGTGGGGCAGCGCCAGCCCAAGGTTCGGAGGCTCCTGAAATCGCGCCCATCGCAACCCCGGTCGTCCGCAGTGCACCCAAGGTAGGGCGTAATGACCCTTGTCCTTGCGGTAATGGGAAAAAATATAAGAAGTGTTGTGGAGCCGGGATTACCACCTAGTTTCGCAATTTAGCTAATTTCATCCACTTTGAAGCCTCGATTTGTTCGGGTCGAAGTGTCGGAGAGATTCCATTTTTTTCAAGCCATGAAAGAATTTTAATCCGCCCGCTTTCCTCTTCCTGCCTTGCTATCGAACCAATTTGTTTTCGTCGCTGGGTAAAAATCCGCCGAATCAATGCACGGTCGGAGGGAGAAAATAAGAAAGGCTTGGAAAGTCGGTCCATTCTGGCCAAAACGGAATCCACTGCCGGGACGGGAAAAAAGCATTGGCGCGAAACTGCATGAGGCTTGGAACTTGAAAAGGATGCCCGTAGGAAGATGGATAGGGCGTTGTAGTTCTTTGTTCCGGATTGGGCCCACATCCGGTCAACTGCTTCCTTTTGCAACATCAGCACCATCCTAAGCGGAAGCCGATTGGTAGCCAAAAGGGATTCAAGCCATGGGGAGGACACGGCATAAGGGAGGTTTGCCACGACCGAATATTGATCAAGTTCATCGGGAAGGGGGCCCAGAGGCGTTTTTACCGCATCTCCCTTAAGCAGATAAAGTTGTTCGCTCCGAAGAAAGGATACGAGGGATCGTTTGAGGTTTTCGTATAGAGTTACGTCTATCTCAATGGCATAAACTCGATGTCCGGCATCCAGAAGTTTTCTCGTAAGCGTACCGAGGCCGGGGCCGATCTCGACAACGGGCATTCCCGCAGGCAATTCTGCCATAGCAAGTGATTTATCGACGATATTTCCATCAATAAGAAAATTCTGCCCCAGTTTTTTCTTGGGGCGGTGACCGAGTTCACCAAGAAGTCTCGTTGTTTCCGAGGGAGTGAGGGGCATGACAATGGATACGCAGTGCTTAGGGACGCTCCTTCATCACTCCGATAAAGCTCTCGGGGTCGTCCGCCTTCATTAAAGCTTCACCGCATAAAATAGCGTCGGCGCCCGCTTCCCTGACGCGCCAGGCATCTTCAGGCGCGAGAATTCCACTTTCACTGATCTTTACAATACCTTCAGGAAAAAGAGGAAAAAGACGTTCCGTCGTTCCCAGGTCGGTTACGAAGCGGGTCAAGTCACGATTGTTCACGCCGATGATTTGAGGGGAATGGGCGAGGGCCTTTTCCAACTCCCGTTCCTCATGAATTTCGTAAAGACAGTCCAGACCCGCTGCATCGGCCGCATCGCGGAGGGTTTTCAATTCATCGTCATCCAAAGCCCGTACGATCAGGAGGATCGCACTGGCTCCCGCTTCGAGGGCCTCCAATACCTGTATCGGGTGTATCATGAAATCCTTCCTGATTACCGGTATCGATCTTTGGTGACTTCGTATGAAATCGTTTACTTCCCACAGGTCTTCCAATTTTCCACCAAAGAATTTCTCATCCGTTAAAACCGAAAGAGAGTCGGCACCGGCGTTGAGATAGGTTCTGGCCTGGTCAACCGCCAAGATTCCATCAGCGATGCTACCCGCAGATGGGGAGCGTCGTTTGATCTCAGCAATGACGGAGAGTTCGTCAGGCTGGGCGAGCATGTCGCGGAAGGAAGTTCTGCCACTCATCTTCGAGCCCAGAGAACTGAGTTCGCGATGGCTGACGGGACGAATGCGCGAAGCAATTTCCTCCCGTTTCCAATCCATTATTTCAGTAAGTTTATCCATAGCGTAGAAAGGTTTTTTCATTCTTGTAGTGGAATGGTTTGCCAAGAATGGTATGTAGTACAGAATGCGCGGGTGTGAGCGAAGTTCAACGACTAAGAGAAATTGTCTTTCAACTGCGCGCTCCCGATGGTTGTCCATGGGATCGCGAGCAGACGCATCGGTCCTTGGCGATCTGTCTCGTGGAAGAGGCGTCCGAAGTGCTGGAGGCAATTGATGACGATGATCCTGAATTGATGGAGGAGGAACTGGGCGACCTTCTTCTGCAAGTCGTTATGCATTCTTGTCTTGCGGAGGAATCCGGGCGATTCGAACTTGAAGACGTTGCTCGTGGTATCAATGAGAAACTAATCCGGAGACACCCGCATGTTTTTGGAGATTCTTCACAAAAAGCCAGTTCGTCCTCCGAGGTAATAGACCGCTGGGAACAAATTAAGGCTCAAGAAAAAAAGAAGGGTTCTAAAAATAATACACAGCCTAAGATTTTCAAGGATTTGCCTCCTCGTTTGCCTGCGCTGCTTTTTGCCAATGACGTATATAAGCGATGTTTGAAGGCCAAGCTTGAGTCAAAGGGCGAATGGGATGATCGAGGTGCGGCCAACTTGACGGAAGGTCTTGACGAAAACAAAGCGGGAAAAGCCCTTTTTGAGATGGTCTGCGCCTGCAGAAGGTCCGGCATTGACCCGGAGTCCGCCCTTAGACGGTTTGCCGCAAGTCAGGTTTCTCTTTTGGAAAAAGAGCCTTTGGATGAAAGGGGTGATGGCGGAAAGGCTTGAGGAAATTATAGTCGGGGATGGTTCCGGTTCGCGTGTAATCGAGTGCCTTCTGCGCAAATCCCCTAGAGCTCGCAGGCTAAGCCTTCGGGTAGCAACTTCGAGAAAGGCAATCCTTACTCTTCCTCGGTGGTCCTCCTGGTCGGAAGGACTCTCCTTCCTTTCTAGTCAAAAGGATTGGCTTGGTCGTAAAACACAAAACTACCCTTCCATTACGAATTTGTCGGACTACTTTACCGGTGGAGGTGAAATTTGGTTGGATTCTGCCCCAAGGAGATTGGAATGGGAGGAGACTAACGGTCCCGTCACTCCTCCCCGTGTAATCGAGGGACGGAGAGTGCGGGTGCAGTTGCCTTCGGGCATTCAATTGGAAGACGGACTTTTGGATGCCTGTATTTTTTTGGCCAAGGAGAATTTGCACGGTAGGTTGAACTCCTTGAGCCGCCGGCATAACTTAAGGTTCGAGAAGATGAGATTGGGCAATCAGAGAACGCGTTGGGGTTCCTGTTCGGCTCTGCGTACCATTTCTTTGAACTGGCGTTTGATCCTGCTTCCTTATGAATTGGGGAACTATGTCCTATGCCATGAATTGGCCCATCTCAAGCACATGAATCATTCAACTTCCTTTTGGGACTTTTTGGAAAAAATGATTCCCCAGTCAAAAAAACTCGATAAAGAATTGCGGGAGCGCGGAAAGTCCGTAATGGGACTTGCCCGAACTCAATAAGATTACTTTTCTTCCGAGCTTTCCCTACGGCCCAGTTCCCATGCCGTCCGTCCTCCTAGAGCGCGAAGGTAGGGCAGGGCGTCTCCTTGCTCTTCCGCTACGTCGGTTGGAGTAATTCCTCCCGAACCATAACGCGCATTCACTTTGAATCCCAGAGACAGTGCTTTTCTTACCATACTTTTCTTGCCGGAAAACGCGGCGGCATGCATCAAGGTGTATCCTTCCCGGGCTGAAATTTTTGGATCAGCCTTCATGGAGAGGAGCAAGTCCACCATTTTTTCCTGTCCTGCAACCATCGCAATGAGCAAGGGAGTAGCGCCGAAGGAGTCCAGTTCGTTTACCTTCCGTCCATTTTTTAAAAACTTTCTGATCTTTTGTTCGTCCCCCAACCCGGCAGCCACATGAAGAGGGTTCTCGGTTCGCACCCCAATTTGAAGGAGCAGCTTCACTACAACTTCGCTACCACCTGCTGCTGCAAGATCCATTAAGCTTGTTCCGTGATCATCCTTGGCGTGCGGGTCTGCGGAAAGAGCGAAGAGAACTTCAATAATATCCTTTTCCCCACGCAGGGCGGCAGTCATGGCAGGAGTTTCTCCCTCATCCGTGCGCGCATCCACCTCAGCTCCTTCTTCGAGTAAAACCTCAAGGGCCTGCATGTTTCTGCCCCAGGCAGCGCTGTGAAGAGGTGTGGACTCATGGCGACCCTTGTTGTTGGGGTCGCCTCCGTTACGCAAGAGGTACTGTAAAATCCTGGCATTTCCCTTGAAAGCGGCGTAATGAACCGGTGAGTGTCCAAACCTGTCATTGGCATTGACCATGGCACCTTGCTTAAGCTCTTCGGCCACTGCATTCAAATCTTCCATGGCAATGGCTCGAAAAAGATTTTGGTTTGCGGTATCGATGATTTGCTGTCCCAGATGCCGGGCCGCAACCTCCCAACCCTGCTTCTTCTTATCGTCTGTCTTTAGCGTACCGGTTAGGGTGCCTTTTTCCCGGGTCAAGAGCGTAAGTCTTGTAAAATCATCAAGTATGCTCAGGGTTTTGAGCTGCTCGTAAGTGAGTGATTCGAGCTTTCGCATCGCCCGGTTGGCGCCACTGATATCCAGGTCAAGGGCAAAGGAATTCTCATTGAGAATTTTAGTACGTTGTTTAGAGAGCCCTACGAGTGGTTTGCCTGCCTTGATTTCACGAAGGAAATCGAAGGTTGATAACCAAAGATTGTTTCCTTTATCCGTAAGGTGCAGACCGTTGAGGTCCAAAAGCACGTCAAGGGTTTTGGCGCTTTTCAGACCGGCCAAGAACTGCTTGAGGGCAAAGGGTCGATCTACGCCCATGCCAAGTACGAAAGAAGGTTCCAGGGTTGTCGGCGATTCTGCCAAGTTGTCTTCTGCTGGGCTTGTGGGAACGATTTTTGAGAGGAAAGTTCCCCCAGCAAGAACGAAGTCTCCGCTCGGGAAGGAGAGGATGTCGGAAACCGAAGAATCAAAGCCGGGAAGTTTGGAATTCTTGTCCAGTTTTCCACCACTCATGAATTGAAGAGCATGATCAAGAGACTGAATCATTGACTGCTTGAAGGAATCGGGTGGTATGCTCCAGCGTACGATCAGAGGCGAGTCGTCCGGGATCATCCCAATCATGGGGAGGGAACTTGTTTTGCGTTTCTTGTTTTCGGTATCTCCAACGTATTCATGGCCGGTGATTCGGATTGATCCCGGGTTCGATTGCAAATGGACTCCGAGCTGTCTGTTGAAAAGTCCATCAAGGGCAGGCAGAAGCTTTTTCCACTGATCATCGGGCCAGAAATCCTCGATGATCTTGGCAATGCCGGTACCATCAAGATAGAGAGCGAGGTCGGAAGATTGATTTAAGTGGTTCTTCAAACTGGCGGGAAATTCTTTGCCCGGATCCTTGGAGAGAAAGGTTTCGACAAAGTTCAGCATCCTTTCCTCCGTACCGACCGAATTGCCGATTTCTTGGCTCGGAGCAATGCCTAGAAGGAAGCAGAGTCGCCCTTTACGGCCGATTTCGAGAGGGAAATTCTTTTTGAAGTATCTGCTTGCCCCTCCTTTTCTTTTTTTCTTTTCCATTCCGAAATGTTCTGCGAGCTTTGCCAGGGTTTGGTCGGCTTTGCTGGGGTCCTTAGCCATGACGATAATTCCAAAGGAAGGTGCGGCCATATCCTTCGCCTCGATGCGGGCAAATAATTGTACGGGGATCTGGAGGTTTAAACCGCTGGCGTTTGCGTCGAGGAGAGTTTCTTGAATACCGGGGTGGGATAGGGCAAGTCTCTCGAGAAGAGGGGCCCAAGTACTACTATTGAGAATGCCCGATTTAGAGATCAGGTTTTGACCTTTTGCGGAGACTACTAGGAAGGAATCAGGCGGGACGTGTGCAGCTCCGGGAGTCATTGCTGCAGAAAGAATAAATCCCGGGCAAAGAAGAAGGAGGTGGATGCAAATTATAAGGCTTCTTGGGTAAATCGAAATTGTCATGACAATCAAACCAAGTTACATTGAGATGCAAATGGGTCAAATTATCTTTCAATTAATCAGCTTTCGGGAATAAGATACTCTTCATCGCATGTTCGCAGGTATTGTAGAAGACGTTGGTAAAGTCAGCTCCTTGGAAGAAACCAAGGAGGCTTGGGAATTGAGGCTGTCACTTCCCTTTGCAGATGGTGATGGATTGGCGGCAGGATCAAGTTTGTCGGTGAATGGTTGTTGTCTTACTCTCAAGGAAGACAGCAGTGGAGAGGAAGCCGTCTTCGACTTGTTGGAGGAAACAATGGAGAGGACTAACTTGGGGGAATTGAAGGTGGGTCACTTGGTGAACTTGGAAAGATCGCTGCCGGCAAACGGAAGGATCGGCGGACATTTTGTGACGGGGCACGTCGATACGCTTGGCGCGATCGAAATTTTTGAGGAGCGCGGCAAGAACTTGTATCTCCAAGTTAAAGTTCCCACGGGATACGAGCAGTACTTGGTGGATAAAGGCTGCATTGCAGTGGAAGGTTGTTCTTTGACGGTTTGCGACGTGCAGGGACCAACTTTCGCAATTTGGCTCATTCCTCATACTCTCGTCAGGACGAATCTTCCGGAACGCAAACCGGGGGACAAGCTGAACCTCGAATTCGATCTTCTGGCCAAGTATGTTGAGAAGCTAGCTTTGGCTTCTCTGGAAAACCTGAAGCAATGAACCAAGCTGAAGCGGCCAATTCATTGCTCGGCGAGTTGAAGCGTCTTCGAGGAGATGGAGTTCGGGACCTCTATGTGGAGGAGGAATCCCTTCTTTCTTTGGAGAAAGCTTTACGGGCTAATTTCGGGGAGTCCATATCCCGAGGAAATGCCGAACCTCCGAGTAAGACAACTCCCCACGTTTCCGATCCGTCCACCGATTCGAAAGTTGATGAACGTAAGCAAGGTATTGAAAGCAGTCCTGCACCGGTTCTTCGCGCTTTTACCGATGATGACGGAAATTCAATACCCGAACCGCCTTTGCTTGAACTACCCGAGGGTAGCAAGCAGGATCGTTGGAATTGGTTAAGGCAGAGAGTCGAAAATTGCCATACCTGTCTTTCCGAACTTAACCCAAATGGAAAAGTGGTTTTTGGGTCGGGTAACTTGGATGCGGACCTTTTTCTATGCGGAGAAGCACCGGGAGCGGAGGAAGAGCAACAGGGACAACCTTTTGTCGGTCCCGCGGGTGACTTGTTGACGAAAATTCTCGAGGCAATGGGATTTTCGAGGGATTCGGTGTACATCGGAAACGTAATGAATTGGCGTCCCCGTCACAACCAGGCTTATGGAAACCGACCTCCAACCGAGAGAGAGATGACTTTTTGCCTTCCTTACCTCAAGGCTCAAATCGAAATCGTTTCGCCTAAAGTGATGGTAGCTCTTGGAAAGACGGCAACTGACGGGCTGATTGGCCATGATCCGAAAAGACGACTCGGAGACTGTCGTGGGAAATGGAACGAATTCGAAGGCATTCCCTTGATGGTTACCTATCACCCCTCCTACCTTTTGCACAATCCAAGCAAGGCGAGTAAAAGAAAGGTCTGGGATGATATGCTGCTTGTCATGGAAAAACTGGGAATGCCGATCAGCGAAAAGCAACGTGCCTTTTTCAACTGATTCTCAAGAGAGGAGAACTAGATGAAGGGTGCGAGAACCTTACTTGTTTTGGGAGGTGAACCTCCCGCCAAGAATTTGTTGGCTCTCCACTACGAGGAAGCCGATCATTGCATCGCAGTCGACTCCGGTCTCCTTGCTTTCCGCAATGCCGACTTGGAGCCGGAGGTCCTTATTGGAGATTTGGACTCTTGTGATTTGGATGAGGATCGTGAGACTGCTTTTCCGAGTCTTCGGGTCGTACGTTTGGATGATCAGGAAACAACGGATTTCGAAAAGGCGCTGCTTTGGGTGAGTGAAGAGACCGAAACGAATGAGTTGATCATTCTTGGCGGGACGGGAAAACGCAGTGATCACTTTTTATCGAACTTGTTAATCGCATGTGGGTATGATGAAACCAGTTCACTCACCTTCGATGGTGAGGGTGAATGGATCAAGCGCGTTACCTCTGCCGCACCGCTTCGTCTTGTCGGTCGGGCAGGCGTTACCCTAAGTTTGATTCCCTTGACTCCTTGTTCGTCCGTCGAGACGTCGGGTCTCAAATGGAATTTGAGCCGAGAAACTTTGGCAGTAGGTCACAAATTCAGTCAAAGCAATGAAGTTCTGTCCGATCTTGTTACCGTCTCATGCGAAAAAGGAATCCTTTTTGCGATTCTTCAGAAATAACCTTTCAGCGGATACAAAAAAGACTCCGTTTTCACGGAGTCTTTTTTAAAAGGAAACCTGGATTACGTGACGTCTAGCCTTTCAGGTGACCACGTTTTACTGCTTCGGAAAAGTATTTGTCCGGATCGCGTTTCCATCTGCGGATTGCGCTTGAGGACCAGAAATAAACCTTCTTGCCTTTGTAAACTTCCGACTTGGAATTCGGGTTTACGACACGTTCAGGATAAATTGGGCAATAACGCTGCTCCATCAACTTGACCTTATCGACACCGAGTTTCTTCTTTTCGGCATCTGAAAACTTTTTGGATAGAGAAGGAAGCGCTTTGATGTAATAGGCAGTATTTGCATCAAAAGCCTTTACGCAGGAACCGCAGCAAAAATATACTTTTTTACCGGCGACCTCCGAGAATTCTTCCGGATCGATCTCGTCACCTATCATGATGGCGCAGGTTTCATCGTCTGCAGCGTACGAAAATTGAGCGAAGAAAGCACCAATGATGAATGTAAGTATTGATTTCATATACTCTAATAATGGCCTCAAATTTGAATTTTTTCAAGACTTTCACGCCAATATTCCAAAAAAAGTCCGAGCAAGGACGTCTTGAAGATTGTTGACCGAAACCTTTGCCATGTGGTCAAATGTTTTTTTCTATTGGTTATGAAAGAGGAGGAACTGGTAAGTTTTCGTGAAAAGCTTCTGATTTTGGAACAGGAGATTGATCATTATTTACAGGAAAGCAAAGCTTCTGCCGCGGCAGTCGAACCCGACAAGGGCTTGGGTCGCCTTTCCCGCATGGAGGCCATGCAGGACCAGCAAATGGTTCTTGAACTGCGCAGAAGAAAGAAAAGGCAAAAATTGGAAGTCCGCAACGCACTTGTCCGCATTGAGGAAAACAAGTTTGGTCACTGCGCTTTTTGCGGGAAGTCGATTGCTTTTGATCGACTGGATGCTTTTCCCGAAGTACAAACATGTGTAACTTGTGCCTAATCTTATCCATATTGTTATTATCCTTTGAATGATGATGAAGGTTAAATTTCCCGCACTTCTTCTTATCGCCCATTCCTGCATGGTTTTCCCTTTGTGGTCGAATCCTGAAAAAGAGGAATCCCCCATTCCGGAAAATTACAAGCTCGTCTACGAGCAGGATTTCAAAAGCGAAGAATCTCTCGGTCAATTTGTCGCAACAGATAAACGAGTCTGGAAGTGGGGAAGCGAAAAAGGCATTGGGTACGTCGAGCACTTTGCCAAGAGCAAATACAAGTACAAGGTCAGGTCCCCCTACAATATCGCATTGATCAAGGGAATTGAGTTCAGGGATTTCATTCTGGAAGCTAAGTTAAGCCAAACGGGAAAGGAATACGGACACCGAGATATGTGTGTTTTTTACGGATTTAAGGATCGTTCCAACTTTTATTACACCCACATCGCGAGCGTGACGGACAATCATGCCCACAATTGTTTTATCGTGAAGGACAAGCCGCGCACCAAGATATCCCATGAGACCACTCAGGGGCACAAGTGGAGCAGTCGCGACTGGCATGACCTGCGAATCGTTCGTGAACACGCTTCGGGTAAAACCGAGGTATACCTCAATCATTTCGACAAGCCGATCATGCGGGCAAAGGACAAGTCCTTTGATTGGGGACGGATCGGATTCGGTAGTTTTGACGATACGGGCCGAATCGCTGCGGTCAGGGTTTATGCGCCCGATTCGAAAAAAATCGAATCGCACGATCCTTTCGAGAAAGGCAGGCAGTAGTTTTCCACTACCGGCGATCTTAAGCCCTATTCGGTGCCTCGATTACGATGTGTTACAGGACTCCGCTCTGATCCATTCTCCCGAAGCAATAAGACTTGATGGGCCTAGTCCGTGCCTTTGGTTTTTCCATCGTATTGAACGGACTTTGCTTCCCGTACTTGACCTTGGCAGGCAGATTCTTTGTACTCTTGGAATGAAGCAAGTACCTTTAGCCCTTACGGTTCTGTTCCTTTTGTTTGGTTGCGGAAAAGACGAGGATGCCTTTCCCGATATGAACAATCCCCTCGATTCCGGCGATAAATTGGAGGAAATCTTGTCGAAGGCAGTTGAGATTTCCTCTCTTAATTCGGGGATGGAAGGCGAACTGAAGACCTATCTGGATTTTGATTCCGGCAGTCCTTACACAGGATGGATCAAAAAAACATACGAGTCGGGCAAGGTTGGCTTTTTGTTTGAATGCAAAAATGGAAAACAGGACGGCTTGCATACCGCCTGGTTTGAGAATGGAGCCAAAATGGTTGAGCGGACTTGGAAGGCAGGCGTTCGTGATGGTCCGTTCATTGCCTGGAAGGAGTCCGGCGAAGTTGATTACCGAGGATACAACAAGGCAAACCTGCGTGATGGCAAATTCGAGGACTTTTACTCCGCCAAGCGCAAGAAATTAGTGATTCAGTACCGCAATGGTAAAATCTGGGAAGTTCAGGGGTGGCAACCAGATGGAACTGCCTGCCCGCATACTAAGCTTTCGGGCGGTGAAGGGTTGGTCGTTTACTACAATGAAGACGCCAATGGAACTGCCGATTACAACGAGACTTATCTCAATGGAGAGATCTATTACGGCTATGTAGGCGCTGAGGAATTTACGGAGGCAAATGAGAGCGTTTCCGGTACGCAGGACTCGAATCTATCACTACCGTCCACCGAACAAGAAAACGGAAATTCGACGGCTCCTTAAAAGAGCTCGAAATGCACTTTGCGGGGTGGGTGTGGTTGACTATATTTTTCTGTTTTTGTACTGTGCTCGGGCATGAAGAAAAAACGCATTCTCAAGGACCCTGAAACTGGTGAAATTGTTGGTGCGACCCGAACTCCCTTTTCCCGTCAAGCCAAGGAGATGAATAAGGAGATTTTTGCCGAGGAGTTTGAAAAAAAACGCGTGAAGGATGGAGTACCCGAAGGCAAACACAGTAACTGGTCCTTTTTGATTGCGGCTATTTTGCTTGTACTTTCCGGTATTGCCTTGTGGGTTTGGAAGATCTGAAAATCGAATTCTCCAGGAATGCCCCTAGTGTTTTGTCCTTTATGAAATTAGCGGTTTTGTTCCTTGTTCGATGCAAGGGTTCTTTTGGTGTTGCCACCTGCGAACATTATCTTTGTTAAAGTTTACCTATTCAATGAGTACAGTTGATCAATTCGAGAGTGTTTTCAAGGCCGCGGCCAAGACGACTTACCTCCACGAAATGCCCACCTTAAGTAAAGTTCTTTTGGTTACCGATCTCGAGGATTCGCAGGCAACGCTCTACCTTCAAGCAGTCAGAACCTTTCTTGAGGACATTCTTCCCGACAGCGCTACCGATTGGGTTCTTCTGGGAAAAAAGGACTTTCATTCGGTAAAGGATTTGCTCGACCGAGTGGAGGAGCATCGTTGTGATCTTATCGTAACCTACAGGAATTTACTGAGTGATTCCTGGCGTTGGCCCTACAGCCTTGGGGAGCACCTTGACGTACTCACCCAAGTCACCACTACACCTACTCTGGTCCTGCCTCACCCCGACCGAGAGGATTCTACCGATCTATTGACCAAACAACCGAGAAAGATCATGGCAGTCTCCAGTCACCTTTGCGGAGAGGGAGCCTTGATCAAGTATGCCTCCGCCTTTACTCCCCAAGGCGGTCAACTTCTTTTAAGTCATATTGAAGATGAATCGACTCTTGAACGTTACCTCGATGCAATTGATAAAATTCCCGAAATCGACAGCGACGTTGCCCGTGAAACGATTCTTTCCCGTTTGTTAAAAGATGCGAAGGATTTTTCCGAGTCGGCCAAATCCGTCATCAAGGAAGCCAATCTCGCGATCGAGATCGAATGTCATGCCAAGGTCGGACGAAGGCTTGAAGACTATCGAAAGGTAATCGAGCAAGATCACGTCGATCTCCTTGTCATGCATGCCAAGGAGGACGATCAAATGGCAATGCACGGAATGGCTCATCCCTTGGCCGTGGAACTTCGATCCGTTCCCATTCTTTTGTTGTGAGCCTGTCTCTTTCTCTTCTGGCCTCCTCCTCGTCTCATTCAGTTGAGCCTAGCATAACCTACCTTTTTCTGGGTTTGCTCACCTGTATGATCATTTGTCTGGCGCTCGAAGAAAAGATTCATGCGAAGAAATCGGTTATCGTCGGTGTTTTCTCAATCATCGCTCTTTTCATGGGAGCCAGTTTTCACCTGCTGCCCTTTGAAGACGTAGGTAACTTGATCATCGGCGGTCATAAAATCTCAATCCCAATTTACGTTCCCGGGGTCGATTGGGAAGTGATTGCAATCATTCTAGGTTCCTCTCTTTTCGTGGACGTAACGAGTAAATCGGGGCTTTTCACTTGGGTTGCAGTGAAGTTGACCAAATTGTCTTCGGGAGACCCTCTGCGTCTGCTCATTTTGTACGGTGTCATGACAGTGGTGTTTTCAGCCGTCCTGAACAACGTCACCGCCATGATAATCGTGGGTTCCCTGACCGGTGTTTCCCTGAAAAAACTAAACCGTTCGGAGAAACTCCTCGGTTTTCTGCTCGTGGAGGGTTTGTTGACGAACGTTGGCGGTTTGCTCACTTTGATATCCTCGGTGCCCAATATCATCGTTGGCAAAACCGCGGGCATCGAGTTCGTTGACTTCTTTATCAAGTCATCACCCTACGTCGTCCTGACAACGATCGTAACGCTCTGGATGGGGGCAAAACTTTTCAAGATCAGTTCCCTGAAAACGGATGAGGAAAAGGCTTCGGCGAAGTTGTTGGTGGGAGGGTTTGACGAAAACGAGGGAATCGAGTCACCAGGTTTTTTCCGGTTCGGAGCAATCATGACTTTCGTCTTCATCGGAACGGTCGCCATGACCTCTCAACTTCCCGTGATCAGTGAGTTGGGTCTAGGTTTCGTAGCCCTTTCCTTTGCCGGAATCATGCTCATACGCTACAAGTCGGTAGCCGATCGTTTTTACAAGGCAATCGACTGGGATCTACTCTTCTTCTTTGCCTGCCTCTTTATTGTGATCAACGTGATGGAGCATGCCCAAGTGCTTACCTTGATAGGGGATTGGCTTATGCCGATTCTCGGGCTTGGGGATTCTGCCGGCCCTGCCAGTCTGCTGGTTGCTTCGGCCGCCGCCAGTTCGGTGACCGACAACATCCCTCTCGCCGCCATGCTTGCCAAAATTCTTGGTGCCATGCCTGAAATTGCAAGCGATCCCGATAGTCCTTATTGGTGGGCCGTTATTTTTGGCGCGAATTTGGGCGGCAACATTACCCCCATTGGTTCGGCCTCCACTCTTGTTTCGGTGACCATCATACACAAATACGGGTTGAAGCTATCCTTCGCCGGCTTCGTCAAGGTTGCGCTTCCCTACGCCGTCATCCAGTTGGCTCTTGGGGTAGCCTATCTCCTCTTGGTCTCCTAGCCGTTTCCGTTGCTCGGGTTTGTTTGGTTGGGAGGGACTGCTTCGACGCGTCGAATCAATTTCCCGACTTTCTCGCGCATTCACACTACTTGACTGGATGGGAAGTGAATGGTTTCGTCATCTTATGAAGTTTAGTCGCCAATCATTTGACCCGCAATTCCACAGTTTTCTCTCCTTTCTGAATTGTTTATAAGCTAAGGATGAGCGTGGTTTAAGAAAGTTGCTCGGTAAAGAAATCCAATCCTCCAATCCTATTAAGAGTCATTCCGTTAAAATATAAATCAATGAAAGCTTACCTTGCCGCCTTATCACTTGTTTGCTTCTCCATGT
>MDTC01096945.1_pt1 | contig 14995 bp, 18 predicted proteins | sample 811181 | NCBI WGS metagenome assembly MDTC01 (sample SAMN05326644, study PRJNA326480) | marine metagenome | isolation source: seawater | place: Pacific Ocean: North | collected 2011 | reverse complement strand
TATTGAATGATAATTGGTTATTTTTAAACTCATCGTATGTATCATATTCTTTAAATGATGTTTCTAAGAAATCACATTCATCCAAGTCCCATACTTCCATTTGAATTTGCATTTGTATCCAATAATCTTTTTTTGGAATACCAGTTAATTTTCTACTAACAGGATTTTTAACTTCAACCAATCGTCCATATCTAGGATTACCGCGTTTTGTATTTATACCATCCGGAGATGCTTTTAAGAAGTCATATGTATCATGCGTTATACATCCATATTCACTTACTTCTGTATCATACATTTCTTCATATATCATTAATGATAATGGTTCATATTTATGACCATTATGAAAAGCAGAATCAATATTTACAGATTGAAATTTTTTAATGTTTATAGGAACACATTTACTATATATTAAACTATTTAAACTTGATTGCGAATCAAACATTTTCCACAAATTACTAGCTGTTAATCCATCCCATCTAAAATGATACCAGTCAGCACTACGTTGTTCTGGTTGATATTTATTTTTAATTTTAGTTAATGTTTTTGTAATTATATTATTTATTGGTTTCGTAATAACAATGGATTCTTCATAAGATCTAGGGCAACTATTTTTTGTAAAATATAAATAAACACATTCATCTACTGTATCGTCTAATGATAATTCTAAATAATTAATTTGTTCACTATAAACATCTAATATCTGTAAATAAACAGCATTTTTTACCATCTCTTCAAAGTCTTTTTCTTTATAATTAATTATATGCGAATTAACATATTCATCAATAAATATATCAATTGTTTCTAAAAAGTCTTCGTGATAAGAAGTATTTGTAAAATCATCTTCCACTTTTAATATATCATATAAATCATTTAACAGCGGTAAATCATTAAAATGTGTTTGTTGAAACATTTGTTTGTTTTATAATATAATTATATTTACTTTATATCAATTTAATTATATTAATTTTCCTTTTTGACTTTTTCTTTTTTAACTTTTTCCTTTTTAACTTTTTTAACCTTTTTCTTTTTAACTTTTTTATCATTATTTTCATCTTCTTTATCCTTTTTAACCTTTTTCTTTTTAACTTTTTTATCATTATTTTCATCTTCTTTTTCCTTTTTATCTTTTTTAACCTTTTTCTTTTTTTTCTTTCTAGGAGCTAAGGATTTTAATGTAGATATTTTTTTATCTAAATTTTTAAGTGTATATTTATTTGTTTGTTTATTAATAGTCAATGTTGGTATATTAATAATCATCTGTGTTTCTACATCATATATCACATCTTTTACTCTTTGTAATTTTTTCCTATCCAACGATTTTAATAAAAACACTTTTAACTCTTGTTTTTCCGTTTCAGGTAATTGATGTTTATTTGAATATTCATGCCAATAATCAAGAATTTTATTTTTTTTGGTTAATTTACTTAACTTACTCCAATGTTGTTTTTTATTTATATTTCTTTCTTTTTCCAAAAATGCTTCGATATTTGTTACGTCTGGTTCTTTTGAAGATTGAATGTTATTCATTAACATTGTTTTATATTTAATATTTTTAAGTTCTAAACATTCATCTTTATTTTTCATATAATATAATATATCACATTGAGTTTATACTCTTTTTATAAATAATGTTAAACAATAATTACTCGTTATTTGTTTAAATAGTTATTTTAATATATATTATTTTTATATGAAAAAAATAATAATTACGGGGAAATCAAATATAGAAGCAGTGAAAGGTATCAAACATAAAAAAAGAGCAACAATGAAAGATATATCAGATATTAATGTATTTGATATAAAACAACAGATTGAATCAATTAAAAAACTGTATGGTAGTTGTGATTTTAAATATAAAAATTTGTATAGTCGTGAAATTAAAAAGAAATTGTCTGGATATAAACAACAAGATATAAAGAAACATAAATTAGATAAAAATTTATTTATTACGTTTGATGATTTAATTGAAAAAATGATTATTTCAAAGCATAAGTGCTTTTATTGTAGAAATATTTGTAAAATATTATTTACAGATTTAAGAGATCCAAAGCAATGGACTTTAGAAAGAAAAAATAACAGTATAGGACATACGACAGATAATGTAGAAATTTGTTGTTATAAATGCAATATTAAAAGAGGCACTAAAAATTCAGAAGCTTTTCGTTTTGCAAAACAAATGAAAATAATAAAACAAAACTAATTTATCATACATATATATAATGTTTAATTATCATTTTGGAGTTCCTTCAATCGCCATTTGGATACAACATATTTTAAGTGGGTTATTACTTTTATACATAGGATATGTAGGAGTTAGTACTGGTAAAATATCGAAAAACATGAGCATTATTTTAATTGTTGTTGGGGTATTAGCAGCTTTGTACCACGCTCATTTATGGTATTATAATAAAAAGAAAAAAAGTAATGATAAAAAAGAGTAATTTATAATTATATATTCAATATAATATATATAATTATGAAGTATATAATAGTTGGAACAGGTCCAACTGGATTATCTTTAGCATACGTGTTATCATTGAATAACATAAATGTTGAAATAATAGAAAAAGATAATAAATTGGGAGGTTCTTGGAATTCTGAATGGATTGAAAATAAATACTTTAGTGAAAATTCTCCAAGAGTATATTCGGATACTGGTAATAGTCGTAAGTTAATGTCTCATATAGGATTTAATAAAAATGATTTTCAAAATATATATGGAAATTTCTTTGAAACAAATTATAAAATAATTTCATTTATTTTTAAACATTTTAATTTTTTTGATTATATAATATTTTTATTTTCATTATTTAAATATAAATTTGTCGTTGAAAACATTACGGTTGAAGATTGGTTTAAGAAAACTCCATTATCTAAAAAAGCTAAAAAAGCACTAAGCATTATTTCAATATTAATTTGTGATAGACCAGATAAAACAAATATAAATGATTTTTTTGGTTCAGTTTCTTCTACCTTACCAAAGCAAATGAAAGAACCAAATAAATGGCATGAATTAATAGAAAAATATTTAAGGAAAAAAGATAATGTAAAAATATTAAAAAATACAGAAGTAAAAGGTATACAAAAAGATGGTTCCGAATTTATAGTTTTTACAAAAGATACTAGATATGGTTATGAAGAACGAAAAATATGTGATAAAGTGTTTTTGTGTACGCAATCAAATGGTATTTATCCAATATTAAAAAACAGTTCATATAAAATTCAAAATAATTGGATGCCAATTGAAAAATTAAAGGAATGGAGTAAAAATACGTTTTATTCTGGATTTGGATTTCAAATACATTTCGATAAACATGTTGAATTTAAAAATAATTGGTGTTGGAGTTGTGATGGTGATTGGACAGTTATAATTTTACCAGTAAGCAATTGGTTAAAAACCTATTCGAAAGATCCAGAAATAAAAACAGTATGGTCATGTTGTATAGTTGATATGGATACAAAAAGTAAAAGATTGAATAAAACAGCTAATGAATGTACTTATCAGGAAGTATTAAATGAATGTTTCTTTCAAATAAAACAAGTATATGATATACCTTATCCTAAAATAACTACAACAAGTAGAGGTTTAAAAAAAATAAATAATAAATGGGTTTCTAAGAATACTGGATATACAAAAAATACATATGATGATTTAAATATGAAAGGAAATGTTGATAATTTATTTGCATTAGGATGTTTTACAAAAACAACTAAAAATCATATAGCATATATGGTAGGAGCAATAGATGCCACTGCACAATATTTACGTAAATATGAAAATTTAGATAATAATATATTTAATTAATGTTTATCGTTAAATATATACAATTTATTTATTTATATATTAAAATGTCTACTTGTTTAGAAGATAAACTAAAAACAATTGAAGACGATATTAAAAAAATAAATGAAAAGCTAGATTTAATATTAACTTTTTTAGAAAAAGACGTAACAGAAAATTGTAAAAAAATGGGAGAACATATAGATTTTGTTGAAAATGTATATGATAATGTTAAAAATCCATTAGGGTATTTATGTAATAAATTAAATTATTTTTCAAATGAAAGCAAAGATTATACATTAGAAAATTTAAATAAAAATACTGAATTAGAATGTTAAATAAACTGTAATGATAAAGCAATTAATCCACCAATAATACTAACATTTTTCATAAAAAAATGAAAACTAGTATCTTTAGGAGGATAGTGATAAAGAAACGTGGCTAACGCAGTAAACAAAGCAAGAGAAATACAAGAAATCCCAGCTAATAAATACAATTCTGGGTAATAAACGCCACTAATAATACATATGGGAGCTAATATTTCTAAAATTATAACAATGAAAATGGCAAATTTACTGAATACTGTGGGTATTAATTTAAAAAAAACCTTTTTTGATAAACCGTTTGAAACATTATTAAAATCTTGTATTTTTTTAATTCCTGAAATAAAAAACATAATAGTAAGTAAAACTGAACTAATAAGCAAGCGCATTATATACATTATACTAATATAATTAATTAGAATTAGTTTTTATAAATAATATTTTGTATTATTAATAAATATGTTTTATAAAAAATATACAAAACCAGGAGAAACTCTCGAAAAATCATTAATCAAAAATAAAATAAATATAAAAAGGGGAGAGAAAGCAATCCCAATTGTGAAACTAAATATAGAAAGACAATTTGCAGATAATACAGCAATAAAAAATAAAAAAGAGGCAATATCAAGTAAAATAAATGAAAGAGACATGATAAGTCAGCGTGGTTGTAATCCTTTTCTCTCCCAAAATAACTATATTGATGATTTAATGAACCAAGAAAAATATATAAGACAAAATAATAATTTAAATACGCATCAATAATTAATATTATATGACAAATTACATTACGCAAAATGATTTATTATTAACAAATTTATTAAGATTTTATGACAAAGATAACAATCTTGAAAAAATACTTCCAATAATTAACGGTGAATCAAAAACTTCATTACGATTAATTGATTGGTTTGCTACTAATTATAGTAAAAAGTTTTTTACAGTATATAAATTTAAGGACAATAATAATATTGAAAGGCGGTTTAAGGTTTATTTAGAATATAAACTAAAATTACGCGCTTATTCTAAAAAAAGGTTTGACCCGTTTTGTAGATGGGATAGAATAACAATACCGTATAAGCAAGAATCACATATACAAACAACAATAGGACAACTTAATTTTTTTAGATGGATATTGGAAAATAAGATTTTGGACTATATTGAAACACATTATGAAGAAATATCACATGATATGAATAAAAGAAATAGTACTTCAAAAAATAAAAAGGGCAAAAAAGATAAAACAACTAGAAAAACCAGAGAAGAATTATCTGTATCAGCTACAAAAAGTATCAAAAAGGAAAATGTTGAAATTATAGTTTCCTTTGATTAATTATAATAATATAAATTTATTATTTATATTATTTTAAATTGATTAAACGGGTGACCATAATCGTCTCACCACGTATTTTTATCTTTTTTATTATTTCGTTCCTCCTCTCAATCTTAATACAAGATGAAGTGTTGCTTCTTTTTGAATATTATAATCAGACAACGTTCTACCATCTTCTAATTGCTTACCAGCAAAAATCAATCGTTGTTGATCAGGTGGAATACCTTCCTTATCTTGAATTTTTTGCTTGATATTTTCAATTGTATCAGATGGTTCCACATCTAATGTAATCGTCTTTCCCGTGAGTGTTTTTACAAATATTTGCATTATACTATAATTAATATCTTTCTTTTTATATTATTTATAAAAATTATATAACAATTAAGTAATTTAAATATAACAATTTATTATATTTAAATGCCTAAGACAAACGAAAAAGTAAAAGTTAAACCTGTCGATAGAAATACAGCACTTTTAAATTGGATATCATGTGAAGTAGGAGTTCATAATCTAGATTATCATCCAGCTGAATGTTACCGATTATACAATATATATAAAAAAATATGCAGAGAAGATTCAAAAACGGACAAATAAAAATAATTAATTATATTAGTTATTTTTATTAATTTGATTAAGCAAATAATCGATTCATATTTCTTACTTCTATTTTATTTTCTTCTTCCATAAACAGTTTTTCAACAATGTTATTATTTCTTAATCGAATACTATATGATTTTTGTATATTTTTTCTACCTACTCTACCTAATGCTTGAATCAATTTTTCTTGTGTCATATTTTGTAAATCCTTTGATAAATATCCATGACAAAATTGATAATTGGTTCCATAAATATAATCAGATGACGCAATAATAACAAACAACTTTTGTTTTTCAGCTAATTTTTTCATTATATCAATATATTTTACATCACTTCTACTACTAAATACACCTATTCCCATCAATAATAATATTTTCCACTCTTTATTTATATCAAGTGATACAATTTCTTCCACAATACTTTCATCAATATTACTTGTAAATAAATTAGAAGGAACTTCCTTATTAGGATTCCATAATTTATAATGTTCTTCTCTATTTGGAATATAAGAAGGACTTAATTCAATCGTTTTCATTTTTTTCATAAACGCACTTACCTTTTTATTAAATTCATTTTGTATTTTTACTTCTTTATCATTTGCCCTAGCACTATCTAATACTTTATCACTTATTTTATCTGTTCTTTCTTTTTCTTCTTTAATTAATAAATTTAAAGCATTTCTAAATTCTTCATTTGTATCAATAATATTCAACAAATTAGTTAACACATTTTCGGGTATATTAGATGCCTTTAAATAAAACATACCTATTTTTTCAACATCATTCGTCATAAATATAGTAGGACCATCTGTTAATGTTTTTGCGTCGCTTGTTGTTAATTTAATAACCGAATTAATGGTTTCTTTTGTTTTATTTTTTCTATATTGTTCGAAATGATGCTGTTTTAATTGTCTACATAATTTTAAATAATACAACTTTATTGAATGAATTGTAATGTCTTCTATATTTTGAAAATATTCATTTGGTTGATAACGATCATCAATTTCTATATTTTCTAATATATACATAATAAACTTGGATACTTGTTTTACATCAATATATCTTAACAATGTTTTATTTTTCGTAACAAACTTTACACTTTTTTTAAATTTTCTATAATCCTTAAATTCATTATGTAAAACAACAATATTACCATTTGTATTTAATAATTGTATTGATTTATTACAATCATAACTAACTATATTATATTGTTCACCTTTAAACCGTTGTCTGAAACTTGATACCATTGGATATATTTCTACACTACTAGGCAATGTAGCAGATGATAATACAATATTTGGAATTTCATTTTGAACCCAATTTTTCTGCATAATTGTATGAAATGAATGTTCGTTATAATCCAATGTAATAGTTGGTTCATCCCAATACCACAATATATCTTCTTTTTTATTAAACGCCAACATATAATTCATCGCCGGTAAATAAGACTGAATATCTGTAATAATAATTTTTACTTTTTCACCATTTGTATTGTCTACTCTAAAAATACCCCCAGACCTTCTATTTCTAACAAAATCCGTAACAGCATAATAATGTAATCTTATATCATCTGGTGTTTCACATCCAAAGGCAATAGCAATAGGTATACCTAACGCAATACAAGATTTTGCTAATTGAAGACCAACATGTTTTGCAGCACAAGTAAATATAACCGTTTTATTATTAACTAATCCAACAGGAGTCATTGTTTTTCCCGTCCCCGTAGGTGCTTGGTATAATACCAGTTTTGGTTCATTGTTATTTTTAACCAAACTAAATATTTGTTTTTGATGACTAAATAAAGTTACATCATTATATTGTGATAATAACTTGTTTTCTTCAATGTATTTATGCGAATGTTTAATAAGATTAGATACTTTAATTTCATTTTTAAATGCATTTAAAACATAGTTAATAAAATTCAATAACAAATAATTAACATGCTTTACTTTTTTTTTGGATAATTGTAATAATGAATAATAATAATAACATTTCTTTGTTTTTGATTTGGTTGTAAAATATAACATTAATTGCTCCATCAATAAATTTTCAAATATAGAAGGGTCTTTTATAATTTCACTATTATTAACATTCCTTATTCTAATTTTATTAGCTTTTTTAATGTTTAGTTTTTTAATATTGATTTTAAGTTTATAATTTAAGTTATTTTCTTTTACAAGTTTATGAATAGTGGTTTCATAAAATTTATTGTAAAAGTATTTATGAAAATCTTCATAGTCTTCTACATTAATTTTTAGAAACCGAATCAATGAGTTATTTGGATTTTCAGAAGCATTTAAATTGTTATAGGAATCATGTATAAATTTAAGAATATATAATTCTTTTTTATTTACTGGAAGTTCCAAGTAATCCCATTCACTTTTTGTTAATTTTTGTTGTGTTAAATTCATAATAATAAATATATATAATTGTATTTATATATTTATTTATAATTCAATTTTATAATTAATCAACATCATGAATCAATAAATTATTATTATAATAGTTACTAGGTGGTTTAAACTTAAGTAAATCTAACTCTTCACTTGTTGTAGGAAACTCATCTCTCCCATATATATCTTGCAACAATAACCACTCAAACAATCCTCCCATATAAATAAATACATTGTAAAACCCGAGTGAAATTAATTGTTTTTGTTTTTTTTTAACATTTATATCACTTGTATTTTTACCATAAATAATAATATTAACAGATTTGTTTGTTTTTAATAATTCATTCATTGTTTTAACTTCTGAATTAATAGATAAAGTATTTTTAATTAAACACGTTTGTTGAGAAGTTGGTAAAACGTTTATAATTATTGTATTTTTATTTTTAATCATTTGTTGGACGTCCTCAAAATTAAATTGTTTACTTTGTTGTTGTCCCATAAGTTTAAGTTATATAAGTGTTTTGTATTACTTTTAAATTAAAATAATAAAATTGTGATTAATTTTATTATTAGAAATTAATAATTATAAATAATGATATGTTATTAAAATTAGTTGGAGTATGCAAGACCCCCCATACCGCTCATAACACGCAATACGTTGTAGTTGGTAGCATAAACACGGACCTTAGCAGTTGCGGTGTTACCGATTGCTGCTGCAGAAACAACCAATTGTAAAGTTGCGTTATCGATACGACTGAAATTACATGTTCCAGATGGCTGATGTTCTTCTGGGCGAAGAGCAAATGAGTAAACATTAATACCAGCGTCTGGGGAACGTGTATGATGTTGGTATGGTTGAACAACATCGAAGTATGAACCTTCACGCTCACTGAATCGGTCTTGACCGTTAAGTTGTAATTTAGCTGTAACAACTGGATTTTCACCCCAGCAGTGCATTTTAAGTGCAGTTTCAGCAAGAACAAATGCACCAGCATCAGAAACACCGGATGCGTTATTAGCACCAGCGCCCAAAGCACCAGATACATCTGCTTCGATACCAGTTTGACCATCACCACTTACATCAAGAGCACCTGCATCAGCAAACATACCGTTGGTTCCGATAACAGCATTAGCGCCAGCTACTTGACCATCACTTGAGAACGCACGGATAGAATGTGGAAGAGCATCCAAAGCATCAGTGTAATTGAATGGCTGAGCTCCCAAAGCAGAGTGCAAATCTTTGCCAGCAATGAACGAATCACAGTAGCTAACATTTACATCTGGTTGAACAACCCATACAAGTTCTTTACATGGATGATTGAAATTAAGTTTAACTTTATTACTGGATGATCCAATGGATTCATCACCAGTGAATTGAAGTTGTTCGATTAAGTATTCGTGTGGGTTTTGTGCCATACGACGACGTTCATCGGTATCTAAAAAGATGTAGTCAACATACAAGGATGCTGCTACAAGAGATTTACTGAAAGCGGTTGTTGATTTCAATGTTGCAGTACCTGCACTATCAACAGCATCAACAGCAAATAAACATTCGTCCAATGGGCGAAGTTCGATATTGATTTTTACTTCATGGTATTGAAGAGCAATCAAAGGAAGAGCAAGACCTGGATTACGGCAGAACCAAAATTGTAATGGAACATACAAAGTTGTTTCTGGAAGAGCTTTGCGAGGAGCACATACAGCTTCTGGAACAGAAGCTGATGAACAAGCAGTTGCTACTTCAGCGAAATCAGGATCGGTCAAATAAGTAAGTTGTGTAGTGTTACCAACCATTTTATTGTAACCATCTTCTTGTTCAGAAGTAAGAGTCAATTGGTTCCAGATATGCATCCAGTCACCATATTGACGGTCGATACGTTGACCACCAATTTCTACTTCTACCATGGAGATCATTTGTTCCCCTGGACAGTCTAACCAACGTGCATGATTGGAATCAGAACTGCTGATTTCTGGAACAGTTACTTGTAAGTAAGTGCGGTATGCCAAATCACCGTTACGAGAAACAGTGCATTGAACACGACGACCAAAGTCAGCTTGACCATTGAAGGTTTGTTCGATTGATTCCATTGCGAAGTTAGTGTGTCTGCGGTATGTAACCTTCCAGAAAGTGATCTGAGGATTACCAGTTAAATACACATCTTGTGCGCCGTAAGCTACTAGTTGCATGAGTCCACCACCCATTATATAATATAGGCAAAGAAAAAAATTTTACAATAATACACATTTAATTAAATTTTATACTTTAAAATACAAAATTTAATTATTTAATATTTGATTAATATCCAAGTTATCAATCATAAACCGTCTTAAATAAGAATCTAAATAAACTTCTTTTTCATTGTTGTGCTTTTTTTTAAATACATAACAATTATCCGTCTTTTTAATAGACCACCCACTTTCTAAAGCATTGTATAATAATGTCATTTTTTGTAGTTTTATCAAATCAATATTAGTTATTTCCTTTTCATTAATTACGATTTTATTTGGATTATCCATTATATATTGAAAAGTATTTTTATAAATTATGAATTTACGAATTTTAATATCTTAATTTTGTGATTTTGCTAAACAATTAACAAAACTATTAATTAAATATAATTGATTAATATATTTATTAATGCCTAATTTTAAACCTAAAAATCAAAAAAAATTAGCTGTTAATAAACACTCAATAACTACACTAGATAACAAGCATGATGAAAAAATGAGTCAATTTAAAAAAAACTCTGATATTGAATTACCTAAACTTAAATCACAAATAAGAAAATTAAAGAAAAAAATAGAAAAATCAAAAAATATGAAAATAGAAGACAAATTAGATATAGAAGATACGATTAAGGATATTAAATTAAGGATTAAAAAAATAAAAAAACAGAAAAAAGCATATTTACTAAACAATTCTAATTTAATTTTTGATTATTTTGAAAAAAAAAAGGATTTAAGTGATGGAAAAACAAACAAAAAAAAGATACTACATGCTTTTTTTAGTAAAACAGAAGAGAAAGTAGATATTAAAAATAATAATAATACAATAGTTCAGCAATATTTTAACAATATCGATAATAAAATAATTGATATGGAAAATTATAAGATTAATTATGAGATATGCCCTAAATGTTCAGGGGAATTAGTTCAAGTTGAATCAGATGGTATTTTGATATGTAAAGTATGTAGTTTTCAAGATAAGTTTTTAATAGAACATGAAAAACCTTCTTATAAGGAACCTCCTAAAGAAGTTTGTTTTTATGCTTATAAAAGAATTAATCATTTTAGAGAAATATTAGCTCAGTTTCAAGCAAAAGAAACTACTCAAATCCCAGAAGAAGTTATAGATAATATTAAAAAACAAATAAAAAAAGAAAGACTAACGCTTAAAAATATGAATAATAAAAAAGCAAAAGACATATTGAAAAAATTAGGATATAATAAATATTATGAACATATTCCTTTTATAAAAGATAAGTTAGGTATTAAACCGCCAGTCATGCGACCTGAATTAGAAGATAAATTATGTAATTTATTTATGGAAATTCAAAAACCATATAGTAAACATTGTCCAGATAGTCGTGTTAATTTTTTAAATTATTACTATGTATTGTATAAAATGTGTGAATTATTAGATGAACATAGTTTTTTACCTTATTTTCCAATGCTGAAAGATCCAGTAAAACGAATAGAACAAGATGAAATATGGAAAAAAATATGCAAAGAATTAAATTGGGAGTTTATTTCAACTTTATAATTTTTATATTTATTGATTTATAAAAATTATATTGTTATTAGTTAATTAACTTACATGCCCATACGAGGGAAACCAACTAAGTTAGCACCGATACCAAATCCAGCACCGGAACGAGCAGATACACCCATAGATGGAACATATGTATCTAAAACAGAGAATGTTGCTGCTGCTGTTAATGAAATTAATAATACTTCATCTAAATTCAATGAACGTTTTGGAATAGCATATGCAGCAATAGCAACCATCAAACCTTCCACTAAATATTTTACTACACGACGCAATAATTCGCCTAAATCAAAAACCTGACTTAATTTATCAAACATATTATATAATAAATAAATAAAAAAAAAACTTAAACAATAATGATAATATTATTATTATATAATGGCAGAATATGCTTATAACCACCAGAAAAAATCAGATGGAACTGAAAATCCGAATTATGTAGATTTACTTGAAGAAGATAAAGCTCTTTCAGGTCAGAAATTTGTTTGTGTATCTTTTGTTAGTCCCGAAAATATTCTTAAAAGACGAGAACTATTTATGTTTGAAGAATTTTTGAAAGGTTATGATTTTTCTAAATCTATGGAAAAATTTTCACATTTTCTTAACTTTTTATCTTATAAATATAATCTTGATTTTGAAACATTAATGTCTGATATGCAAGAATTTGTTAAAAGTGAAAAAAAGGATTTGAAAACATCCGATATTTATGATTCGTATAAAACATTTTTAGATAATAATGAAAATGAATTAGATGATCAATTTAATACTCAAAATAATTTTCAAACCAGTGTTAGAGGATTAAAAGTAAGAGGTGCTTATTCTACACAAGAAGAAGCTGAATTACGATGTAAATTATTACGAGAGGTAGATCCAAATCATAATGTATATGTTGGTCCAGTAGGCGTTTGGATGCCTTGGGAACCAGAAGCATATAAAACAGGTCGTGTAGAATATTTGGAAGATGAATTAAATCAATTGATGCATGAAAAAAATCTAAATGAAGCAAAGGCAAAACAAGAATTTGAAAAGCGTATTAAAGAAACAAAAAGAAAAGCAATTGAAGAAAATGTAAAATTAGCTAGAGAAAGTGGTAATAAATTAACACAGCGATTGGATAAAGAAGGTAATTTAGTTGGTGTAAATAATACAATGGAAAATGATTTGAAAGAATTAGATGATACTAGTTCGGAAAGTATTAAAAAATCATTGTTTGAAGGAGATAACATTGTACGTAAAAAGAAAGATTAATAATAGTTAAACGATAAATTATAATAAAATTATTAAAATTACATATTTAATAATTTTATGAATTACCACCTATTTTTTTTTACATTAATTCGTGGTCCCCTATTTTTTCTAACAGCATTTGGATCATATTGCTCTTCTTCATCATCCGAACCTAATCCCTTAGACATTTCCCAAAATTCCTTTGCTCCTAATTTAAAATCGTTATGTGATGTTGCTTTATACCAAAATATTTGGTCTTCTAAACGATTTGATTTGGCGTTATTTGCTATAACTAAACATTCATAGTTTTCAGTACATTGGTCCATTACTTGACAAAAACTTTCAAATGTTGTAAACATTCCAGCAAAATTTTCATAGATTCGTTTGCGATTATTAATATATGGTTCTCTTAAAATAAATGTATAATCAATATTGGTTCTAAGATTAGGAGGGACACCAAGAGGATACTGCATTGTAATTACAAGCATTATTTTCCAATGTCTACCATTCATAAATAACAATCTCATTAGTTTATCGCGAGCCCATGTATTATCATACAAACAATCATCCAATATAACAAACGCTCTTGGATCTATACTTGATTTCCCATATGCTTTTTTTTCCTTTTTTATTTGCTTAATTACTATTTTTTGCCGTTTTAATATATTTTCAATAATAGCTGTATTATATTCATCATGAATAAATAATTTAGGAACTAATTTTCCATAAAAACCATTACCTGCTTCTGTTCCTGATATTACAGTCCCAATAGGAATATCTTGATGATGATATAACATATCTCTTACTAAAAAACTTTTTCCTGTATCTCGCCTACCAATTAAAACAATTACAGGACCATTTGATCCTTCCAAATTAAATTTTATGTTTTTCATATTAAACTTTTTTAACTCTAAATTCATATATATAAAAATATGTTATATTAATTAATCAAGTAAAACGAATTAATGTATTATTAACATAATTATGTATTACTAAAGTATTGGTTTAAATGTAAAAATTTAATTATCATTAAATCGTATGTTTTCTTTGTATTATAAGAAAAATAATAACAATCTATTGTTTAGTGAATTAGAAAACAACGGGTTTTCAGAAATTCAAAATTATATACCTATTTATTCAGAGTTTTTTGAATTAAGTAAGAATAATTATAACCAAATTAACTTAAATAGCAAATATTCGATATCAACCATCGAAGACACACATGATTCAAATTTCTTTTTAATTAACGTTGAAGACAAAAACAAAGAAAATCTTAAAAAAATATCTTTTTTTAAATATTCACCATTGTTAAACCCTTTAAAATTTTTAACTGGAAAATATAAAAAAATAAATAAGAATTCAAAGTTAAACCCAACACTTAATTGTGAATATTCCGATAAAGATAGTCATTTAAAAAAAATATATGATTCAAATAATACTTCTTATGTTGACGGGTTTTTTTCTTTTTTAAGTAGTAAATTATTAAATCATCATGACTTTACATTTGGTAACGATTATTATGGATCTTTTTTAGGAATCCAAAAAGAATTTAATACAAATGTATTTGATGATTTAG
>MDTC01259452.1_pt1 | contig 14996 bp, 10 predicted proteins | sample 811181 | NCBI WGS metagenome assembly MDTC01 (sample SAMN05326644, study PRJNA326480) | marine metagenome | isolation source: seawater | place: Pacific Ocean: North | collected 2011 | reverse complement strand
TGATGTGCCGCTGGCATCGAAATGATTCTCGTTATTGGATCAGCGCTAGCGCGACTCACTTCGGGGTTGAGCAGTGGCAAAGGAATTCGCTTCAAGCCAAATGACCGGAGAATTCGCTCCATTTCTTCGTCAGGCATGAACCTCAAATGGCCTTCTTCACCAAGAAACAATCGTCCTACTTGATGAATTCGAACCGTGTCACCTCCTTGCATTTTCACCTTGAGTGCGGCGGCCTCTTGCTCCACCCTTACCAAAGCTTCATCCAGTGAGATCTGCGATTTGCGAGCAATGGCTTGCACCAACACACCGTCATGGTGAACGATTCGCTCGTTGAAGAGGATGCTCCGTGATGGCGGAATCAATTCTTGACAATTCTCGTCATACTTCGCTGGCTTTAGGTTGCACACAAATCCGCCTAATCCAGGAACAACGACACAATCGTGATCCAAAAACAGGCGGTGAAGGTGGTGGTCTAAAAGATTCATGGTATCATGCTTCAGGTGCCAATGAGCATTCGAATGTAGGAGAAACAATCGGCTCTTGCAAGGTATAACGGTCGTTTCCAGAGATCTGAAATCAAATTAGCGCAAGAGAGCTACCGTGCCCGTCTTAAGCCTCGGACCATCGCGTAATTCATAACGCATGCGCCAGAGGTAAACTCCATCGGGCACAAAGTGATCCGAATTCATCAATTGATTGTTTCCAATCCAAGGTTCAGCAGGATCCTCGCTATAAAATACCTGTTCGCCCCAACGATTGAAAATCTCCAACCTAAAGCCTCGAGGATCTACGCCTTCAACCCGAAAGGCGTCGTTGACACCGTCGTTGTTTGGTGTAAACGCTGACGGCATGTACAGCGGATAAAAAACGTCCAAAAAGACGCTGTCGCGAGCCGAACATCCTTCGGGAGAGATGCTTTCCAAAACGAACCACTGTGACCCTTGAACTTCAACCTCAGGCGTGAGGCAATCGTTGCAACTGAGCCAATCGTCGGGTGTCCACCAAAGCGTATCCGCATCCACTGTTCCAAAAAGACGTACTTGGTCCAACCAATCAACAGACCGGTCTGGACCGGCATCGACATAAGGCGGCTGCCAAACTTGCACCGTAATCTCTGTGCTTCCAGTACAACCAAACTGATCCGTCACATACACTGTAAATGTGGTCGTTTCCGTTGGAAATACTTGAGTTGATTGTGCAGTAGGGCTCGCAGCCAATCCCGATGGAGTCCATGAATAATTCACCCCGTCGGATGCGCTCAATTCCATCGTTTCACCCCGGCACATCCACCCCCCACCCGTAGCATCTGCAGAAGGTGCGATCAACTCAACACTTACGCTGTCGACACCAACACCACAGACGTTGGCAATTTGGACCGAAAATGTTGTGTTTTCGGAAGGAGATGTAAACGTGTTTTGCGCAAGCGGATTGGTGACCAGTTCCGCAGGTGACCACAGATAACTCACCCCTTCTTCCGCCTGCAAAAAGGTTCCTTGTCCTTGGCATAAGAAAATCGTTGGGTAGGTTTGACCCCCTGGCACAAATTGCACCACATTGATGGTCACTTCCTCTTCAGCCAGACAATCGTTCGGACTAGAAATCAAAGCCGTGTATGTGGTTGATTCTGTTGGACTCGCTGTGGTTGATTCCGACGTGGGCGAACCCAATCCCACCGTAGGCGACCAGATGACATCGCTGCCGCCTGTTGCCTCCAAGTCTACGACGTCGCCGAGGCAAATGGTCATGTCAGCGGTAATGTCAGTAACCAACACTTCTACCACAACTGTCACTTCAGCACTTCCTGTCCCGCACGCATTTGAGTCTTCCACTGTGTACGTGGTGGTTTGAAGGGGAGTAACCAGCGGGTTTGGAATCGAAGGGTCATCCATCGTTGGATGCGGTTGCCACACAAGTCCATCGGTGCCATAAGCTTGTAAGTTTGTGCTTTCCCCCTCGCAAACTGGAGGCACCTCATCGATCAAAGGCTGTGGAATTTCCTCAATGAATAGCGTCGCAAATGCGGTGTCCGGTTCCAAACATCCCCCACTGGCCGTTGCGTCCGAAACAATCAGCATCACATCCCATTCGCCTGGCGTGAGGTAGATGTATTCGGGGTTTTCTTCTTCACTGATGCTCAAGTCCCCAAAATCCCAAACATAATCGTTGCCTCCAATGGAATTGTTGACGAACTGTATGGCCTCGCCTGCGCAAATCAGGTCAGGCGCATCGATGTTGATGTCGGCAACCAATGATCCCAAATTGAATTTGAAAACACCCAAATTGCAGTTGGTCGAGAGGTTGTCTCCCGACCAAGCTCCTGCTGTAGTCGGAAAATCGTCCCAACCGCCGCATCCCGCGCACACGGCTTGATAAACCGTCCCATTCTTATCAAACCGAGACGTTCCCCCGTCCACATGCTCGTTAGAAAATGTGCCTCCAAAAAACGTCCCATAGGTCAAGTCTGTCGCTTCCGGCGCCAGTACTCCCAGCCAAAAGTCACTGCCATCGGTTCCAATTTGATAAGCCCCTTCTGTAATTGGCATTCCGTTCGTTGTCGATTGACCTGCATTGGAGCTGTTGCTGTTATTCGTTACGCCTCCCCACCCGCTGATGTACATCTCATCACAATCAGACACCAAAAAGGCGGTAGGGCTGATGTCAATGCCTGACTGAGGTATGCCTACACGCGTCACCCAATCCACGGCATCCAATTCCGATGTGAAGCGAACCACAAAGGTGCTTCCGTTGGGATTGTCCGCGTAAACGTCTCCAACCAACGCGAGCGATGATCCAACGGTTTGACCACACAAATGTGGGCGGTCTTCGGTGTCCAACTGTACAAAATAAGATTGATCGTAGTCGTCTGTTCCGAAGTAACTCGCTGCATCCAAAATAGGTGTTTCGGTTGCGTAATTCAACGAAAATATGTACCCATCACTATCACCGGCTAAATTTGGTTGATAGGCATCAGGTGAAGTTGGTAAATCGTCACTGCGCGTTCCTCCCGCGATGTAAGCCGTGGTGCTGCTTTGAGCAAACTGAATGGCATAGGCCGCATCGTCCTGATTGCCTCCAAAATACGAGGAAAATTCAAGCTCGGCCAAGTCCTCTGAAAGTCGCATGATCACGGCATCGCTCGTGCCATTTAACCCAGGATCAAAAGCATTCGCCATGGGAAAATCATCGCTTCGGGTACTGGTCGCCACCCATACGTCTCCTTGCGGATCTACCATCACTTCGCCCCTGCAAACATCCCCATAATTGTAATTCAGCTGTGTGCCCAAGTTCAATCCGTCATTTTCAGTTCCGCCCAAGAATGTTGAGGCCTCCAGTGAACCATCATTTCCATCGATTTTAGAAAGAATGATGTCGCACCCCACTGAGAAGGCCTGATAAAAACTATAGTCCATTAAATTAATGAGTGGCCCACCAATAAATCCCTCTTGGAAAGCGCCGTCAGTCGTTGGGAAATCTGCAGAACCGGTGGTTCCCATGGCATAAATATCGCCTTCAGAATTGGTCACAAGACTGTGAGGATAATCGAGGTTTGATCCGCCGAGGTAGGTGCTGTATTCGAGCGTGCTCCCATCCGCTGAAAATACACTGATTCCGAAGTCAAAATCGCCCCCATTGAAAGCCACATCAAAAGCTCCCGTCGTCGTAGGATAACCCACACCACGCACACCTGACCCCCCAATGAGTCGGCCATTATCATCATACGCCGCAGTGAATCCCCAACTGTCTGCTGTCGAACCGATGTAAGAGGCAAATTCAATTTCAGGATCAATGATCAGAGGTCGAGAAGCATCATAATCTCCCAGCTCATAGGTGATGCGATGGCCACCGTCTTGCATGGATTGCAAGCGGTAGGAGCAATCAACCTCTTCCATCAGGCTTCCATTCATTTGATAAGCAAACGGAGCGGCTTCTACTATGTGACCCCAAGCGCCAGAAACAGCTAAGCCTTCACCAACAGAAGGCCCTAACAGGTGTTTCAACGTGCCATCGGATTGCAGCACTGTTTCAAGGCCTCGATAAATAGAAACTATTTGTGTTGGATCTGCCCCTGCGTCCACCTTCCAATCGCATTTGATGTGAGCAGCATCGCCCTTCATGCCATCAATTGATCCATGAACTCCTGGCCAAACATCTTCCAGCCTAAGTTTACCTGAAGGCCTAACGCCCTGGGCCCATTTCGAAGAATCGTTGCCGCGGTAATATGAGAGAAAATGATCTGAAGGTTGGCTTGCGATTGTTCTAAAATCCGTCGAAGCACCCTCCCATTCCACATCCAATACATACTTCGTCAATCCACCGACTGGTGATTCGTGACGTGCAAATGCATCATAGCCCGTTGCGAGCATGGCCGCTTTCCAGCCGCGCTCCGTCAACCACCAATCGCCCCCATGCACTCGAGCCTCCGCCAAAACTTCCTCGTGAAACTGACCTTCATTGGGCACGAACCACACACCCGCTTGAGAATGTCCGCGCTGCACGATGCGCCCGTCTTCTTCTGACACTTGGGCCTGCAAACATGCACCCCATGCCAAGCAAGCCATGGCAAGAAAAGTCGTCAATATGTGTTTTTCGATGCGAAGCATGGTTCAGCAAAAGATGCTGTCAAACAAATAACGGACAAAAGACCTTGCGGGTTGCCTATGCCGCAAAGGCAACACAAACAATGGAACGAAATCAGGCGAGCTGTTCGGTCAGCAAACGCATTTCAATGACGGGCGACATTCGCTCATGCAAGATGCGATGAACGGAATCAGCAATGGGCGTGTCTACGCCGAATTTTTGGTTCATCCGGTGAACCCCTTTGGAACCATTGAAGCCCTCCGCAACCATATTCATCTCCATAATCGCGCCTTTGACGCTGTAGCCTTTTCCTATCATCATCCCCAAGGTGCGGTTTCGACTGTGGGGGCTATAGGCTGTGACGAGCAAATCACCGAGGTACGTGCTCTCTTTCACATCACGATCCAATTCATGAACTGCTGCCAAAAACCGCTTCATTTCTTGTGAAGCGTTGCTGATGTAGACACTGAGAAAGTTGTCTCCGTAGCCCAACCCCAGAACAATTCCTGCGCCAATCGCATAGATGTTTTTGAGCACCGCAGCCAGTTCAGCTCCCACCACATCCTGACTCGTCTGAACACGAATGTAGCGCGTTGCAAATGCTTCCGACAAGGTTTTAGCAAGCTCCAAGTCTGGGCACGCCATGGTGAGGTAACTGAGTTTTTCACGCGCCACCTCCTCTGCATGGCATGGGCCTGCGAGCAGACCAATCCGCTCATAAGGAATGCCAAATTGTTTGTGCAAATACCGCGCAGGAATGCTATCATACTCCACCACCATGCCTTTGATCGCATTGATGATGATTTTTTCCTGCATGCGCTCGGGATTTTGCCCTTGAATCACCTCATCCAAGTGAATGGACGGAATGGCGAAAATCAACACATCACTGGCATCAATGACTTCCTGCATCATCGTGGAAACCATGATTTTTTCGGTATCAAAAGCAATGCTTTGGATGTAATGCGGATTGCGTCCATAAGCCTTCAAATGGTCTCGGGTTTCCTCGCGGCGCACCCACCAATTCAATTGTTCTTTGTTGGTAAGCACCATCTTAGCGATGGCTGTGGCCCATGAGCCGCTTCCGATGAGTCCGTAGCGCAAGTTTGATGGCATGGGTTCAAAGGTAATGGAGAGCGGGTTGTGTCTGTCGGAAAAGTGAGGCAGTCCGGTCTCCGCGCGCTACCTTTACCAACGCATTCAGCACATTCGAATCAATATGAGCGACGATCTCCTCAAAAAAGTCATCAGCCACGCCAAGGAATACGGATTCGTATTTCCTTCTAGTGAAATTTATGACGGCCTATCAGCAGCCTATGACTACGGCCAATTGGGTGCCGAGTTGAAAAACAACATCAAGCAATACTGGTGGACCGCGATGGTGCGCATGCACGAAAACATCGTTGGCATCGACGCTTCGATTTTCATGCATCCAACCACCTGGAAAGCGTCCGGCCACGTGGACGCCTTTAACGATCCGTTGATCGATAACAAAGATTCCAAAAAGCGTTACCGCGCTGATGTGCTCATCGAAGACCACATCGGCAAGATTGAGGCGAAAATCAATAAGGACGTGACCAAAGCCGCAAAGCGTTTTGGAGATGCGTTTGACGAGCAACAATTCCGCGAAACCAATGGCCGCATTTTGGATCGTCAAAAACAAATTGATGAAATCAACGGGAAGTTCAAATCAGCTATGGAAGCGGATGATTTGGCAGCGGTTAAAGCCCTCATCGAGGATCTCGGCATCGCCGATCCCGATACCGGAAGCCGGAACTGGACAGATGTTCGGCAGTTCAATCTCATGTTCAAAACGGAATTGGGCGCCGTGAGTGGTGATAGTGGAGCCATTTATTTGCGCCCTGAGACAGCTCAAGGAATTTTCGTCAACTACCTCAACGTCCAGAAGAGCGGGCGCATGAAGCTGCCTTTTGGCATTGCGCAGATTGGAAAGGCATTCCGAAATGAAATCATTGCCCGTCAATTCATTTTCCGCATGCGCGAATTTGAACAAATGGAAATGCAATTTTTTGTCAAACCTGGAACGCAAGAAAAGTGGTACGAGTATTGGAAGGACGCACGACTCAATTGGCACAAGGCGCTTGGGTTTGGAGATGGTATGCACCGATTCCACGATCACATCAAGCTCGCACACTACGCCGATGCTGCGGCTGACATTGAGTTCAATTTTCCAATGGGATTCAAGGAATTGGAGGGTGTTCATTCCCGCACTGATTTCGACCTCAAACAACACGAAGAACATAGCAACAAAAAATTGCGCTACTTCGATCCGGAGACCCAAGAAAGCTATGTGCCGTACGTTGTAGAAACCTCCATTGGATTGGATCGGATGTTTCTGGCAACGTTGAGCGCTGCACTGCAGGAGGAAACCCTCGAAGACGGTTCGCAACGCACCGTGTTGCGCATACCTGCTCCCCTTGCACCTGTCAAAGCCGCTGTCTTGCCATTGATCAAAAAAGACGGGCTACCCGAGAAAGCTCGAGAAGTTTTGAAGATGCTCCAAATGGATTACAACGCCCAGTACGATGAAAAAGACGCCATAGGCCGTCGCTACCGAAGACAGGACGCCATCGGAACTCCGCTGTGCATCACGGTCGATCACGATACACTCACCGACCATGCCGTGACCATTCGCGACCGCGATACGATGGCCCAAGAGCGCGTTCCAATTGCAGAATTGGCTGCTCGCGTCAACCGGAAAGTTGGATTCGCACAATTGTTTAACACGGCATCATGAACTTGACTGATCTCCAACTGAAAGGCGAACGCGTACTGATCCGTGTTGATTTTAACGTCCCCTTGAACGAAGCCCGCGAAGTAACTGATGACACGCGCATCCGAGCTGCACTGCCCACCATTCAACATGTCTTGGCGCGAGGTGGTTCGGTCGTGTTGATGTCGCACTTGGGGCGCCCCGAAGGCACGGACGAACGGTACAGCCTCAAACATATTTTGCCACGGCTTGAAGAATTGCTCGGCCAAAGCGTTCAGTTCGCAAGCAATTGCGTCGAGGACATTGCCCTCGACGTGACACAATCCATTCAGCCGGGTGAGGTTGCTCTTTTGGAGAACCTCCGCTTCCATCCGGAGGAAAAAGCTGGCGATGAATTCTTTGCCGGACAGCTCGCCGAAAATGGCACCATCTACGTCAACGATGCATTTGGAACAGCGCACCGCGCACACGCATCCACAGCCGTGATTGCCAAATTCTTCCCAGAAGACAAGGCATTCGGATTGTTGCTCGCCAAAGAAATCGATGCCTTGGAAAAAGTGCTCGCTCACCCACAGGCTCCACTTACCGCCATCATTGGCGGAGCGAAAGTGAGCTCTAAACTGGGCATCATCGAACACCTCATTGGACGTGTCGACCGTCTCATTGTTGGCGGAGGCATGGCGTACACCTTTGTACAGGCCCAAGGCGGCAAAATTGGCAGCAGCTTGGTGGAATCCGAAATGCACGCACAAGCGCTCGCCATCTTGGAAAAAGCAAAGGCCACTGGCACCGAGTTTCTCTTGCCACGCGACACCCTAATCGCGGATCAATTTGCAGCGGATGCAGCAACCGATGTCGTGTCCACAGAAGCCATTCCTGACGGCTGGATGGGCTTGGACATCGGTCCCGAAACCACTCAACGATTCGTCGATGCCGTGCTCAGCTCCAAAACAGTTCTCTGGAACGGACCGATGGGAGTCTTTGAAATGGACGCGTTTGCCAAAGGAACGAATGCAGTCGCTGAAGCGCTCGCCACAGCAACTTCTACAAGCGACGCCTTCACCCTGATCGGTGGTGGTGACTCGGTTGCGGCCATCAACAAGGCTGGATTGGCCGATCGCGTCAGTTATGTCAGCACCGGAGGCGGCGCCATGCTCGAATACTTGGAAGGTAAAGAATTGCCCGGAATCGCTGCCATTCGTTCATGACTTCCGGAAGACGCATCGGACTCGGATTGATTGGCTTGTTTATCGCATGTGCCTCGTTGCGTGCACAAGACCGCGTCAATGTCTACCCGGACAACCGGATGCTCTGGAGCGAAATGATGCTCCACGCTGAACAAGGTTTGATTCGTGAAGGGCGAGACTGGCGGGGAACTGTCCTCTGGACAACAAGGCCAGGTGAATTGTTCGAAGGGTATTCATCGAGTTCATTTGACTTGAAATTCACTGTGCGTGATGGTCAATTGATCCAGGGTGATTCAAATTTTAGCGATGCCATTGTCTACACCTTGGATGGGAACAGAATCTACATCGGAGACAGCACGTTTCCGTTGGATTTGGTCTACACCTTGCAACAGGATGCACTTGATCCCAGCGCTTTTGGATTGTACAAGGAAGACAGCATCAGCGTATTCGATCGCATCTGCGTTTTTGAAGGTGCGCCCTCTCCGGAAGTTTTGTTTGGCTTTCTACTAGCGCTTGGAATGCTCTGATTCGTTCGACAGCCTCAGGCAACCGTTGCCAACACCTCCACCCGAAACTCAAACTGCTCCATGATCTGGTTCGTGAGCAATTTCTCGCATGCCTCTTTGACCTGAGCTTCAGCCTCGGATTGGTTTGACGCTTCCACCTCGAGAGTAATGTGCTTACCAATGCGCACATTGTCAATTCCCGCTAGTCCGATATTTTTCATATTGCTTGAAACGGCCTTCCCCTGGGGATCCAACAAAGCTGGCAGGGGCATGATGTCAATGGATGCGCTGAATTTCATAATCGAAGCTTAAGAATGTGTGGTATTCGGTTGAATGAATTTTCCGAAGAATGCATACAAAAGTAATGCGGCTTGCAGTCCCAAACCGAAGGCACGGCCAAAAATTGCCACCACGATTCCAACAATGACCAAGCCCCCTAAAAGCGAGAGCCGTTTCCGGTCATACGATGGAATTTTTCCCCATCCCTTGAGGTCCATCATCGGACGATCGCTAATCATCCACCAAGGGATAAGAGTCGATCCAATGACAGTCGACACCACAACTGTCACCATTCCACCAACTCCGAACAAGCCCCACGACCCGAACATTTCATATTGCGCGCCCATCAGCAGTGTGCCAATCCACCAAAGAGCACCCGCCGGTGCAGGCATGCCGCGAAATCCAGAACCAACGGTCCCTGCCGCGTATTCAACGTTGAAACGGGCCAGACGCCAGGTCGCCGCCATGGCCATCGTAAGCGGAAGAAATTTGAGCATTGCTGGAATTGCCGGCGCCCAAGAGTGAAGAAACATGACACCCACAATTGCCGGAGTTACACCACTCGAAACCGCATCCGCAATGCTATCCAATTGCAAGCCCATTGGCCCTTCGGTCTGCGTCCAACGAGCTACGATGCCATCGAGAAGATCGAACAACTGCCCCGAGAGCCAAATCAGAGCGAGAGCTAGCATTCCCCATCCACTCTCGGATTGGGCCAAAGCTCCAAACTCTGCAAACTTCTCTCCGTTGAGCGATCCGTTTACTTCGGAACCAAAAGGCCAGATGAAAAGCCCGATGATGACCAGCACTCCAGACAGCAAGTTGCCCATGGTCAGTGCATTGGCATAGTATTTTTGAAGTCCCATGCAGCGAAAGTACATTTCTCCCCCCAAGAATGTAACCTCCCTGCGCGGTTTTCGTATATTTGTTGCCCTGTTGTAATAACAGACTTGAGGGTCCGATGGCCGAGTGGCTAGGCTCAGCTCTGCAAAAGCTGCTACAGCGGTTCGAATCCGCTTCGGACCTCAACGATTGAAAAGGAAGCCCCGTTATCATTCCGATAGCGGGGCTTTTTTGATTTCGCGTGTATACCAGCGTTTATGCATAAAAAACAAAAAAGCGCATGCCAAGCGTTAACTGTCGTCTACCTCATCGGACAGAAAATAAATGATCCATGACCCTTGGGGCAATGCGTCTTCGCTCGGGATAAATCAAATGGATGTGTCTTGAGACAACCAATTGCATCCTTGACGCTCCCAAAATAAACACCAACCAAAGTTCAATAGCAGTCCGCCTGCCAGCGGCCTTCAAGCTTTATGGAGCTGACGGCAGCAGCATCGATAGAGAACAACGCAGCCTCGACGCCTTCCTCCATCTCATGGCTCCCGCATATGATTAACCGACTGCGAGAATTCGCCCATGTGGCGCCGGCATCAAGATCATTCGTTATGATATCTTGAACGTAGCGCTTAGGACCATTCAGAGGTCTTGAACAAGCCAAATACCATCTTGAGAGCGCTCTCCGTTCAATGGCTTCATCGATTATTCCTCGAGCGAAGCTCGCCTGATCCTCAGTTTGAAGGCCCCAAATGAGAACCGCATTCTGATCGTCAGGGAGTTTCTCAATCATACCAAGAAGTGGTCCTATGCCAGAACCGTTCGCTATCAGCAACATAGGTTGGTCTTGCCACATCGGAAGATGAAACTCAGGGTTGGGCTTTACGTCCACTTGTATTTTGGAACCAAGGGATATGCTGTGCAACCAGCCCGAACATATGCCGTCTGGAATAAGACGAACACTCACCCCCCAAGTTCCATTATTTAAAACGGCAAGAGAGTACAACCTTTCTGATTTGCTCCCCGGAGGAGTGACTGAGAGCAAGTCTCCTGATGTTGGTTTGTATCCATTGACTTCAAGTGGTTCAAAAATGAGCCAAGCCAGCGATCCAAGGACATGCCGTGCTGTAAGCTGCAGCTCAAACTCTGAAGAAGGTTCGACTGGTTCATCCACAACCTGCATTTGTACCTCAGGTAGCCTCATCGACTTGCATACCATGTGCACTCTGGTTTGAAATTCCTCCCAGTTCTGAGCATTCACTGTATAGAATGGTATTTCACCTGGCTTGACACGGTTTTCAAACAATGCGGTCATCAAGCTTCTACCAAATTCTGCAAATTCAGGGTATTTACGATCTCCGAAACCGACCACCGCCAACTTCAATTCATTCGAAAAAGCAGGCCAATTTTCTACGGTATTGCGCCAATCACAGAGATGATCTGGTGCACGGCCTCGTCCATACGTCGAGACCATGAAAACCACGTTTCGAATGGAAGCCTTTGGATGAAACCGTTCAAAGTCTTGGATCTCTACTTTACACCCCTGTGCCATCAGACCATCTGCAAACGCATTGGCAAAGTTCCATGTTGTACCGCCTTGCGACCCCACGACCAGGCAAACGTCTGGATCACGAAGTTCCAGGAGAACCCGAGAAACCCGAGCAATTTTATTTCGTCGCCAGATCATAACACCCGTGACTGACACTGCGCATGTGACCAAACTACTCACCAGCCACAAAAGAGCCCATACTATGTTTCGTTCTCCAGTATGAACGTCATCCATCCAACGAAGCGATTTAGCTCCCCATGCATATTCAGTGCTTTCAATTTTCGCGCCTGTTAATGCGTCCAATTTAACCGCGGAGCCATCCCGAAATTGGATACGAAACCATTCCCCTTCATCCACCACAAAAGGATATTCTAAAGCCGCCAAATCAGACAAAAGCAAGGATTGAAAAGCGTCAAAAGCTTCGCAATTGCGAGTGACTGTTTCATTCAATGGAAAGACCTCAACCTTTTCCTCTTCAGGATTCAAGAATCCAAAATGATCTGCAGACATCGCCAAACCCGTTCCGGCTAACAAGGACAGCGGAAGAAATACGGCAAGGCCAAAATCGACATGGAAAACCCCGGTGCGGCTGATCTTCGGACCGTAAGTATTCCACCATAGTAGCAACCCGCTAAACAAAAAAGCAAGCAACAAAAAAGCACTAATGGCTGCCCAAACCCTTCCTATGGTTCCCATAAAGAATGAACGATGCAAGATGGTCATCCACTGCACTAACCTCCCCCTTTTTTGGTCAGCATCCTTCGCTTCGCTCGTATCGGGATTCCAATCCCAGGTGCCGAAAGAATTGTTCTTGTGCTCTCCCGTGATTAGTAGCTGCCCGCAACGATTGATCTCAATTTTATCGACAAAGACGAAATGCGGCTTCAGTGAAGTGATAAAATCTGAAATATGTATATCCTCCATCGAAGATGTCAAAGCGTAAGATTGCACTTGGCAGCGTGTCGCATCCCAAGCCATCACTATCCCACTCAATAGCGTTGCCAATAAACCTATTGACAGCCATGCGGCCAAGGATCGATGAATGCGCCGAAACCAGATTGGTGGCAGCATCATTCCATTAGCAGCCTGACGTATCGAATAAAGCCATCTCCCTCCCTCTTTCCATTTGACATATCAGATACCAGAGGAATGATTGCTTCTCGAGGAAAGTATCCCTCATTTTCAACGCCCGATTCAAAACGAATCCCATATCCTCGATCCAGTTCATTCGAACGAACGTCAAAGACAAATGTGGTGCGTTCACCCCCCGCTATGGTCGGGCCTGTAATGCCATCAATGGATGGTCGAGTGCGACCGTGGAACTTCCACCACTCTTCCAATTCATAGTACCAATCATCGTCATCGCCCACAACATGCAATGTTCTCAAATAATCTCCATTCTCATCAACCAACCCGGCAATGATGTATGCGCCCTCTCCGTCATAATTCTTCATTTGAATCATGCACCGCACTGGAATGTCTTCTTTTGATGCAACGCTTCCGAAAAAGAGACCGGAAAGCACCAAGGATACCACAAGAAATTTCATCATTCCGTCTTCAAAAAATTCAGATTTACGCCAACAAGGGCTTCGTTTTCCTTGGCTAAGTCAAAAGCGGTTTCACCGAACATGGTAGTAATTTTAATATCCGCGCCAACATCAACAAGCCATTGCAAATTCTCGACATCCCGAGCAGTGAGACAAGCTTCATGGAGTGATGTCATTCCGTCCTCATCGATATGGTTTACATCCAATTGCAGCAATGCAGCAAACTTCAACATATCAAGCGACTGAGTCCGCGCTCCAAGATGAAACCACGTCTCATTTGAAGGCAATGATTGAAGAACAGGGATGCCTTTCGAACGCAAGAGTTGAATCTTTTCGCTAAAGCCGTCGTGGTCACTTGGGTCGTATTGCTCTGCCAATGCATGAAAAAGAGATTCAGACTTGAAAGGCGCGTCACTAGCGCTCCATCCGCAATCCATCAATGCCTTCACTGTTGCGACTTCTGCGCTCGATAACGCAAAATGCATCGCTGAAAAACCATCCGAATCAACCGCGTTTAAATCGTGAGCTTCTGCTGCTAAATACGTCACCATTGCAGCATCTGCCTTGCCTCGAACATATTCCATCAATGGTGTGACTCCTTTCTCATCCTTCTGATTCAAATCCACACCATTTTCTTTCAAAAATTCAAAGAGTTCTTTTCCATTGCTCTTGCCTCTAGTGCCAATTGCCGCGAAATGAGCGGCAGATTGTCCCTCTCCATTGCGAATTTTGGCTTCCATTCCAGATTGCACCAGTGACTTCAAATAATCAATATTTCCACCCTTGCATGCATACAAGAATCCATTGCTCCCATCTTTGTCTGTGTCATTCATGCTCAAACCAAACTTGGCAAAATAGTCTACCATTTCATCGTCTGAGATAAACGGGGCCAAAAGCAACAAGGCCTGCGCACCATTCGAGTTGAATTCCGTTTTCGGATCAGAACCTTGTTCGATTAAATAGTCGTACAGTTTTGGGTTTGTCTGACCCGTTACCGCCGCAAAGTTGAGCAATGAATATCCGTGTTCATCCACAATCCCGAAATCTGCACCAAGCTCCTTTAGTTCCTTGATAAATGGTAAATTGTCCTTGTAAGCCGCCCAGAATACATAACTGCGACCATCATGCGTAAGCTTGTTTACGCCATTGCCTTCGAAACCCAATAAGAACCTTAAAACTTCCAATGGCGCTTGCTCAATAAGCGCCCAGCTCATCGGATCAAAATCGAAGGGTCCAAGCGCCGAAGGGTCGTCTCCTATGTCTACTCTTTCTTGTACATCCATTAGGGTAGGATAATCCTTCCAAAAAGAGCGATCCGACAAAGAGGCTGATGATTGGACTTGCGCCATTGCATTGTTCGCCATCAGTATCCAAAGTAGCGCAGAGAAAAAAAATGAGATTTTCATTCTTTGGAATTAGAAGCATGATGAGCCAAACTGACTCAAGAACAAGAGCAAATCCGTTGTACCTATCGTGCCGTCGTGATTAATGTCGCCTTCACAATTGCTGAACTCACACGAACCATCGTCAACCGTGGCAACTGCGTTGAAATTCAATGCTGTGTAATACGTGCACCCTTCAATTAGACACGAGTCCCATTCGCAATTGCCATCATCTGAATTGGCATTTGATGCGTAGTTGCAGGCATTGGGATAAGTACATCCGAAAATTTCACATGACGAGTTCCAATAAGGATTCATTCCCGGGTTGCTCAGCATATCACCGCTCACCCAAATGTCCCCACAATCCAATTCGGCAGTGTAGTTCACCGCGTGAGTGACC
>MDTC01223714.1_pt1 | contig 15000 bp, 11 predicted proteins | sample 811181 | NCBI WGS metagenome assembly MDTC01 (sample SAMN05326644, study PRJNA326480) | marine metagenome | isolation source: seawater | place: Pacific Ocean: North | collected 2011 | reverse complement strand
CACAGCCCAACGCATATGAGCAAACACCTCCCAATAAAAGGTCTGGACCGGATCAATACTCCTCCCGCTTACCTCACTATAGCCACGGTAAAATGCTTCTCGCGATCCTATACCACCAGCCTCAAGGCTGATTTTTCCAAAGCGCCAACAGCGCGCACAAAACCATCCAATATCTTCATGGTAATCGCTCCAATCAGCAAATTCCCAATCCAGAATACCTGTAAGTACTCCATTATCGAGCATTAAGTTCCCAATACGATAATCACGATGATTTAGAACCAATGTTACATGTTCGGGCGCATTTAATTCGAGCCACCGCAAACCCCATTCAATTGATGGGTAGGCTCCAGGCAATCTATCTAGACACTCCCTGAAAAATTCAACTCCAGCTGTGGCTGGCGTCGGATCGGGAATTTCGAGGAAACCAAAAGAATGGCTGCCTGGTGTAATTGAGTGAATTTTGGCAAGCTGCCCCCCCAAGTGCTCAAGTAACCCTTCCGCATTTGTTTTAACTGCTTCATCCTTGACCAAAATGTGCCCCTCAGCCACTCCTTTAACCCGGCGCATTATGTAGAAATGACGCTCGAAGACAGAGGAATCCAGGCAGACCCATAAAGGTTCCGGCACCACAACACCCGCTTCATAAGCTTCTCTGAGAAGCTCGAATTCCTGAGCACGGGTATGGCTCACTTCTACAACTGAAGGCGCATCTGTTCGCAAGACTAATTCATGCGCCCCACTAAGAAGACCACCATCGAATATTACATCAAGGGCATAATTTTCCTGTATAGCCCCGCCGCTCATCTTCTTATACTGCGTTATGCGGCAACAATCGGCTTGAGCCTTTTCAGAGAGAAACCCTGATAGTTTTTCTAACCCCAATGCCAAAAGTCCGACCCATCGGCGTATAGGTTTTTCGCAAGCACCATTTTATGAACTTCAGAAGCTCCATCGACTAATCTTGCTTGACGAGCATAACGGTAAATCCATTCAAGTACGGTGTCTTTAGAATAACCTCGTGCTCCATTGAGCTGTATGGCTGTATCCACAGCTTTATGAAGGGTGTCAGCAACTTGTATTTTAGCCATTGATACTTCCTTACGGGCGAAGTCTCCCTGATCTAACTTCCATGCCGCGTTCATAACAAGCATACGGCCAATCTGGATTTCCATTGCTGCTTCGCCAAGCAGCCATTGAACACTTTCTCTATCGGCAAGTTTGACACCAAAGCCCTCACGCTTACCTACATACTCAGTCGCAATTTCTAATGCACGCCTTGCAAGACCCAGCCATCGCATGCAGTGGGTTAATCGAGCTGGACCAAGTCTTATTTGGGTTAATTTAAGCCCGTCCCCGACATCCATTAGTCGATCCTCGTCCGGGATTTCCATACCTTCGAAAAAAATCTCGCAATGCCCCCCATGCTCCTCTGGCCCCATGATCGGTATGCGCCGTTCAATCCTCCATCCTGGTGTGTCGCGGTGAAACAAGAAGGCAGACAACCCTTTACGCGGATCCTGTGATGTTCGGGCGATTAGGATAAAATGTTCAGCAACTCCGGCACCCGTGATGTACCATTTGTGACCATTGACTATCCATTTATCTCCCTTTCGGTCGGCTCGAGTTCTCATCATCGACGGGTCGGACCCAGAACCAGGATGAGGCTCTGTCATTATAAAGGAAGAGCGCACTTTACCCTCTGCAATGGCGGGCAGCCACTTTTCCTGCTGATCGGGGCGAGCCACTTGAGTCAATACTCGCATATTCCCATCATCGGGCGCTGAAGCATTGAAACAAACAGGGCCAAAGACCGAACGATTCATTTCTTCGTAACACGAGGCTATTTCAGCCATGGAAAACCCTTGTCCTCCCCATTTTTCAGGAAGGGACAAAGACCATAAACCATTCTTTTTTGTAAGCTCTTTCAGTTTTTCAAGGGGTGCGGATGCAATATTTTCGTGATCGTCGAAATTAGCTCTTTCACTCTCAAGCGGAATAATGTGGTCATCTACGATTTTACGTATCTGCGCTCGCGATGCCTCTGCCCGCTCCGTTAGGTTAAAATCCATTTTTCGTTACCGTATCATTTTATTTTAGGAACAGGAGACCATGGCGCGGGTGTAAGAATTTGGCTGTCTTGTTTAACAATGAGTTCCGCCTTCCGTTGCTTAGCAAGATAGGTTTGCCATTCCTTTGTTCTGTGCAATTTTGAACGTCTGCGCGTTCTTTCGGAAAGGCTTTTGTAAGCCCACATATGCACTATTTGGTTTAGCTCTCCAACCTCAGGGTAAAACCATCCAACAAGACCGCCTAGTATCTTCGTTTGAACCTGTAGTCCGTATTTTTTATAAATTTCCATATATTGCACCACACCGCCGGGACGTAGACTATAGGTTCGTTTCTCAATGATCATAGGGATATCTCCGATTTTTCAATGATTGAGAGAGATGCTTGTTCACGCGAGCATAAGAGTGTGACCGCCGTCTACGGGAATCAAAGCTCCCGTGATATAAGCGGATGCATGGCTAGCTAAGAGCACCACTATGCCACCAAGATCTTCCGGCTCACCAAAACGCCTTTGGGGAATAGATTTCAACATGGATTGACCCGCGTCTGATTGTAAATAGTTTCTATTGAGATCAGTCTCGATATATCCAGGAGCTATTGCGTTTACACGTATACCATATCGTGCCCATTCAGCAGCGAGCGAACGCGTCAGCTGGACCAATCCAGCTTTCGAAACTCCATAAGGCATCGTGCCTTTTTGAACTTTAAATGCAAGCACGGAAGCTATGTTTAAAATAGTGCCACCATTACCGCTATCAATCATTCGCTCGGCTACTGATTTTGCTACCAACCATGCACCTTTTAAGTTTGTGTCCATAACGGTATCCCATTCTTCATCATCAACCCCCAGTGCAGCACTTGAGTTTGCCACTCCCGAATTATTGATCAGGATTGATATGCCGCCTAGTTTCCGATCAGCCTCAAGGATACCCTTCTCAATACTATCAACGTTAGTCACATCCATTTTTATCGGCACTATACCCTGCACTTCGCTTGCCAAATTCTCAAGCCTGTCAAGTCGCCTTGCAGCAACTGCCACGTTCGCACCCTCACCGGCCAACAAACGCGCAAAATAAGCGCCCAGCCTTCCAGAGCCTCCGGTTACAAGTGCAGTCTTTCCATCAAGCACTCCCACAAATCACCTCTTTTTTGCTAGTTCGCGAAGCGCAAACTTTTGAATTTTGCCGGTTGATGTCTTAGGAAGCTCACCAAATACGATCTGAGAAGGGACTTTAAAGTTAGCCATATTTTCTCGGCAATATACAATGAGCTCTTCCTCGGTAATACAACCTGCATCCGCTACCAAGGTCACAAAAGCGCAAGGTGTTTCACCCCATTTATCGTGAGATACCGCGACAACTGCGGCTTCCATTATTAAGGGATGGCGATAAAGAATCTCTTCAACTTCGAGACTAGAAATATTTTCTCCACCGGAAATAATTATGTCCTTCGCCCTGTCCTTAATCTCTACATAGCCGTCTGGATGGACAACTGCGAGATCACCCGTATGGAACCACCCCTCTTCAAATGCCATCTTTGTCGCATGTGCATTTTTTAAATACCCTTTCATAATGGTATTACTTCTCAGGACTATTTCACCAACAGTTTCAGCATCAAACGGAACCTCTTTTTGCGTATTAAGATCCACCACCTTTTGATCCTCCATACTTATTGTCCGTACTCCTTGGCGCGCGACCTTAGCAACTTGCGCATCAAATCCCAAGTCATCCCATTCAGACTGCCAAACACATACAGTCGACGGTCCGTAGCTCTCGGTCAATCCATATAGGTGACGCACATTGAACCCCATCTCTTGCATACCCGAAAGAACCGAACTTGGAGGGGCGGCACCACCAGTGGCTATCTCTATGGGGCCGTGGCTGAATTCGTCTTTTACCACATTTGGTGCATGTATCAGCATATTGAGAACAACTGGCGCACCCGCTAAGTGAGTTACATAATGCTTCTTTATGAGTTTAAAAATTTCTGCCGGATCGACTGTACGCAGGCACACATGAGTGCCACCCACAACACTGAGTCCCCATGTATTGCACCAACCATTGCAATGGAACATAGGAAGTGTCCAAAGATAGGTGGTATCCGGAGTAAAACCAAATGCCGAAGACGAACCCATCGCATTTAAGTAGGCACCTCGATGATGGTATACCACACCTTTCGGGTCTCCTGTCGTTCCAGATGTGTAATTAAGAGCAATGGCATCCCATTCATCATCGGGCCGTTGCCATTCAAAGTGAGGGTCTCCCTCGTTGAGGAGACCCTCATAATCAATTTTACCAAGTAATTTTCCATCTGAAATTTGCGGATGATCGATATCAACCACCATTATTTTATGGTCAACTTTTTCGAGAGCAACCTCGATAGTTGATGAAAAGGTTCGATCAGTTAATAAGACTTTTGTTTCGGCATGAGCGAGGATAAAGGCAATGGCATCTGCATCTAGCCGAGTATTCATCGCATTGATTACGGCGCCGATCATTGGGACACCGTAATGGGACTCAAGCAGGGCTGGCACATTAGACGCCATTACCGAGACCGTGTCGCCTTTTCCGACGCCGTATTTACGCAACGCAGACCCGAGCCGCTTACAACGCACAAAAAATTGTTGGTAGTTAAAACTTTTCGCGCCATCAATCACAGCAATTTTATTAGGAAAGGTTAGAGAACACCTCTCCAGAAAACTGATCGGCGTGAGTGATTGATAATTCGCCGGACATTTTTCAAGGTTTTCATCATATTTAGAAATGACACTCGCCATGTATTTTTCTCAAAATAGCCAGACTAAAAAACTCTAACCTAGATTAGTCACCATCAAAGTTATTATCCCTACACCTATAGTACCAAAAATAGGTTAGCGTTTGCTTAAGACGTAGGTTAACAGAGTTGTCACGCTTTAGCATCTAACTATCTATCGCAGCCAGTACTAGTTAAAATGTGGTGAGTGTCATGTCACTTATATCTGGGAGAAACCTTACATGGCAATGAAACGTGTGGTGCTAGAGATTGGGATGGGCACTGACATTAGAGGCAGCGACCCAACAAAAGCCGCGGTGCGCGCATTACGCGATGCGCTTTGGCATAATTCACTTAGCATTGCGAAAGCGCTTAACATGGATACTGACTCAATGATCACAGAGGTTACTATAGGAGTTCCAGACCCTGATCGCGTTGACAGAGACGAAGTATTAGCTGTTCTTCCTCACGGTAGTGGTACAATAAATGTGGTTGAGGGAGGTTTAAAAATTCCCAAAGATGACAGTGATGATAACACTCTCATCGCGCATGCTGCTGCTGTAGTGCGCCTAGACCTAGCTTAGAGGAGCAATACATGCCCTTAAAACGAGTAATCTTAGAAATGGGTTCTGGCAACGACCTACATGGCAGCGATTACACCAAGGCCGCAATTCGCGCTGTTGAAGATGCCCTCCATCATAGCTCTTTAACAATGATACGGACGCTTGGCATTAATAAAAATGATGTAAGAGTCGACGTTACTGTGGGTGTTCAGAAGCCAGATCAAGTTGACATAGAAGCTGTTAAGAAAATACTACCAGTTGGTACTGTGTCAGTCTCCGCAGTACTAGGCGGCTTGGATGTTCCAGACGATGCGCGAGAGGACCCAACAGTAATTGCAAGTGCTGCAATTGATGTCCGTTTGGATCTACCCTAACACTGATTTGCCTATTCGGCCGCTTCTCTCGTTGCGAGATCAGCTAATTCACGCGCTATTTTTGTTACACCATCTAATCTTTGGTCAGGCATTGGCCAGTCCGAACGAAACACAAGACTTTGATCGGGCCGGATTTTTACATTTGTAGGATGCCGCTGAATATATCCGACGAGTGCTAACGGATTGGCAAATCGGGATTCTCGCAACACAACGGAAGCACCGCCGGTTCCAGCATCTACCTTTTCTACTCCAGCCATGCGACAAAGATTTTTGATTTCCATGACTTTCAACAAGTTTTCAACTGGTTTAGGTATCGGACCAAAACGGTCTATCAACTCTGATGCAAATGCTTCAATCTCATTAGAGGACCCTATCTTCGAGAGCCTTCTGTACAAACCTAATCGCAGTCCGAGATCTGCAACGTATTCATCAGGTATCAACACAGCCACACCCAACGATATTTGTGGGGACCAGTTATCCTTGCGCACTGACACGCCCGTCTTCTCTTCCCGCAATTCAGCAACAGCTTCTTCCAGCATATGTTGATAAAGCTCAACCCCTACTTCTTTGATGTGCCCAGATTGTTCTCCGCCGAGAAGATTTCCTGCTCCACGAATATCAAGATCGTGACTTGCCAGTGTAAATCCGGCACCGAGGGTGTCCAATGTTTGCATGACAGAGAGGCGTTTTTGCGCAGAGCTGGATAAAATTTGCCCTGAAGGCAAAGTGAAATATGCATAAGCCCGTGCTTTGCCACGACCAATACGCCCCCTTAATTGATAGAGTTGGGAAAGGCCAAATCGATCAGCACGATGCACTAACATTGTGTTGGCGTTAGGAATATCGATGCCGGCCTCTATTATGTTGGTTGATAATAAAATATCGGCCTTGCGTTGATTGAAGTCATTAATAACCGCTTCAAGAACCCGAGGAGCCATCTGACCATGTGCGATGGCAACCTTAGCGTCCGGCGCAAGTTCGGAAAGACGCTTTGCTAAGCGTTCTATGTCGGCAATTCTTGGGCATACATAAAAAACCTGCCCCCCACGATGGCGCTCTCTATTAATTGCTTCCCGAATAACTACCGGATCAAATGGCAATACAAATGAGCGGATTGCTAAGCGATCGACAGGCGGGCTGGCTATCATGCTCATGTCGCGTGCCCCAGCAAGAGCCAATTGAAGGGTTCGAGGAATAGGAGTGGCTGTGAGCGTTAAAACATGAAGATCGCGCCGCAAATCTTTGAGACGTTCTTTTTGGGAAACACCAAAATGTTGTTCCTCATCAACGACAAGTAATCCAATATTATTAAATTCAACATCCTTCGCTAGAAGTGCATGCGTGCCGATAACAATATCAACCCCGCCGTTCTTCAATTCTTCTTTGGTCGTTCTCGCATCTTTGGCGCCAACTAAACGTGAAAGCTGTGAAACGTTTATTGGCAGACCAGCAAAACGCTGTTTAAAGGTTTCATGATGTTGAAACGCCAGCAGCGTGGTAGGCACCACAACCGCCACTTGATATCCATTTGACGCAGCTACAAAAGCGGCACGCATAGCCACCTCTGTTTTCCCAAAACCAACATCACCACATATCAATCGATCCATGGCATGCGTTTGCCCGAGATCGGAAATCACGTCTTCAATCGCATGCCGTTGATCCTCGGTCTCAGTCCATGCAAAACGGGCAGAGAACTCTTCATAAGCGCCGGGCGGCGGTGAAATTGCCGGAGCTTGGGCAAGTGCGCGTTCGGCCGCAAGCTTCATCAATTTCTCTGCCATGTCGTTGATCCGCTCTTTGACAGCTGCCCTACGCGCCTGCCACGAAACTGCCCCAAGTCTGTCAAGAAAGGCATTTGATTTTTCTGCACCGTAGCGCGACAACGTATCGATATTTTCAACTGGAATGAAAAGGCGATCTTCGCCTGCATAAATTAAACGCACACAGTCATGAGGAGCACCATCGACAGTAAGGCTTTCTAGTCCATCATATCGACCGACACCGTTATCAATGTGAACAACGAGATCGCCAACCTCCAGCGAACCTACTTCAGAAATATATTCTTTCGCGTGTCGACGGCGCTTCGCAGTACGGGCCAATCTCTCGCCAAGGATATCTTCCTCACTTAAAACGAGAAGTTCAGACGCGTTGAATCCGTGGTTGGTTTCCCAAACTGTGATATATGCCTCATTGGCCTTTAGCATTCCCTGAACATCGGACCAGCTGTCTATATTGACGAGCGCCGTGGTGCCAGCACTGGTGATGAGCTTACCTAAGCGATCCCGAGAACCAATACTTGCCGCTGCAATTATCACCGGCTTAGTGCGTCCCGCGTCCCTGATAACATTCTCAACCTCATGAAAAAGGTTGATGTCTTCACGCTGCCTAGCTTCAATGAAATCGGCGGAGGCCCGTGCCTTTGCCGTCTCTCCCCCTTCCTCAAATGGGGAATAAAAAATACACTGATTATGCCCTATCGCGTCATCCCAATCTGCCACTCCAAGAAACATGTCCTTTCGTTCCACCGGGCGATAAACGGGATCATTTTGACTTGTGGCCTCTCGCAGATTGGAGGGCAGAAAATCGATGCGAGCATTGTAATGATCGTTGATTGTGTCCTGACGCTCCTGAAAAGCATGGTCCCATTGATGGTCAAACGATAGTGCTGAATTAGGTAAGTAGTCGAAAAGAGTTTCTAATTTTTCATGAAAAAACGGGAGCCAATGTTCAAACCCTGGTGGACGTTGACCTGCACTCACCGCCTCATACACAACGTCATTTTCGCAAGGAATACCGAAAACACTCCTGTAGCGAGCTCGAAAAAGGGCGATACTATCGTTATCAAGCGATGCTTCACTAATCGGCTGTAACGTTAAATGTTCGCGTTTCATTTTTGATCGCTGGGTAACAGCATCGAAGCACCTGATTGACTCCACCTGCTCCCCAAAAAAATCTAGACGAAGTGGGTCGTGTTCACCTGGACAGAAAATATCGATTATACCACCTCGAATTGCATACTCGCCGGTTTCACGGACGGTTTCTGCATGCAGATACCCATTCCTTACAAAAAATTGAACTAATGCATCTCGATCAACGGTCCCTCCAACCGCAATTCGCATAGTGCTATCTTTTATAAATGACCTTGGTGGTATTCGTTGTGTGATAGCATTTACCGTTGTTAAAACGATCTTTGGGGGATCCGCTTCATTTATGAGGTTTTTCAGAGTGGTCAGACGACGCGCTGTTATGTCAGTGATCGGAGACACCCGGTCATATGGCAAACAATCCCATGCAGGAAAATCTGCCACCTTAAGCTCAGGCGCGAAAAAGGCGAGTGCCTTAAGCAGCGTATCGAGACGGGCATCATCGCGGCATATGTGCACGATAGGCGCCACTGCGTTATGGGCAGACTGCGATAATAAAAAGGCATCATAGCCCTCCGGCACACCGCCTATCCGTCTTTCTTTTTTCGCAACCACAACTCTAGCGATGCCCGCCCTCAGCACAAAATACGCTCAAACGTTCTGTCAAGTCACTCACCACATTCGCAGGCCATGGGGTATTACCAGATATCCAATTGTAAAGATCCAGATCATTATGCCCAAGAATAAGTTCAAGCTGATCGAGCTCTGCCGGTTCCATTTTTTCAATATGCGCATCTGCAAAGCGTCCGAGGAGCATATCAGCTTCTTTTGTTCCGCGATGCCAACAGCGAAATCGCAACCGCTTACGCCTCACTTTAATATCATTTATTTGTTCCATATGATGACATATAGAGCGCTTTGCTCATTTCGTAAATTGTTGGTTGTAGACTACATATTTTGTAGGATGCCAAATGTCGTATACTTTTCATAATAATTTGAGCTAGATTAAAGTTTAATAAGAACCGTGCGCCCAAAAAAACTATTCTCCCTTTTCGCTCCTGCCACTACCTTGAAAGGTGTTGGGCCGCGTATTGCGAAGTCGATTGATGCTTTGGCCGGGCCAAATTTGGTTGATCTTATTTGGCATATGCCGCGCGAAATAATTGATCGTCGACTGAAGCCCACCGTATCGGACGCCCCTGTGGGTTCGGTGTGCACACTTACTCTCACAGTCAAAAAACATGAAAAAGGTTTTAAACGCAGCCCATATAAAGTTCGTTGTAGTGATAAAACCGGAACGATTACGTTAATTTTTTTTCATCCCAAGGAAGATTATCTTTTGCGTGTCTTGCCTTTAGGGGAACAACGATTGGTGAGTGGCATTGTAGAGCAATTCAACGATGGTAAACAAATAACACATCCAGACTATATTTTGAAAATTGAGGATGCTGAAACGCTTCCTTCCGTTGAGCCTGTCTATCCGCTCACTGCGGGCTTGACAGTTAAAACATTAGGAAAAGCGGTACGAGGCGCTATCGAAAAGTTACCAAATCTAACTGAATGGTTGGATCCTGCTTTGCAGAAACAACGTGGGTGGCCATCTTGGAATGACGCTGTGCAAAAAATTCACTCTCCGCAGGGCCATAAAGATCTTGATCCGAACAATGCATACCGTAGCCGTCTCGCCTATGATGAATTACTCGCAAACCAATTGGCCTTAGCTTTGATTCGGCGCGCATCCCGTAAACTTCCTGGCAGATCTATAAATGGTAATAGGAGATTTAGACGGCAAGTTCTTTCGTCATTGCCTTTCGAATTAACTGATGCACAAAAAACGGCATTGGCCGAAATTAATAACGATATGATGCAGCCGGGCCGAATGCTTCGTTTATTGCAAGGAGATGTTGGAAGTGGGAAAACTGTAGTCGCCCTACTTGCAGCCCTAACAGCGATAGAAGACGGTGGTCAAGTCGCATTGATGGCGCCAACGGAAATTCTTGCTCGCCAACATTTCAATACTTTTAGAGACTTACTCTCAGTTACCGACATCAAAGTAAGTGTTTTAACTGGACGCGACCGTGGTTCAACACGAAATGATATATTAACAGAATTAATGGATGGGTCACTGTCACTAATTATAGGCACTCATGCGCTTTTTCAAAAAGATGTAATTTACAAAAATCTCTTGCTGGCCGTCATAGATGAACAGCACAGGTTTGGCGTACATCAACGGCTTGGCCTTGCAAGAAAGGGGCATGGCGTCGATACACTCGTGATGACTGCAACTCCTATTCCTAGGTCACTATTACTCACTGCGTATGGCGATCTTGATTGCTCACGTTTAATGGGAAAGCCCCCAGGGCGAAAACCTGTTGATACTCGTATCATACCAAACAACCGGTTACCCGATATAATTTCAAGTGTCGGGCGGGCTATTCAAAAAAATGCGAAGGTGTATTGGATTTGTCCTCTGGTTGAAGAATCAGAAACAATTGATCTTGCCAATGCCGAAGCGCGTTATTCGTCCCTTGAAAATCAATTTAATGAGAAAGTAGAGCTTATTCACGGCAGAATGAAAGCTTCTGAAAAGGATGCAGCAATGTCTCGGTTTATTTCCGGGCCCGCATCGATATTGGTAGCAACGACAGTTATTGAGGTAGGCGTCGATGTTCCAGAAGCTACCATTATGGTGATTGAACATGCTGAACGGTTTGGGCTCGCCCAGCTTCATCAACTTAGAGGGCGCGTCGGCAGAGGTAAGGAACAATCCACTTGTTTGCTAGTCTACGCATCTCCTTTAGGTGAGACTGCACGCGCAAGACTGTCGATAATGAGAGACACTGACGATGGGTTTCTTATATCAGAAAAAGATTTAGAACTTCGGGGGGGTGGTGAAATTTTAGGCACTCGCCAAAGTGGCATCCCAGCCTTCCGGCTTGCAGATTTACAGGTACATTCCGACTTGCTTGCTGTTGCACAGGATGACGCTAAGCTTATACTGCAAAAAGATCCTGAATTAGAGACCGACCGAGGAAAAGCCCTAAGAGACCTTCTATACCTTTTTGAAAGAGATGAAGCAGTGACCTTCCTGCGTTCTGGCTAATCGGATGACGAATGGGTATTATTTTTTTTACCTTTTAAAAGCCGCGTCCCACCATTTTTTTCCCTATCTAAATCAAGGTTTTCGTACGTACGTGAAGAGACGACAGCGACTTTCTGGTCACTTAAAGGCCTCCTGTCTGGAGGAGTAACAATCCCGCCAGAAATTACCATTTTTACAGCCTCCTCGACACTCATGCTTAAAATTACCAAATCTTCGCGGGGAACAAAAAGCAAAAAGCCTGAAGTAGGATTGGGAGTGGTGGGTAGAAAGATATTTAACACTTCCTCATTCGTAAGGTTTTGCACCTCACCTTCTGTCTCTCCTGTTATAAAGCCGACCGCCCATATCCCACGACGTGGGTACTCAACAAGCACGGCCTGACGAAATGCCTGAGATTGTTGCTGCAAAACGGTCTCAAGAATTTGCTTAATCGAACTGTAAACGCTCCGGATCACCGGCATGCGCGCAAGAATATTCTCGCCTAAATTGACGACATAGCGTCCAACAAAACCTGCTGCTAACGTGCCTATCAAAGTAATTGTTATGAGTAGTATGACTACACCTAACCCCGGCAAGCCGATTTCGAACCCAAGAACCTCCTTCAAATAGGTATCAGGGTTCCATGCAGCGGGGATTATTGGTACTATTTGGCTGTCAACAAAGAGTATAAACCAACGCGCCACAGCAAAAGTGATAGCAAGCGGCATCGTAACGAGTATACCTGCGAAAAAATAACCGCGAATACGCCTGAATAATCGCGCTCTGCGTTTGCCGTTTGGTTTATCAGTCGATGTCGCTTTTGGATCCCGTTTATTTTTGCTCATAGCTACCGCAATTATAATTTATTTTTGCCCGATCATGAGCAACGAAGTGATATATGTTACGGTAACGAATAGCCAACCATTTTAGTTTAAATGTGCGATCAAGCTGATTATCTTCGTTTGGAGATCACCATAACGCCAGAGCCACCTACTGTTTTCACAATGTAAAGCACTCTCGCCATGGAAAAGCATAAAAAGCAATCACTCGCTATTATTAATCTACTTAAACCCATGCAAAAAGAGCACAGAATTAAACTTGAGCAACGCTGCAGATGGAGAAATGTAAAACAAAATGAAGTCATTCTTGATAGGCAATCTGAAAGCTCAGAAATATACTTTGTAGTATCTGGACGGGTTCGAGTAGCAAACTACTCGATGTCTGGCCGAGAAATCACTTTCGACGATATGGGGAGCGGGCAATATTTTGGACAACTGGCGGCTCTCGATAACCAGCCTCGCTCTGCAAACGTAATAGCAGTTGAGGATACACTCTTAGCATCTTTAGGTAGAACACCATTCAAAGAGTTATTGTTGAGCTATCCGGAAATATCGTTAAAGCTATTGGTAGAAATGGCACAAATCATTCGTATTTCTACCGACCGGATTATGGATTTAAGCACTCTCGGCGCCAATAATAGGGTTCTCGCAGAACTGCTGCGTTTGGCCCATTCCTGCGGCTCGAACGGAAACAGTGCAATAATTAAACCGATACCAGTACACAACGAGGTCGCAAGCCGTGTTTCCACAACCCGTGAAACAGTAGCACGTGTCTTTAGCGACCTTTCTAAGCGACAACTCATTCGGCGTGAGGGAGATGCGTTGCTAATACATGACATGGTGATTTTGCAAGAGATGGTAGAAGACTTCCGCGGCATTTAATAGTCGGAAATATTGTTACCGACAGTTTGTAAGATTGTTATCCAGATCACTGCAACAAACTTTTAAACCCCATATTGTGATATTGATCCTATAGTTGAGTCGAATTCTTAATCAGTGAAAAAAGAAAGGAAGGGGCTGCATATGCTTGCGGTGAAAGCAATCTTAATCGCCATTCCGCTTTTTGTAGTCAAAAAGCCGTACACATTATAAATTGGCATGAAAATGCCGGTATTGTTCTAACTTTTCCCGCTAGCGTCGGACATTATTGCGCCTTCAATTTTTTTAACGGCGTAATTTAATATCCCGAAATTGGAAAGTTTTCGTTTTCTTAGATTGACCCCATCGGCTTGGTTCCCTAAATTCCTGACATGAGCTTCGTTAGAGTCGGTAGCTCAGCTGGTAGAGCAATTGACTTTTAATCAATAGGTCCAGGGTTCGAATCCCTGCCGACTCACCAACGAAAACAAGTGCTTAACGTAAATTGCGTTGGGTGCTTTTTTTGTTGAATTCTAATAGTGACTTATTGTGTTAGAACAGCCATATGACGCGCCTACAAAAACCGGCACAACACATGAAAATGATCTTTGAGCGTTGGTGGGGTATCGCAGTTCCATTTTTTTGCGGGACGATGGCGCCCATGACTGTCGCCGGGCCGAGCTATGCGATAGCCTTTTTTACACTAATAACATGTACCTTTCTGCTTGCTTCAGTCTTTTTGAGACAGGACGTAGCTGCAATCATATCAGAAAGCACCCGCACGCTCCATAATCCGACAGCGGTCGCAACAGCAATATTTTTCGCGTTCGCGCTGGTTGGGCTTTTCATATCTGATGCGCCGATCCGGTCCATAAGCGTGTGGTTTAGAACTATTTTTTATATTGCTATCGCTATTATCATATGGGGATATTTTTCGAGCAGAAAATTTGAATTGCAGCTGGCATTCTATTTCCTTCTTTTAACGACATTGTTTGCAGGTACTATTGCGCTGATATCTTTATATGCGTGGCCCGGCCTTATAGGGTTTCTTACCCTGCAAGGAACCGACATTCCGCCCACTACTGCACGACTGGCGTTAAAATCACATAGCGTTGTCATGAGTTGCCTTGTTCCCATTATTTGTTGGCTGGCATGGATACGTGGAGGAACGTGGCGTGCTTTTGGTTTGGCATATCCCGCATTTGTTTACATCATTGGCGTTGGTGCTAATAAACAAGCGGCAACCATAACATTATTTTGCGGCCTGGCAGGAATGCTATTTGCTTTCTTTTTAAAAAAATTAAGCGGTAAGTCCGCTATGATTATTTTTTGTTCGTGCGGCTTTATGATGATAGCGCTAATATCCTTTGTGTTGTCAAACCTGCCGAGTGTCCCGCAGGAATTATACACAGACTTTTATTTTCCCAAGTCTGTCATCGATTATCATAGGCAGGTGATCTGGGCCTTCACCCTAAATAATATCGTTGAAAATTTCTGGTTTGGCATCGGACTGAATACATCAAATTTTCTACCTCAAGCCAATGCAATCATCCCACAATTCAATCAGGAATACATTCCATCCCATCCGCACAATTTTCTTCT